>Ga0123353_10019658_pt1 | contig 10049 bp, 7 predicted proteins | sample TergutLab28metaG_3_FD_92763 | JGI IMG/M metagenome (GOLD analysis project Ga0123353, IMG submission 92763) | Labiotermes labralis P3 segment gut microbial communities from Petit-Saut dam, French Guiana - Lab288 P3 | ecosystem: Host-associated > Arthropoda: Insects > Digestive system > Gut ...
CAGCGGCCCTTTCAGGCCCCTCCGGGCTTTCCCTTCGTTGTGTTCCGACTGTATCAGACCCTTTCCGGCGTCTGATCCCCCGTCAGCGGGGTTCGTCTTCCCGGCCGTTGGGCCGTTCCGACGAGTGAGACTTTAGCGGAACCCGTCCCACCGTCCAAATCGGCCCGGTGCTTCGAAAGACCACTCGCATTCCGAAAAAACGCGCGGCGACAGAACGACGTGACGAGTCACGTGTTCAGTCGACAAGGTTCCTGCGGGATGGCTGTCCGGGGACCGACCGGAGTCGGCGCTCACGTCGGACAACCCGGAGAACATTACGGGTCGGTCCGGACCGTGTCAAGCCCGTCAGTCGAGATCTTCGAGGCGGCCGCCGGCGTCCGGCTGCGTGGACTCCACGCGGCGCAGCAGGCGGGTCAGGATGTCGCCGAGCGCGCCGCGCTCGTCGGGGCTCAGGTCCTGGAGGAGGTCGTCCTCGAAGACCGCGGCCAGGCGCATGGTCTGGAGCCACTTCTCGCGGCCCTCGTCGGTCAGCTCGACGATGACGCGGACGCGGTTGGACTCGTCGCGCTCCCGGGTGACCAGGCCCTCGCCGACCATGCGGTCGATGCGGTGGGTCATGGCGGCGGGTGTGAGACCGAGCCGCTTGGCCAGGTCGCCGGGCCCGAGCTGGTAGGGGTGCCCCACGACGACGAGCGCCTTGAGGACCTCCCACTCGGAGTTGCTGATGCCCAGATCGACCAGCTGGCGGCCGTAGGCGACGTTCATCCGCCGGTTGAGCCGGCCCAGGGCGGTGACGACCTTCTCCACCTGGGGGTCGACCTCGGGGAACTCGCGCTGGTAGGCGGCGACCTGGGCGTCGAGGTCCAGCTCCTGGGGTGCGCCTGGTGAACCCTCGGCTGCGGTCATGGAATGAGTATGCCACGAACGACGTTGCCCTAAAGCCCTTCCGTATGTAATCTTTAGCTTCGAACTTTAGCTGTGAAGTCTTCGGGTCGAAGCCGTTGAGGTCGCGACCCGGAGTTTCCTATGCCCGAAAGAGGTGAACGTGACCACGACCATGAGCGCCGCGCTGCGCCGGATCCAGCTGGGGAACGCTTTGAGCGCGTTCGGCAATGGCTTCACCGTGCCGTTCACGTTCATCTATGTGTCGCAGGTGCGCGGCCTGGGCGCGGGTACTGCGGGTGCTGTGCTGGCGACGTTCGCCGTCGCCGCGCTGCTGGTGCTGCCCTTCACCGGGCGTGCCATCGACCGCCGCGGCCCGGTACCGGTCGCCGTGCTGGGCACGCTGCTGGCCGCGGCCGGCTCCCTCGGGCTCGGGCTGTCCGGAAACGAGGCAGGGGTGATCGCCTCCGCGGGCGCGCTGGGCGCGGGTGTGGCGGTGGTGTCGCCGGCCCTGGCCACCATGATCGTCTGGTGCTCGACGACCGCCACCAGGTCGCGGGCCTTCGCCACCCAGTTCTTCCTGAACAACCTGGGGCTCGGCGTGGGCGGCCTGCTCGGCGGGATGCTGGTGGACACCGCGCACCCGTCGTCGTTCCTGCGCCTGTACGCGATCGAGGCGGCGATGTTCCTGGTGCTGGGCGCGGTGGTGGCCGGCGTCCGGCTGCCGCGGGCGCCCAAGCTGGACAAGGCCGTCCCGGGTGAGGACCGCGGGGCCGCGGGCGGCTGGCGGGTGCTGCTGGCGGACCGCTCGATGGTCATGCTGTGCGTGCTCGGCTTCGTGATGTTCTTCGCCTGCTACGGGCAGTTCGAGTCCGGCCTGTCCGCGTTCGCGGTCGAGGTCACCCGGATCTCCCCGGCGACGCTGGGCATCGCGCTGGCCGCGAACACCGCGGTGATCGTGCTGGCGCAGTTCGTCGTGCTGCGGCTGGTGGAGTACCGGCGGCGCAGCCGGGTGATCGCCGGGGTCGGCCTGGTGTGGACGGTGGCGTGGGCGGTCGCCTGGACGTCCGGTGTGGTGCACAGCCACCACATGGCGGCGGTGGCGGCGATCATCTCGACGTACGCGCTGTTCGGGCTGGGCGAGGCGATGCTGGCGCCGACGGTGTCCCCGCTGGTGGCGGACCTCGCTCCGGAGCGGATGGTCGGGCAGTACAACGCGGCGTTCGCGCTGGTCAAGCAGCTGGCGCTGGCGCTGGGCCCGGCGGTCGCGGGTGTGCTGGCCGGCACCGGGGCGTACAACTCCTACCTGGTGATGCTGGTCCTGTGCTCGCTCGGGATCTCGGTCATCGCGCTGCGCATGGGCCGCGGGCTCACCGGGGCGCAGGACAGCCCGATGCGGCCGGCGCGGGTCGTCGCCCAGTCGGCGCCGAAGCCGGCGGTCGAGGAGAGCATGGCCGCCTGAGACGCGGCAGCCAGCAGTGCGGCCCCGCGGTCGGAGGACCGCGGGGCCGCACTGCGCCGTGAGGGGGACGATGGGGCCCTAGGCGCCGTCGTCCGGGTACTCGGAGTACTCGGGCAGGGCGAACTCGCACCAGACGGCCTTGCCGCCGCCGGGGGTGCGGCGGGAGCCCCAGCCGGAGGCGATGGTGGCGATGATCGAGATGCCGCGGCCGGACTCGTCGCCGGGTTCGGCCCTGCGGCGGCGCGGCAGATGCTCGTCCCCGTCGGTGACCTCGATGATCAGCCGCCGGTCGGTGCGGCGCAGCCGCAGCCGCATCGGCGGGTGGCCGTGCTTGAGCGAGTTGGCGACGAGTTCGCTGGCGGCCAGCACGCCCAGGTCGCGCAGTTCGACGGGGAAGCGCCAGGAGGCGAGCACCCCGGAGGCGAAGGCGCGGGCGCGCGGCGCCGCCTCGATGCCGCCGAGCAGGTCGAGGGAGGCGTTGCGGAACAGCTCGGCGTCGCCCCCGGTGTGGTCGGGGTACTGCAGCACCAGCACGGCCACGTCGTCGTCGTGCTCGGAGGTGACGCCGAGGGAGCGCAGCAGGCGGTCGCAGACGACCTGCGGCGATCCGGTGGCTCCGGCCAGGGCCTGGGTCAGTGCGGCGATGCCGTCGTCGATGTCCTGGTCGCGGCGCTCGACCAGCCCGTCGGTGTAGAGGACGGCGGTGCAGCCGGGGCCGAGCGGGATGCTGCCGGAGGTGTGGATCCAGCCGCCTGTGCCCAGCGGCGGGCCGGTCGGCTCGTCGGCGCGGCGGACCGTGCCGTCGGGGTCGCGGATGACGATGGGCAGGTGGCCGGCGCTGGCGTAGGACAGCCGGCCCTCGCTCGGGTCGTGGACGGCGTAGACGCAGGTGGCGATCTGGGTGGCGTCGATCTCGGAGGCGAGCCCGTCGAGCAGCTGGATGACCTCGTGCGGGGGCAGGTCCAGCCGGGCGTAGGCGCGGACCGCGGTGCGCAGCTGGCCCATGACGGCGGCGGCGCGCACCCCGCGGCCCATGACGTCGCCGATGACCAGTGCGGTGCGGCCGGCGCCGAGGGTGATGACGTCGTACCAGTCGCCGCCGACCGCGGCGTCGGTCCCGCCGGGCTGGTAGGTGGCGGCCACCCGCAGGTCGTCGGGCTGTTCGAGCTCCTGCGGGAGCAGGCTGCGCTGGAGGGTGACGGCGGTCTCGTGCAGGCGCCGCTCGCTCTCCCGCAGCCGCTCGGCGGACTGCACCTGATCGGTGACGTCGGCGGCGAACATCAGGACACCGCGGCGTTCGGGGTCGGGGTCGTCGGCGTCGACGGGCGTGCAGGTGAAGGTGAAGTAACCCTGACGGGTGACGGCGGGACCGTCGCCGTGGGTGACCTTGCGGGCCTTCACGGTGCGCGGCTTGCCACTGCGGCGGACCTGGTCCATCAGCGGGAGCAGGCCGAGCTCGTCGAGTTCGGGCAGGGCCTCGCGGGCCGGCGCTCCGGTCGCGCGGGGGCCGAAGACCTCGGTGTACGCGTCGTTGACGAAGCCGACGCGGTGGGCGGGGCCGTGCATCACCGCGATGAGCGCGGGGAGGCGGGTGAGCACGTCCGGGACCGAGGGGGCGCCTGTGACCTGGGCGAAGTCATCGGTGGTGGGGCCGCCGGCGTCGGCGGCCCGGGCGGCGTCGGGGCGTGCGCCGCCGACGACGGCGCGCCCCGGGGCGGGGGTGCCCGCGGGGTCGCCGGTCTTGGCGCGGGCCGCGGGGACGGCGCTGCGTCGCTGTGTTCCGGGGAGCCGGGCGCTCCAGCGCGTAAGGTTCAAACGTCCGATTCCTCGTATGTGTCACTGTTTGCCAGTGCTGCTGCACGCGTGGTCACCCGCCCAGTGTGACCGAACGTGGCCCCAGGGGGGAATCGCCGCAGGCCCTGCGGGGCGGCGAGCGGCGTCACCGGGTGTCGGAACGGGGGCCGTGGTCGCCGGCGGCCGCCTCGAACTCGGCGCGTGGGTGCTCCAGCGAGCCGAGGGAGACGATCTCCCGTTTGAACAGCCCGGCGAGCACCCACTCGGCGAGCACCCGGGCCTTGCGGTTGAAGGTCGGCACCCGGCTGAGGTGGTACGCCCGGTGGATGAGCCACGCGCGGTAGCCCTTGATCTTGCGCCCGTACAGCAGGGCGACGCCTTCGTGCAGGCCCAGCGAGGCCACCGAGCCGACGTGCTTGTGCCGGTACTCGGCGAGCGGCTGCCCGCGCAGTGCGGCGGCGAGGTTGTCGGCCAGCACCTTGGCCTGCCGTACCGCGTGCTGGGCGTTGGGGGCGCACTCGGTACCGGGATTCTCCGCGGTCAGGTCGGGCACGGCGGCTGCGTCGCCGGCCGACCAGGCGCCGTCGGTGCCGGCGACGCGCAGCGTGGCCTCGGCGACCAGCCGTCCGCGGGGGGACAGCGGCAGCCCGGAGGCGGCCAGCACGGGAGCGGGCTTGACGCCCGCGGTCCACACCAGGGTCCTGGTCGGCAGCCGGGACCCGTCGGACAGCACGGCGATGCGGTGCTCGCACGACTCCAGGCGGGTCTCCAGGTGGACCTCGATGTTGCGGCCGCGCAGCTCGCGCACCGCGTACTTGCCGAGCTCCTCGCCGACCTCGGGGAGGATCCGTCCGGTCGCCTCGACCAGCACCCACTTCATGTCCTCGGCGCGGACGTTGTGGTAGTAGCGCACGGCGTAGCGGGCCATGTTCTCCAGCTCGGCCAGCGCCTCGACGCCCGCGTAGCCGCCGCCGACGAAGACGAAGGTCAGCGCGGCCTCGCGGACCTCGGCGTCGCGGGTGGAGGAGGCGATGTCGAGCTGCTCCAGCACGTGGTTGCGCAGCCCGATGGCCTCCTCGACGGTCTTGAAGCCGATGCCGTGGTCCGCGAGGCCGGGGACGGGCAGGGTGCGCGAGACCGAGCCGGGGGCCAGCACGAGCTGGTCGTAGGGGATCTCCAGGGTCTCCCCGCCCTCGGCGGTGGCGAGCGTGGTGACGGTGGCGGTGCGCCGCTCGTGGTCGATGTCGCGGGCCTCGCCCACGACGATCCGGCACTTCGGCAGCACCCGGCGCAGCGGCACCACGACGTGCCGCGGGGAGATCGAGCCGGCCGCGGCCTCGGGCAGGAACGGCTGGTAGGTCATGTACGGCTGCGGTTCGACGACGACGATCTCCGCCTCGTCGCGCTTGAGCCTCCGCTGCAGGCGCAGGGCGGTGTACATCCCCACATAGCCGCCGCCGACCACGAGAATGCGCGGCGTGCTTCCTTTGGCCAAAGCTACCGACTCCGTCATTGCTCCATGAGGCAATGGCCGGGTGGCGTTTGTCCACAGGCCGGACGGCACCGATTGCGGGATTTCCCGGCCTCGGGGGGTGCCACGGTGCACCCATCACCGGGCAAAGCGTGCACCGCAGGACCATCCCCCGGCGCCCGTTCGGGCGCCCCGATCGAGGGACGGCGGGCGGCGCCCGGCGGGGGCGCCCGCGGGGCGGCGGGAGCCCCCGGGAGCCGAAACGCCCCCTTCTTTATTGACGCGGCCTCAACTATGTTCGTATCTCGTAGTACTACGCGTTACGCGTAGCGATCTTCGTAATGGGTGGGGAGTCTCCGGGGGGAGACTTACGGATTTCCGGGGGATGGGATATGCACATTCAGGACTCACAGCGCACCGCAACAGCGGGTTCTCACGGCCACGGCGGTTCCGGCCGTCCGGCCCCGCTGCGCGTCGACGCACAGCGCAACCTCGAGCACGTCCTGCGCGCCGCGCGGGAGGTGTTCGGCGAGCTCGGCTACGGCGCGCCCATGGAGGACGTCGCCCGCCGGGCGCGGGTCGGCGTGGGCACCGTCTACCGCCGCTTCCCGAGCAAGGACGTCCTCGTCCGGCGGATCGCCGAGGAGGAGACGGCCCGGCTCACCGAGCAGGCCCGTACCGCACTCGGCCAGGAGGACGAGGCGTGGTCCGCGCTCGCCCGCTTCCTGCGCACCTCGGCCGCCTCGGGCGCGGGGCGGCTGCTGCCGCCCCAGGTCCTGCGCGTCCAGGGCAGCCCGGGCCTCGCGGACGAACCGGCCCGCGTGCCGCAGCAGCGCACCCGCGCGGCGGCGGCTCCGGGCGACCGCACCACGGCCGCCATCGCGGGACCGGCCCGCGACGCGGGCGGGGTACCGGCCCTCCTCGACGTGGTCGGCCAGCTGGTCGACCGGGCACGCGAGTCGGGCGAACTGCGCGGCGACGTGTCGGTGGCGGACGTGCTGCTGGTGATCGCCACCGCGGCGCCGCCGCTGCCGGACGCCGCCCAGCAGGCGGCGGCCTCCGACCGGCTGCTGGACATCCTGCTGGAGGGGCTGCGGTCCCGGCCCGGCGAGCGGCTCGGAGCCGGGCCCGCGGACCGCGACCGGGCGGCGGAGCACACGGCGCACCGGGTGACCGCCGACGGCCCCGGCCGGCAGCCTGCGGGCGACCCGACCTGAGCCGTGCGGCCGGCCCGCCGGCCGATGATCGGACGACGCCGCGTCTCCGGGACCGCATGGTCCACGGGGGCACGGCGCCGTCGTCCGCGCGCGGATTCGGCCCGGGAACGGGCCGGCGCTCGGCGCCCGGGAGGCCCGAACGTGGAGGATCTGTGAACGCTTTCCGCACGGACGGGTGGTTGTTCGGCACTCCATGACGTCGGCTGATCGCGGTGTGCCACCCTTGCTCCCGTGGATGAGGCGAACGGGGAGTCCGGCGGACCCGCAGCGGGGCCGGAGACCGGTGAGGAACTGCCGTCGCGCCGGGTGCCCGGACAGCGTGACCCCGTCGCGCGACCCGAGCCGGCCGCGTCCGGGCCCACCGTTCCCGCACCCGCGGGGCCGCCCCGGGACGACGTCGACGACGAGCGCCCGAGCGGGCACCCGGCGCCCGACCCCGACACCGCGGAAGGCCGGGCCGCGCTGTCCGACGCGGAGCTGGTGGACCTGGTCCGCGCCGGCCGGGACAGCGCCTACGAGGAGCTGTACCGGCGGCATGCAGAATCGGTACGCCGCTATGCCAGGACGTGCTGCCGCGACGCCCACACCGCCGAGGATCTGACCGGCGAGGTGTTCGCCCGCACCCTCCAGGCGATCCGCGGCGGCAGCGGCCCCGAGTCGGCCGTGCGCGCCTACCTGCTGACCACCGTCCGCAGGGTCGCGGCGACCTGGGGCACGTCCGCCAAGCGCGAGCACCTCGTCGAGGACTTCGCGGTGTTCGCGGTCACCTCGGCGGGCGCCGCCGCCACCGAGGACACCGCGGAACTCGGCGCGGACGTGCGCGCCATGCACCAGGCCGAACAGAGCCTGGCCGTCCGCGCGTTCCGCACCCTGCCCGAGCGCTGGCAGACCGTGCTGTGGCACACCGCGGTCGAGGACGAGTCGCCGAGCACCGTCGCGCCGCTGCTCGGCCTGACCCCGAACGCCACCGCCGTCCTCGCCCACCGCGCCCGGGAGGGACTGCGCCAGGCGTACCTGCAGGCCCATGTGAGCTCCAGCCTCACCGCCGAGGGCGAGTGCGCGCGGTTCGCCGACCGGCTCGGCGCGCATGCCCGCGGCGGCCTGCGGGTGCGGGCCGACCGGGAGCTGAACCGGCACCTGAAGGACTGCTCCCGCTGCACCGAGGCCTCGCTGGAGCTGGCCGACCTCAACTCCGCGCTCAAGGGCCTGCTTCCCGTCGCCTACATCGGCTGGTTCGCCGCCGTCTACGCGGCGAAGTCCGCGGGCGCGGTGGTGGCCGGCGGAGCCGTCGCGGCGGGCGCCGCGGGCGGTGCCGCGGCGGCGGCCTCCGGCTCCGGCGGCAGTGCGGGAGCGGCCGGCGGCGCGGCGGCCGGCGAGGGGCTCGGCGCGCCGGTGAAGGCCGGCATCGCGGCGGCCGTGGTGGTCGCCGCGGCCGCCACCGCGCTGGCGTTCGCGCTGACCGGCGGCGACGGGCACCCGGCACCGGCCCCCAAGGCCCTGCCGCCGACGACGGCCCCGGTGGCGACCGTCGCGCCGCCGCCCGCGCCGAAGCCCTCGCCGTCGAGGAAGCCGGCCGTGGTGCCCCCGCCGGCGGCGCCCTCACCCGCGCCGAAGCCCACGCCGGCCGCCACGACTCCGGCACCGCCTCCCCCGCCGAAGCCGTCGCCCAAGCCGACCCCCACGCCCACGCCGACCCCGACTCCGCCACCCACCCCGACGCCTTCGGCGACGCCCACCCCCACGCCGACACCGCCGCCCCCGGCCTACCAGGTCGACGCGCTGCCGGTCGGCCGGCCGGGAGACGGCGCCACCGAGCCGACCATCCGCAGGACCGGCGGGCGCGGCTGGTGGTGGGGCCGCTCCGGACTGAGCATCGGCGGCGTCGAGTACCAGCACGGCATCACCGTGCACGCGCCGTCGTCGGTGACCATCGACCTCAACCGGGCCTGCACGGCGTACGACGCCCAGGCCGGGGTGGACGACATCACGCGGCTGTTCGCGGCCGCGGTCACCTTCTCCGTCTACGGCGACGACACCGAACTGTGGTCCTCGGGCCCGGTGCGCGCCGGGGATCCCGCGGTGCCGGTGCACGTCGGCCTCAAGGGATTCTCGACGCTGCGGCTGGTGGTCGACCCCGCCGGGCGCGGTCTGCACGCGGCGAACCTGTCCGACTGGGCCGACTCCGTCATCACCTGCAACTGACCGCGGTCGTACGGGAAGGCGCGGGCCTGCGCGGCGCCCGCACGCACGAACGGCCGGCCCCTTCCGGGACCGGCCGTTTGACGCCAGGGGTCAGTGCGCGGAGGGCGGCGGCACCTCGCAGACGCCGTCGGCGCAGGCCGCGGCGTCGGGGTCGGCATCGGGCCCGGTGTCCGCGCCCGTGTCCTGCTCGGCCGCGGTCTGCTGGGCGACCTGCTCCAGCACCCGCAGGAACGTCGAGGTCTCCTGGCCGCCCTGCACCGCCCACTGGCCCTCGAAGACGAAGGTCGGCACCGCGGAGATGCCCAGCTGGTGGGCCTCGTCGATGTCCGCCTGGACCTCGGCCCGCAGGTCGTCGGTGTCCAGGAAGGCGGTGACGGCCGCCCGGTCCAGACCCGCGGCGGCAGCGGCGTCGGCCAGCTGCGCGCGGTCGCCGATGTCCAGGCCCTCGCCGAAGTGCCCGGCCATCAGCCGGCCCTTGAGCCGGGCCTGCGCCTCGGGACCGTAGGTGTCCAGGGCGAACCGCAGCAGCCGGTGGGCGAGCAGCGAGTTGTTCTCCACCACGGTGTCGAAGTCGAAGGTGATGCCCTCGGCCGCCCCGAGCTGCGTCACCCGGTCGTCCATGGCCACCGCCTGGGGGCCGTACTTCTGCGCCAGCACCTCGCGGTGCCCGCGCGGCTCCAGCGGGGCCCCGGGGTCGAGCTGGAACGGCCGGTAGACGACCTCGACCGAGTCCGCCTGCGGGAACGCCGTCAGCGCCCGCTCGAAGCGGGCCTTGCCCACGTAGCACCACGGACAGGCGATGTCGCTGTAGATCTCGACCTTCACGGCTCTCCCACTTCCCGCCACACGACGGCGCTTCGCTCGGCGCCGGGTACCTCACCCAAGGTACTTGAATACTCAATCAGGGCAACCGAGGTCCTCGTGGCGCTATTCCCCGCCGGAACCGCCGGCCAGCGCAGTGAGCAGGTCCACCACCGTGGTCCTGTCGTGGCCGGCCCCGGCCTCCCGGGCGGCCGCCAGC
>Ga0123353_10019660_pt1 | contig 10049 bp, 7 predicted proteins | sample TergutLab28metaG_3_FD_92763 | JGI IMG/M metagenome (GOLD analysis project Ga0123353, IMG submission 92763) | Labiotermes labralis P3 segment gut microbial communities from Petit-Saut dam, French Guiana - Lab288 P3 | ecosystem: Host-associated > Arthropoda: Insects > Digestive system > Gut ...
ATCTGAAGCTATACTAGAATGGAGTATAAAAAACTTCAATTAGCTACCTCAATATATGGCAGAATTAGTAGCTGATTGAAAACAATTTTATGTTGACTTTGAAAGAGTACTTACTAAACAAATTCTTTTAGTCACTTGAGGAATTAACATTTAAATAATTATATGAGATGAAACCTGATGTTTATGTAAGAATGGCCAATTAGTATGTTGTTTTTAGAAATTTATAAATCAGTTGTTCATTGCATAGAATATTTTTTATTGTATGATGTTTTAACTATAGAGTATATGTTACTAAGACTGACCATTTGATTTGTTATACACCACATGATCAATGACATTTCATATCCAGTGCCTTCTATGGCCGCTTGTATGTATCAATGAAATATATCACATATATCTTTATCTGCATCAGACCTCGACACAGCAGATAGACCTGTCCCTACCAGGATTTGGACCCATAACTGCCTAGACTATGGTTATAATTTTAATAAATCCCAATTTGCCAAGGGGCTCTTCGACACAGCATAACCTGGGCCAAAATGTCCTAATTACATAAAATTATAAATCATTCACATAACTTGCACTACACTTAATCAATAAAGTAGAAACTTGTTCCATGACATACCTCTTAAATCTCCAGCCATCCTACTAATCTCATGACAAATGGACACATTTTGCAAATACTTCTCCTATTAAAATGGTTCTATGTTTATACTCACAAATGCCCATCAGTTAACACACCTTTATTACACATATTACTGTAAGTACATGAATCATGGCATTACCATAAAATTATGGGAAGTTTAAAAAGAACCTGACAGTTTTAGCATGGAGAAATTCTGCATCAGCAGTATATACCGATATGAACAGGCATGGAAGAATCATATTTGGGAACTGTGCATTGCCTAGATAAAACAGATTACAACATCTCTGAGGCTGGCTCTGTCAAAATTATTTTCTGTCAAAGAAGTCTATGATTCTGAGGATTAGTTTTATCAAATGTCCGCAGATATTTCCTTCTACCTCAAGACAAACACAGGCACTGTGCCAGCACACAAAATGTTGTGCATCTTCTGCATTTGGACAAAAAAATTGCTCTTTTTTTTGGTACCAAACCAACCTCACAAATATTTTGAACAGAAAATGAATTACAAACTGGACATGGAAATTCTTCTTCATTTTTTACATACATGGGTAACTACATAAAACAATTTTGTACAGTGTTACTTCACAAAGTAAAGCATAAATGGAAGTTAAACATACATCTTAGCTCTTGTCAGTTGCACATCTAAATAAAGGAAAGACATATAAATTTTATGTACACATCCAGTCTAAAATAATTCAAACCTGCAATGTAGGAAATCAAAATAAAATAAACTGTTTCTCAAGTCTGTAATTTGGTACAGTATTAGTCTACAAAAGGACGAAGACACGACTAAAGCACGCAGGATACATGGTCTCATTATAGTCAACTTCATAAAATGATTTATACTCAATTTTAAATCCATCTTTACAAAAGAGTATACATTACATTGAACTACCAACATAAAACATTACAAACCATACTTATTGACAAGGTAACACATTCTGTTCCAAGACACAATTTGGTAGATGACAGGTTTGGTGAGAAAATCGCCCTAAAAGAACATGTAAGACAGCCATAAAGCCAATGAAAATAAATTAACACATATATTATAATTTACTTTGATATACCAAATAAAATTTAATATCCGTTCACTACCATAATTACATCAACAATGAATGCTATTAGTTTCCATTTCCATGGTTTGTTCTACTAAGTCTAATTTTAGCACTACTCACATGACTACCCCAAAATGTCTGATGTCTCCAGTGCACATGATTTTAACAGTTATTTCACATTTTAATTTCGTTGTATTTTACTATGAAGAAAGCAATTCACATTACTCAACCAACAAGCTGCTGCTGCTGCCTGTATCATATGACTTTATTTACATCTGGACGAATTCTGTGAACTTTATTTCCATTGCTGGTCCCAGTCCAAATATTCAGGAAGGAATCTCTGACTCAATTCTTTCACCACTAGTGAGGTAAGTGAACGAACCCAACAAAGCATCACAAGTAACATAATAAATGCAATTGGATGACAACTGCTTTTTATTATTTACAGTAATTTACAAACACAACAAAATGGGCAACTTAAATGAATTTAAATTGTGAAGCTGTAAAAATAACTGTTTACTACAGCTAAACTAAAATATGAAATAATATCCATTTCAATGGATTGTCATTAGTGGGTGTAAGTATGCAAAGCACAAAATATATTCATGTATGTATGTATATATACACACACACACACTAAATATTTACACATACACTATACAGGACAAGCAGAAGCATTTCACTTTCATTATTGAACATTTAAAAAACTTTTAAGTTACACAGAGTTGACTTTCTTCATTAGTTTTGAACTTTGAGCAATCCAACATTTCCAATTATCTTTCATCGCACATTCATACCAGCAAGAATTAAATGAGATTCAGGGTAAATAAATTACAACACTCCCCTTTAGGACTATATATATATGTATATAATGCAGCAGACTGCAACAGGAGGGATGTAGTCAAACCCAAGGCACAAGGATTATAATAGCATAGCAAACATTTTGGAGTATGGGCCATACTATATGACAACACCAAAATGGATTTCATGTAAACTCATTACAGAAATCTACTTGCAAGATGATCTAAGTTCTCACAGAGAAGTTGCTGAAGATTCAGGTCTTCTGGGAATGTTACTTGATGATGACTGATCAACATTTTGAAGGATCTTTGGGGTCAAGCAGTTCAAGTTGAAACAACTATGATCCTTCATGTTCCACGTCGCAGTAACTAGACAACACAGCATAACGTCCCACAAGACTTTTTGAATGTTCTAAGAGTTGCCGTAGTCATACATGACCTTCTGGTGGTATACTATAGACACCACATGTAAAATGGTGACATGAAATGGGTTTTTAATGGAGCATTATTTATTTACTTATTTATTTACATTTACTACAAAGCATCCATAATGGAAAGAGTGATTCATGATGAAATGGTTCTGAAAGCACATGATAATGGCCTAAGGTACTATTCTGACATTTAACTGGAGGGACGTAGGTAAACCACTGGAACATGTCAGGACAGCTTGTGTCCCTGCCAAGATGTGAACCAGACAATTCTAAATACAATTCAGAAGCAATGCTGATTTGCCAGCTTGCTCAGTATGTTGTAGTATATCAACAATGATTATATATCAGGTGATATATATCATACAGTAGGTAAAAGGAGAAAATTAGAACTGTTCTGCCCCTATGGGAACAACAGCCTATAAGGTAAAGGAGAAAGAAAGAGCTTGCCTGTCACATCTGACAGCATGATCCCCAACCAACTACAACAATCATTTCAACTGAAGCTGCAGTGCATGATATCCTAACATGAACAGTTAACTTTGGTAACATGTCTAGATTAGCTGATTAAGTCTAAGCATCTTTACACTTACAGTTAAATTTCTTTATGTTACATACTTTGAACCAATATGGTAGCACTTATTAGAAAGAAAACCCACTAAAAATAACTTCAAAAGAAACAACAAATGTCTGAAATATTCATACATACAAAAATTAATGCTGTTTCTTCTACTTCATAGTCACAGACATCCTAAGAAACAATTGGGGGGGGGGGGATTTTATCTGGCATTTAAACCAATTAAGTGAAATGACTTTTGAATTCTGAGAGAAGCAGAAAGTGGTAATTTAATTCAATATAGTAGAAACTCTGTAAACAAATTTCATTAGTCTATTTTCATTTTATGACAGTTTGTTTTGTTCCGAGAGAATACACGAATACAATTATTCTGGCGAGTACTAAAAACAACTGGCATTTCTCACACTGGATGCAGACACAAGAAGTTTCACTCAGACAAAAATATGTCAACAAAGCAAAACTGAAATTTGAGGCTCTCATGATGGTGATTACAATTTAAAATTAACCTCTGGGATATGATGCCATGTAGCCTGCTAGATATGTACTAACGTTTTGAAGAAACCCGCTTCCACCACCTTACACTACCCAGGTTCCTCAAAACAATTACACCTATCAATCAAACTACACAGCACCACATACCTTAAAACAGTACTCTTCTAATAACAACTGTACAGAAACGTGACATTTCAAAAAAACATTTTTTTGTAATTCATATAATACTGGTGTCAGTCATCACTATCGCAACCATTTCTGTCAGTAACTTCCACAGTTAGGGCCAGTGGCCTCCTGCTTTACCATTAACATCACTTTTAATCAGCCCACATTTCTATAGGTCTTCAAATATTTCTTCTGCCTTGTGGACCACAGTTCAAAATTCTTTGGAAAATCAACCTCTGCCTGCTTTCAAAATCCCTCACACCATTTATTTTTGTAGTCTTAAATTCCCTCCTATCTTCACTTCAGATTTAATCGTAAGAACATAATGCTTGCTACGATATCGGAAACTCATTTAAGAAATTTTGATGTTTTGCTGACCGTGCATCTCAGTATATTTATCTTAGTAATTAACCAACTTGATGCACAAAGTTTGTTTTACAATAAGTTTTATTTCATGACTCTACATATTTCAGGCACCATGTGCTCATCATCAGGAGGTCAAAATTGTATTATACAGCCTCTGGTATCATCACACCTGTAGGTGGCTGTCCTTTGCACAGGTTGAGAGAGCACTAAGAAAGAAAGGGGGGGGGGGGAGAATTTATTACAAATATTATTACTGTTTTAAGCTCATGGTAGAGCACTTACTTCAATTTACACACATGAGAAGCAAATTAAGAACCAACTAGTTTTCTATACTCTGTACTAACTCCAAAAATTGTGGTTACTTAGGTTCTGTTAATGTGGCCCACAGCAGCCAAACTACTGCAGATTTCACTATTAGAATAAACTAATATCACTTACTTAAAAAAAAAAAGATTACACAGAAAAATAAAAATTATAAAAATGGGCAAAGATATGCTGAGTAAAATTCGTGGTAGATGGAAAGGAATATTGGCTCAAACAACATAAAGAATGGCATTACAACAGCTGGGCCTTCCATGGTGTGTATTCAGCAGCATCACCCAACTATTATAGCATCATATACTCCCAAACAAGTCCTTCACTATAACAAGACAAATGGAAATGTGTGATAAAAGTCTCCAAAACATTAGTGGTACTTCTACCTGTACATCGGAAGATTTTATGCAAGCAGCAATCTCACTTGGGAATCACTAAAGACAGGTTTCCATTCAAAAAGTAATGCAGAAACAAAAAGAAAGGGTCTTATTAACAAAATAAAGCCCTAAATATTTAATAAAATGGTAAGTGTGTGATGTGGCATTCATGAATGCAAACTGATATGACAAGACAATAATGAGTGTGCTGAGCTCATGGCACAAGAAGTACATACATGAAGACAAGACTTAAAGTGAAAAATGTACGGCCCATCATCAAGCCCACCGTATTAAGTAACTAACCTAACACATGGGAGGGATTCATGCTCCTGACCATTACATGTCAGCATACACAATAAAGCCAAAAGGAGTTCATCTGACTATTTATGCGTGTTGTAAATAGTCTTACTTTGTATAGCTTTGAATGGCCTTCACCACACCAGGAGCCTCTGAATAAAATACAAATGAAGGAACTAGTAACAAAGCTGGCTGGTTAACTCTGCAATAAAAGTGGATGGAAGAGATGGAAACCCACAACAAGTGATACGGAAGAATGTCCTGATGGCAAGCAACACGTCATCGCTCCAAATCTTCCAGCAACAGCAAAGACTGCTTTTCGTTTGCTGTGAAAGATGGAAGGATGCCTGGAGGGAACTACTTCTGCCATGTATTTAATGGAAATACCGGACTACATCCTGGATTTTCTTGCCACAAGCATTATACACCGCATCCACCCCCCCCACCAAAAAAACTATTCATAAGCAGGAGGCATTCAAGTCAGTAATGATCATACTTCCATCATACTGGGGGTATAAAAAAAGGGTTAATTTGCTTTTTTCTTGGTGTTACCTGTATGGGAATTCATTAAACTCTTTATGAAAATAATCCAACTACTAAAAAATGACACAAGAAAAATATCTGACAGAGTTAAGCCCTAAGCCCACCCTGCATCTAGTCAATCAGGAATCCCAAATGGTCACATTACTTGATATGAGATTGACAATTATCATGAAGTCCTCAAGAACCCCTCAGATGAAACAGTTAACCCATTAAGGTGACATACATTTTCAGTACCATACCAGCATAATAACACAATTCACCAAAACAGCATGCAAGAACAACTTCTTTCATGTAAGCCCTACACATGTTTACATTACCATACCACTTAGCAGCACAAGCTACATAAGTGTGCATCTTCTTACATATATAGTCCACAGGTCATACATTAAGGAACAGCAAACACATTCCTCATTGATGTGATTAGTCCCTTTCTTTAATCCAGAGTGATATGTATCATTTAAAACCAAATACAGTGCCTTTCTGCGAACTTAAGACATTTATGTAACTTCTCATCTACCACTGACAGCCTCTTCCAACTTCCAGTTAATATCAATGAGTACAGTCATTTTAGAATGGCAACAGTAATATAAAATTACAGGGATCACAGGAAGTGCATAATATGCAGATCCTCTACATTCATAAACATATGTATATATATATATATATATATATATATATGTATGTATGTGTGCATGTGTGTGTGTGTGTGTATGTATGCATATATGTATGTGTGTGTGTATGTATGTGTGCGTGTGTGTATGTATGTATGTGTGTGTGTGTGTGTGTGTATGTAGGTACATATGTATGTATGTATGCACTATGTATGTATGTATGCACTATGTATGTATGTATGTATATATGTAGGTACGTATGTATGTATGCATGCATGCATTTGCACACAAACACACACACAGTATTGGAAGAGGTTGATGAAATTAAGTACTCAATAGGAAAAAATGTTGAACAGAGAAAGTTTAAGCAATGTCATCATTTGTGCAACTGAATATTTTTGATACACCAATCTCTAATGCAAGACATCTCAGTGAACGTCATGGTGAACATTCTAGCCTAACCTTCACTTTCTCCACATCTACTGTGCTTCAAATTGCTGTTTCTGTGAGCAGTACATACTGACACTGTCTTCAACAATTTCCAGCAGAACCACACTTCACACAGAGTTCATAAAAATAATATTATGGAAAATATATCACATCACCCACTCATGATGACCAGTAAAACACATGATCTATAACACTACTACAGCCTTACCAACTCAAAACAATAATCAATACCTAACATGTTGCCTGATATTAGATGGCCAAAGCAAAACCAAATATTTATTCATATCAGCACTAACAGAGCAAGTCCTCATTTAACACTGTCCTGAACATCCTTGGCAGAAACTGAAACAACGCAGAACACTTTCCCCATACACATTAAATAAATAACAATCAAAATATCCCAAAACACACAATTAATCCAAGTTCAGGCAACATTCATAAAATCTTTGGTCACTGAAATCTGTCAGAGCCAAAGTGAAACAATGTTGTTTGGCTCAATGTTAAATGATGCCTACCTGTAATATGAGCAGCACTTGCTGTCTGCACAATTCCTGGATCATTCTAGCCTCATGTTGGGATGAAACTGAAGGCGCAGCTGAATACAGGTTGTCAATGGACATAGAAGGGAAATGTCAGAAGCACAATCCTAGCAGTAATACACGATGCAGTTACTGTAAACTTTATATAACCATTCCTAACTTCACTTACAATACTACAGATTCACAAACTACTCACATTTACATTATTTATGAGTGGACTCTTTTACTTATTTTGGCATAACATATACACACAATGTTCATTTCGTTCTAATAACATAAACCCTGTCCCACACATACACTCATTCTTATGTACACACACACACAGACACATATGTACACACACTAGATATACACGGCCGACTTGGAATACCAGCAATATCAGTCTATTGGATTGTGTCTTACACTTCCATTACGAGGAATACCACCTCCTTTAGCAACAGATGTCAGATGTCACTGCAACTGCAGTATGAAGTGTCTGGAAGTAATGTACAGTGTGACAGTCCTGAACTGAAATGTGGTGTCCAAGTTCCTTACAAGTCATTTGAATACCACAGAATATCCAGTTAACAGATGGCTACAGGTGCCTTTACCCAGTAACTTAAGCTACACATAGGCAGACCCATTTCTTTTCCAGTATAACTGCAGCTTCTGTTCAAACTGTCTTAGATTTCAGCCGACCCAATTCATCTTTTACACCTCGAAAGGATGGTCTCTCATCAGGTTGCAGATGCCATGCCTGAAAATGTTTCAAAAACGTTATTCATGATCTGCTTAGTTTAGAAGTAGTTTGTCAGATTCCCTGGAATTTAATATCCACTAAAATATGACACACCACATGGAAAGGAGTATTTTTCTTGGCTGAAACAGTGGATCACACAATATTCACCAATTTATCACTGAATCAGTTGGGGGGCTGAAGTGAAATGGAGGGCAAACAACTTCTCATCATAAAAAACTAGCATGATGACTTATTACTGTCCTCTATCAACACCCGGATTAATCTTGGACAGAAACATAATGGTAAACTCTCATAAGTACTGTTATGAATGTCTGCTGCCCTTAAAAGGTGGAGGATTTCTTAACAAATAATTTGAAACAGCAGCAAAATCAGTCCATTTGCTGACGTCTCATTCTTAGGGACTCTTCACGATCCAGCACTTCATCAACGAGTAACTGAATGCAACTAGGTGATATGCCGTAGCACTTTTGTTTCATTTAAGGGAAATTCTACTATAGTTTCATGACAAACAACGTTTTTCTGCTCAGTGATTTAAATGATACTATATGCACAAAGCCTGGTCTTAATTCCCCAAAAAGCATTCTATCAGTCAGTAACAGAATATGTGCAAAATAGTTTATTTCCTTTACAGTAAAATGGTGATTGCATTACTGTACTAAACTCAAGGATGGGGTAGCTTTAACATAAACAATCAAGGAGTAAATTAAAATGCACTCTATGTGTCAACCAAATATCGTGGCTAACATTTTTGGATCAACAGACACCAAATGACCAGAAAATGACTACTTAGGTCCCATATATTTCGTATCAGTTTCTAATGCATCTTGCCAAGTGATTGATATCACGTTTCAGCTGTTTCAACATCCAAACTTCATATTTACATTTACTGTGTAAGAAGTTCTTATATGAATTAGTTTCCAACTGATTTAAAGCATGAAACTGAAAGTATGCAATCCTGTATGAACTTGCTATGACTGAAATGAACCAACCTGTCTCATTATTTCATATACTTCTGGAGGACACCCATCTGGAGCTTCCATCTTGTAGCCTTTCTCCACATGCTTCACCACATCTGCAAGAGGCTGACACCAGAAAATGTGTTAACGATATCACTATCTCCATTTACAATGTGGCTTATACAAAACATCAGTAAAATCATATTTATCTGACTGCGAGTTGAAATTTTCTTTCAGTTACAAAACTATTTGTGACAGCAGAAAAATCTATGATAGAATTCTACAATTTCTGGGAAAAAATGACAAACAGAACATTTTTAAACTCATACAGTACAACCAAAAGAGAAATGAGTCACCAGAAAATATTTCAAAAGCATTAATCATAAGAATGTTTTTACCATTAGACTGTCCAACCTAATGATTAATTCTCAACATCCAAACGTGCAATGCCATTTCTACTGCCCACCCAAAAGCAAGGTGCGTGCAGCAGAAATATTCTTATGTTGACACTTACGTGGATATTCACGTTTCAAGTCCTGCCATGGGTGCCAGGTATTGGTTGGTTTTATTAACAAAAAAAATAACACCCCCCCCCCCCCAACCCCCCCCTTTCCCCAACTAAAAAACCAAAAATTTATCCAAAAAACAAAAAGGATGGGGAAAAAATAATATTATAAAAAAAAAAAAAAAAAA
>Ga0123353_10019661_pt1 | contig 10048 bp, 8 predicted proteins | sample TergutLab28metaG_3_FD_92763 | JGI IMG/M metagenome (GOLD analysis project Ga0123353, IMG submission 92763) | Labiotermes labralis P3 segment gut microbial communities from Petit-Saut dam, French Guiana - Lab288 P3 | ecosystem: Host-associated > Arthropoda: Insects > Digestive system > Gut ...
GCCGGTCGACGCATGTCTGGAAACTTTTCCAAGAGACGAGTTCCATGAACTGTGAAAAAACCATTTTGCCTTCGTGCATTGTGCGACTCCGGCGGCGAAAACCGCTGAAAAAGGGAAAAGCCATTTCAAATCGGCTCCCACCCAATTATGCACTTAACTCTTGAATTGTAAAGATGTTACAGAAAAATTTCTGACGAACGCCTGGACGCTAGTGACTCGGTACTATTCTTGACATTAACGTTTTCTTCCTGTATAACCACGGGTGTTGTGTCGTCGTAACCTAATATCTAAAATGATGAAAACTCCTTACCGATTTCACTTGGTTTTTGCCCTACTCGCCACTATACCCCTGACCGCTAAGGCTGCCGAGCCGGAAGTTTTACTGCTGGACTTTTGCACAACGGAAAACACCGAGGTACAGTTTTCTCGTGCCCAAGAACTCTTGGCCGCTTCTGCCGTCAAGGGGAAAACCGTCCCTATATCCGATCTGGAAAACAGTAAAATCACAGCAGAACAGGGACGTGTTCTGCTGATCCCCGAAAGTGAACATTTTCCCGTTACTGCTGTCAGTGGATTGTCAAATTATCTCACATCGGGCGGCAACGCCATTTTCGTTGGGGGCAATCGACCCTTTTCCGCTCCGGCTGTGCGGGATGGCGATCGGATGGTAACATACGAGGCTTTCATCGATAAGTTGAAGACCGATCCCCGTGGTCGGAACATAGGTTTCATTCAGGAAGACATGGACATTCAACGGTACACTCCCGGTGTGCCTTCTGAAAAACCTGCCACCGCAACTCTCGTTGATGACGGCAAAACTTTGAGCGTCCATGTCGAACGATATGCCAACTGGGACACGTGGACGACATCCGCTGCCGATATTGTTACCATTCCGGCGGACACGGAATTTCTGCGAATCAAAGCAAAAGGCGACACGTTTCACCTTTCTATCGAACTGCAAGAGAAGGATGGTTCCCGCTGGATTGCCGCCCCTGCCGTGAAAAATGAATGGGACACCTACGTATTGCCGGTTGACGCTTTTCGCCTCTGGGAATCACCCCAGCGCGGCGAAAAAGGAGATCACGTTCGATTTGAAAACGTCAATCGCGTCGTCATCGGTATCGCGGACTCACACACTCCGCGTGTGAGAGCCGGTATGTCGTATAATTTTGCGGTACAAGACATCGAATCCTTACCGAAGGTGCAAACGCAGTATGACCGCTTCTATCCGGTAGATTTTTCCCTGGAATGTATCGCCCCCTGCTATAAAAGTTACAAACTGAACGGTCCCATGACGATTGTCTCCGGCGAGCGTCTTTTCAACTATCCGGGAGTCGCCGTTTCTCCCGTCCCACGCATGTTGGGACACGGTATCGACATGAATCGACCTTGGCGTTTCATTCCCATTGCGACCGCTCAAAATTTAGCCGGTGGACGCGGCTACCCGGCTTGGATCATGTTGAATCTAGATCGACAATACAAAGGTGCTGCCGTAGCGGGAATGGGATTTTCGCTCGATACTATTCTCAATGACTGGAACTTATCCGCTATCTTGGTCGATCTCTCCAAACGACTGGGGAGCGACGCTTTTCTTGCCGGTGCCGGCGCGTCGGATTTCGTGGTCGATGCCGGAACCTCCTTTCGTTTCGGAGGCGAGCCGGTTCGGACTGTTAGCGGTTTGAAAGTCCGAGCCGCCATTAGTAGTGCCGACGGCACCGTAGTTGCAGAATTTGAAAAACCGACCAACGGAGATGAGGGCATCTTTGCCGACGCAACGCTGAACACGCCGGGATCGTACCGCTGTATAGTCGAACTAAAAGATACACAAAACCGTACCGTTGACGGAATCGAGACGGAGATTGTCGTCCTCGATGGAAAACCCGATCCCCACTCGGCATTTATTCGTATCGAAAAAGATAATTTCATCCTCGACGGCAACTATTGGTATCCGAACGGCATCAATTTCTTCCCCACTTATATTGTCGCTGGCATGGGTGCCAATGATTTTTTTCATAATGGTTGGGGTAATCGCAGTTTTTATGATCCCGTCTTGGTGGAAGAGGATATTTTGATCGCAAAATCAGTTGGTATCAATATGCTGAGCGTTCTCATGAGTCATCGGTCAAAATTTGATCCGGTTCCCCTGCGTGATTTTTTGTACCGTTGCCGCAAGCACGGAATGAAAGTTAATCTGTTCGACGGAACGGCAAGTCCTCTCGAATTTCGAGAAGATGTGTTACGGCAAAACATCGAAGGTTCCCGGCTTCGCGATAATGCGACTCTTTTTTGTTACGACATCATTTGGGAGGCAACAAACCATATTTATGCTCCTGCCTCCCGCGAACGTTTTCGTCCCGTGTGGAACCGCTGGCTCGAAGGTCAATACGGAAACAAGGAAAACGCCGTCAAGGACTGGAAATTCAATCCCGGTGCCAACGAGGCGGGTTTGATTGCTCCTCCGACGGACGAACAGTTCATGCGAGATGGCGACCACCGTGTCTTTGTTGCCGTTTATCGCCGCTTTATGGACGATCACACGGCGAAACTTTGGCAAAGGGCAGTGGATGGGCTTCGCCGTTTGGACCCCAACCACCTTATCACGAACCGAGCCGGCAACATTCATCCTTTCGATAACGGCTTCACGGGACCGGTGAAAGCCCTTGATTTTCTTTCGCCGGAAGGTTATTCCATCCCAGATGGTGAAGCCGGTGAAGGGGCAATTGGATTCGCCACCCGCGTGATTGATTACTACTCCGGGGGCAAACCCATTGTATGGAGCGAATTCGGCAAACCTATTTCGTGGGGTGAATTCGGCGATACCGACCCCAAAACAGTTGCCTCGGCGATTGATGCGAGTGGAACCTACATGGAATTGTACTATCGTCGCGGCTTGGAAGCCGGATCGCAAGGATTCGCGCCTTGGTGGTGGTCCGGCGGCTACCGGGTCGATGAAACTAGTGACTTCGGTATCATCAATGTCGATGGCACGCTCCGAATGGCTGCCGAAGTCGTGAGGCTTTATAACCCTCAAATTCAGACACCGCGTCAGCGTCAGGCGGGAAGTGTGCCTTTCGATTTCGATCCCGACGAACACGCGGGCGGTTATCCCGGTTTGATTTTCGGTAAAGGCGGCAAAGCCTATCTCGATGCCGCGTCCAAAGGCAAGATGCTTGCTTTCTGCACCGAAGCCACTGGGAAAACGTCCGTCAATGTTCCTATCACGGGAATCGGCAATGTTCCTTACACTGGTAGCAATCCGGTCAAGTATTTGAACGGCATTTTTGAAAAAGTCGAATACAAGAATGCGACTGGTCAATGGGTAGAAATTGACGATTCGGCAGCGATCCGGCATAACGGACGACTCGAATTGAGAGTGAGAGTGGCAAATCTAGGGGAGGTACCGTTTATCGCAACTTCCGATACGGGCGGCGTTTGTGTTTATGTAACACTGGGCGAAAAAGTTTTGCGTGTTCCGATTCCCTCCGATTTGCCTCGTCTCCAAGATGTTACTGTTGCCGGTATCGCAATTCCTGCCGATTGGCACGGAACGCTCTCTTTTCGGTTGGAAGCGAAAGATAGGGCAGTTTTCGGAGACGAGTTCCGTTGTACGGTTACGGAATAAGGTTTTCGCCGGGTACTACTTGCTGGCGAAGCCTCAGGGTGCTCCTGCTCGTTTCGTTACCGCAAAGGAAACGCGAAGGATCCCGCACTCTGCCGCCATCTGTAAAATCGGTTTGACTTCTCCGTAGGGAAGAACTCTGTCGCAGCGGATTTGGATTCCCGATTCTTCGCCCCAATCCTTTCGACAGAGCGTCATGATCCGCCGGAGATTGGTCATGTCCAAAGGCTCAGAGCCAACGTACAACGTTCCCGGTGCCGGAATGCTGATCGTTAACCGTTTTGTTTGCTGTTCCTCCGGCAAGGTTCCCGTTTCCGCCGCCGGTAAATTGACCAATACCGCATTGTCCTGCTGAATCATATTGTTGGAAACGATGAAAAAAATGATGAGCAGAAACACCACGTCGATCATTGGCGTGAGATTCAATCGTCCGCCCTGCGGTTTTAAGTGTTCCGGTGGTTTCATGGGTGATACGGAAACAAGAGGCAACGTTATTGTACCAAAACCTCCCCGAAATATGTTACAATGGGCACCATGTACGGCTTTTTATCTCCTGTCGGCGGTGGTGATTCCTTTCCTCTCTCCAAGAGGGAACTTATCGTGGGTCGCCATAAATCATGTGATATTGTCCTCAATTTCCAAAATGTATCAGGCAAACATTGTAAATTGGTGCTGTCGGAAGGATATTGGTACATTCTCGATTTGCAGAGTACCAACGGCGTGAAACTCAACGGCAATAAAGTAACGGATCATCGGGTTGATCCCGGCGCAACACTTGCCATTTCCAAGCATACATTCAAACTACAATACGATCCGCAGCGAAATGGAGCCACCGGTTTGCCGCCGAACAGTATGCTGCTTGGAGGCGATATCCTTTCGCAATCACTGATGCAGAGGGCAGGACTGGAACGAGCGAAACCGCAAGATACGGTAGCGGACGAAGTAGAACTCGTACCGGCTGTGTCCGCCTCCCACGTGCCCATGTCCACAGTTCATCATGATCCGCGCGAATTTTTCAGCGAATTGGTTTTCGATTAAGGCTATCACCTGAAAGTGATGGACCGTCATTTCCGCGAAAGCGGGAATCTAGAAGTCAATGGTGATAACTGTTTTCCGAGATTCCCGCCTGCGCGGGAATGACGAACATGGCTGAAATTTTTCGACGAAGGCACTAAGGCAAAGCCTAATAATGCAACAATGCCTCCGCAGCCAATTCGAGCGGTGATTCAATGGTATCGACTTCCCGGAGTAACTGATCAAGCCGCTGTTTCTGTGTCGCTAACTGTTCAGGTTGCGAAAGCCAACGAACAAGGTGATCCGCCATGTCGGCAGAGCGATCTGTCGATGTCAAAAATTCGGGAAAGAGCATACGATTGCGGTCAGCCGCACTTGGCTCCTTCGGAATGATCACAACGGTGTCATCGTAAAACACCGATGGCTCCCGCTGTTTGCTCACACCCAATAAATTCACCAACGTGATGTAGCGAGTCCGCCGGAAAAAACGCTGAATAAAAAGTCCCAACCAACCGACACGATAGCAAATCACCGACGGTTTATTACAAGCCAAAAGTTCCAACGAGACCGAACCGGACACTGCCAAACAACAATCCGCCGCTCGGATTAACTCCGTCGTTCGACCTGAAAACACAGCGACCGTCATGTTGTGTTGGGCAAGTTGTTCTTGAATCATGGCGGCTTGCTCATCATTGAACGCCGCAAAGACCGGCTGAACATGGGGCAATTTTTTCTGCACTCGTTTGACGGTCGAAAGCATATCGTTGAGGTTCGCCTGAATTTCCTGCTTTCGAGAACCGGCAAGAATGGTCAAAATAGGAGCGTTGCCATATTGGGCATAGAATTTTTCCAAAAAATCGGGATCGGATTGTTTTTTGCGGACTTCCTCAAAAAACGGATGACCGATAAAGAGGGTATCGCAGCCGCGTCGTTTGAACCAATGCCACTCGAAGGGCATAGTGCAAAGAATGAGATCGACGAACCGCCGCATTTTTTTGACGCGGTATTGTGCCCAAGCCCAAACTTGCGGCGGCATAAAATAAACGACGGGAATCTCCAATGCTTGGGCGGCTTCGGCAACGTGCCAATTAAATCCGGGAGAATCGACGAGAACAACGGTGTCAATTTCTTCGGCAAGTAAAGCATGTTTCACTTCGGTAAGGAGTTTCCGAAACTGAAAGTATTTTCCGATAGCCTGCCACCACATGACACCAAAGAACGGAGTCATATCGGCAATGAGTGGGCAACCTACTTGTTTCATTTTGGGACCGCCGAGTCCGATGAATTCCGAATCCGGGGCGTGTGCCTTGATCGTTTCGATCAGTGCAGCCGCATGAATATCGCCACTCGGTTCACCCACGGAAAAGAAAAACTTCATAGGAACATTATAGCAGTAAACAGCGAATTACGGTACAATGTTCCATTATGTCAAAACGAACTCGACCTGAACGAAAAGACATTCCTGCCGGTAAATCGCCGTGCAATTACTGTCCCGGAAAGTGTTGCCGATACTTTGCTCTGCCCATCGACTCGCCAGAAAGCCGGAAAGAATACGACAATATGCGCTGGTTTTTGCTACACGAAAGGGCGGCAGTCTTCGTGGACGGCGAAACATGGTACTTGCTCGTCTATTCACCGTGCAATTTTTTGGACAAAGAGACCAATCTGTGTTTGACTTACGAAACACGTCCGAACATCTGCCGGGAATACAGCAGTGACAAGTGCGAATACGAAGACCATCATGTTTACGACCAATACTTTGAATTGCCGGAACAGATCGAAGAGTATGCGGAGGCAGTTCTCGGACCCCGGCGAGGGCAACCGTTCCGAAGTTCAAACGAGACCAGTAGGGTCAAATCGCACTGAACCGCCATCGCCTCACGCAAAAAACCGCTCGGTAAAAATGGACAAGTCGTACCCGCTCATGGTAAACCTATGCACCAGCGACTTCCACGGTCGTAGAGGAAACGATGCCGACAACGACAATAGGGGTGGACGTTTTCAATTCGCTCCCCGCCGTGATTGCCTCGTATTCGACCGTTCGACCCTGCTGACAAAGGAGAACCTTTCCCGCCGCCGCCTTTGCCGCCGGAATCCGAACATAAACACTACCCGTGGCACCCACCAATGTTTCCGAGGAAAGCGAACCGTCTTCTTTCAAACGTGCCGCCGCCCGATACAGAAAATAAACAACGTACATCGCCGTTAATCCAGAAACGATGGCGATCAAAACGGACACCGGCTTGGAAGTCTCTCCCGTCAAGCCGGCTAATCCTCCCAGCCCAAAAAAAGCGATGCCAGCAGTGAGTGTGCGGAGCGATAATATCTTGAAAATATCACCGGCAGAGGAATGATCGGCGGAGTCTCCGAAATCGCCTCCTCCGTCGGTGGCACCGCCGCCGAATCCGAGTAACATAAGAAGAAATTGCAACAAAACAAGCGTTCCGCCAAACACGGCACACAGAAAGTAAATTCCCATGAGTGGACTGGTAATGAATTCAAAAAAGGTCAAAGACATAAGACTCATGAAAAAGTTTGGGGACGACACTGGATAGAGTCTATACACTTGATTCCTTTTTTGCTAGTGGGGTAGAGCAATGTTTGTTTTCATTCATTACTCAGAATTGCCGAAGCGTTCAGCATGTCACACGTTACCATTCGACGTGGATTACAAAAAATCGAAACGCAATCCAGCGAGCGCAGGGGAGAGTGGACATATGAACCCCCGTGTTAAAGGAAAAGGGGTGGACTTTATAACGAACTACCGCAGGATAGTGTCTCGACCAAAAGAAGCCGGTATCGGCTCTGCCCGATGGTCATAGACTGATTTTCCGTAGGGAGGCAATGGCTTTGCAACCGACGTTACCGGGACCGCAGAGACATTTGCCGGTTGTAACGTTGATTCAATAGTCGCCGGTTCAGAGATTTCCGCCTCGGATACCATCAGCAATTCCCGGTCATCGCTATCGACCCACGCAACCCAACTTTTGCTCAACTCTCCGAGATTTTGAACGCCATATTGCTCCTGCAATGCCCATTCCCAATCACCGTTTTTCATCGCACAATGTACAAACTGCACCAAACGGCAATGCTCCTGTGCGTCAAAGTGGCGACCACTTTCCAAAAGATACTCCACTAACGAAAGACCCTGTGCATAAAAGGGCATCGGATCGGAAGGATAATCCTTCATCGCCACCATCCGGTTGAGGGGAAGACATTTTCGGACATTCGGTTGCAGAAAATACCGAAGCATCCGATGATAATTTTCCTTCTCGCTGTGGTGTTCGACGGACGTTGCCATCCCTTCGTCGAGCCAACGTGGAATAGGCTTTCGGAAATGGGACGCGAGTATCATGTGCGTAATTTCGTGCGGCAGAACGGAGTCTAAAATTCTTTCGTGGGAACCTTGGATTTCCATTTCCCATTCGAAAACTTCGCCATTTTCAAAGACAAACGATGTTTTTCCGCTCGCCCCAAGATCGTTTCCGACAAATGCCACGACGGGACACTTTGCCGACCAATCGGGCAGTGTCTTGCCGAGCCATAGTACCGCTAAATCCTTGCGGTACTGTTCCGCTGCTTCGGCAAATTGCTTTGCCGAAGCGGCAGTCGGAGCGTTGACGGAGAAATTTGCCGTCTCGTATTGTGCCCCCACTGACCGTGCCCCCGTTGATAGCAAGAGCGTCAGCAACAATACGCATACTTGTTCCAGACGAACCCGCTCTGGACAAGTCTGATAGTAAAAATGAGCATCCATGCTCTAATACACATAATCCGTGAACAATCCTTTGTTCCACGGGGCGAAGTGTACAGAATTTTTGGAAAGGGGTAAAGAGCAATTTTTTAGGAATCTCGCATGGTAGAAAAGATGAATAGACTTGTTCCATAGCCCTACATTGCCAGTTCTGCGATACAAATGCCCCCAGTTTTCCAGATTCTCGATATTGTAAAGCGATGTCTCACGTCGGAATTTGGGCAACATAGGGTGTTTGGGAAGCCGAAAGCGTACTGCTTTCTGCCGTAATTGCTGCGATGCCGATGATCGAAAAATAAGTTGGACAATACAACTATCTTTTACTGCACAAAAACAAGGCAGACCGGTCTGGAAATGTTGGTGCTCTGTCCCGTTGGAGTCAATTTTCCTGTTTCCTGATCGACCGCCAAGACACAAATGTTATCCGAATCCTGATTGCACGCTAGCAAAAAGTGTCCCGACGGATCAAGAGAGAAAAATCGCGGCGTTTTGCCCCCAGATGGAGCATTTTGGATCAGCGTCAGGTTTCCGCCATCGACGGCAAAAACCGCAATAGAATCATCGCCACGATTCGAGGCATACAAAAATTTGCCGTTGGGATGCAATTCAATTTCCGCAGTGCTGTTTCCCAGTGCGGCGGCATCCTTTCCCGCTGTGAGCGTTGAAATGTTTTGAACAAGTTTCGGCTCTTTCGTCATCTGCCTGTCAAAAACACTGACAGTCGAATCGAGTTCATTGATGACATAAACATATCGCTTATTTTTTGAGATCGCCAAATGCCGCGGACCAGCACCTGGTGCCGCCCGGAGGTTCGCATGATCGTCAGACCGTGAAAGTTTGGCGGAGGCAAGGTCAATCGTGTAGTAAACGACTTGGTCGATGCCGAGATCAGGCACCGCAATCGTTGTCCCGTCAAAATACGCACCATGCGCATGAGGTGCCTCTTGACGCGCTTTGTTCGGACCTGAACAGGCAAAATCGGCATGAAAAACACACGAAACAAAGTCACCGATTTTTCCATTTTCCAATACCGGGAAGGAAACAACATTGCCGGAACTGTAATTCGCAATGACGATGGCACATGTTCCGCCCTCTTCCACTTGGCAAAGAACCAAGTGGCACGGTGCCTGACCGTAAGCATCTTTTTCATCCAGTGGCGTAAGCCGACCGGCTTGATCATATTGAAAAGCCAGTAACTTTCCCTGTTGTGTTTCGCTGACCGCATACAAATAGGGCTTCGAGGGATGAAGAGCAAGAAATGCCGGATTAGCACATTCTGTTACAAGCGTTGGTGTTACCAAGGTTCCGCGTTCGGTATCGAACTGACTGGTGTAGATTCCCCGGCTCCCATCTTGCGAAGTATAGGTTCCCACGAAAAACCGGATCGGTTCTGCACCGCTTGCAAGCGTACATGTGAGCATGGCAAGGCAAAAGATCAAAGGTGCTGTTAGTTTTGTTTTCATGGAAGTGAGGGGATGGTCGTGTCCATTGGGTTTCCATTCTACCACAAAGGGCTCGCAAATTCACAAAGGAGGCATTGACCTGCCCCATTCTTTTCGGACAGATTGAAAGTCGGTTGCCCGCTGCTTCCGAGTCTTTCGTAGGTTTTTTTAGGCATATTGCAACAGAAATGTTTTTTTTCAAGAACTGCCGGTTCGACA
>Ga0123353_10019662_pt1 | contig 10048 bp, 10 predicted proteins | sample TergutLab28metaG_3_FD_92763 | JGI IMG/M metagenome (GOLD analysis project Ga0123353, IMG submission 92763) | Labiotermes labralis P3 segment gut microbial communities from Petit-Saut dam, French Guiana - Lab288 P3 | ecosystem: Host-associated > Arthropoda: Insects > Digestive system > Gut ...
GAAACAGCCTCGTTCGACATGTACAATTTACAACTAATACTAATTCACTTTAAAAATGTCACATACTTGCGGTGTCTTTTTGGATATAAGTCGTCGATTTTCAGGCATATTCTGTAGCGCTGCTACACTTATGCCTAAAAACGCCGCCTTATTCTCAAAAATACATCCGAATTCATGTGACATTTTATAAAGGAATTAGTATAACAATATCGTAAATATAAACGGAGTTTATGTATGGCAAAGAAAAGTAACAGCGGCAACAACGGCGGCGGCGTAAGCGCCTTGGCGTTTTGGATTATCATTATCGGCGGCATAGCGATGGCTTTGGCGTATTGTTTGAGCTTTATCGACAATTCGCAGATACGTTCGATTGCGTTGACGGCTGTGAAAATCTGCGGCCTTATCGCGTGGCTGATAGTAATGGTATTCGGTTGGAACATCGCCAAGAGCAGAAAAACGGGCTGGAAAGTCGCATATTTATTGTGTTGCCTTGCCGTGCTGGTATTCAGCGGTTTCATCTGGTTCAACGTCGGCATCAAATTTTGGTAAGGAAAATATGTTGATTAACTAATAATGCGGCATGCTCGACAAAAATTATTTAACATACATGAATTCATAAATTGTAAATCGCAAATAAAAAAATCGGAGATTTTTTACTATGTCAAGCGAATTAGCGGCGGCAAGAGAAAGACGGGAACGCGCTCGGAAGCGCAGGAACAAAAAACAAACTATCAAATTGAAATATTTGGTGGACGTTGCGTTTATCGCGGCATTTATAACGATGATAGTCGGCTGGGCTATCCCATTGGTGGTTTTATGGCTGATAGCGGGCTGCGTGTTTTTTGCTTCGTCGGGCATAATGTCGGCGGTCAGCGTCTACGATTTTTTCAAATCGCCCAAAAAGAGCCCCGAATATAAATCCGCCATTTGGGGTATGTCCTTTTACACGGCGTTCGCAATCTTAGGCGCGGCCATCGTCATATTAGCGATAATAAACCTGCCGTAGGTTTAAACTAAAAAGCAAAAGGGAAAAAGTAAAAAGCGATGTCGTCAGACAGCATTGCGAGGAGCGATAGCGACGCGGCACGCCAAGCTACTCTGACTTTACGGCCGGTGAAAGCCGGCCGTATTTTCATATCTTTCCTTTAAAATACGCGTCCAAAGGTTTTGCCAAAAAAACCACGAGAGCGGTGTTGAACGCCAATACTAACGGCTGTACCAAAAGGCGCGGTGGAGCGGTAAACACTAAAACCTGCCAATATGTCCAACCGGCGTAAGCGGAGTACGGTTCATAGGTAAACGCCAGTGTGTTCAATCCCAACGTCACCGTAAAACAAACGATTACCGCGCCGATAATAATGCGCCATTCAATGCACAGGCGTTTTAAAAGCTGTACGCAGAGGCTCATAATGACGCCCATCAGCGCCGCGCTGACGATGTTGGTCGTCCACGGCATATATTGCGTAAACACAAGGCTGCCGACTATTTTTGAGAGCGCGCCGACTGCGGCGGCGACCAACGGCCCAAAATAAATCCCCGTAATAAAAAGGGGGATGTATAACAACGTCAACTTCGACTCTTCTCCCGCGCCGAAATTCATGCTTAAATTCAACACTACGGCGAGCGCCGTCAGCACGGCGATGTACGCGATATACTGCGTTTTGTTGCGCAAGCGTATTCGGTTGCCGAAGATCAGGTAATCCAGCAAGGATTTCCAGGTCCATTTTTTCGGTTTTTGTTCAGCAGGGGGCGATCTTTCGGCCGTGTTTTCGGCTTCAAGAGGCGCAATTTCCTGTTGAACGGGCAATTCATTTCGTTCGTCCAAAGCGTTCAATGTCGGGCATCTCCTCTTTTTTTAATTATGAATTATGAATTTCCGATTCAATTTCAAATGTTAGAACAACAAAAGAAAGTATACAGTAAAGTGAATTTTATGTCAAATTTTATAGGGCATAGCACGGCAATCCCAGTCATAAAATTTCCTTTCGTGACGAAGGGGTGTAGCCGTAGGCGGAGGGGGTAGCCGAATAATAGCGGATGGTGATTAGTGGTTGGTAATCGGATTTCAGTAGGGGCGAGGACGTGTACTCGCCTCCCGCCATTAATCTTCAAACAATCTCTGAATTAACGGCGTGTCGCTTAGTGTACCCCCTGCAACAGCGCATTTTTCACAATACCCGCCGCCGCGCTTTGTGTCAACCGCGCTGTCGTACAAAATATACGGCACGGGGTCGGACGAGTGGCCGCCCGTCGAGATCGGCGTAGCGTGGTCGGGCGTTATCAGCATACGCCAGCGGCAGTCCGACTTGTTTAATTTTTCAACTAACGGAGCGACGACTTCGCTATCCAATAATTCTATGGCCTTTGTTTTCAACGCGGCGTCGCGGCGGTGCCCGCACTCGTCGGGCGCTTCGACGTGTATAAACGCAAAGTCGTGTTTTTGCAGCGCCGCCATGACGGCCGCCACCTTGCCGCGGTAATTCGTATCCAACGTGCCCGTCGCGCCGGGCACGTCGACGGCATCCAAGCCCGCCGCAAGCCCCAAGCCCTTGATGATGTCGACCGCGCTGACGACCGCTCCCGTCTTGCCGTACTTTTCCGCAAAGTCATAAAACCTCGGAGCCGTCCCTTCGCCCCACAGCCACAAACTGTTGGCGGGGGGCAACCCGTTCTCTTTCCTTGCGATATTCAAAGGATGTTTGTTCAATAAATCGAACGACTTCGCCATCAAATCCAACGCCCTGTCCGCAAATTCCCCTTTCGGCAGGTAATCTTTGATGAACCGTCCGGTTATTTCGTGAGGAGGAGTGAATACAGTTGACAATTGACAGTTGACAGTTGACAGTTGTTGTTGTGAGTTTTCTCTGACATCCTTCACTGTCCACTGTCCATTGTCCATTGCCAAATGCGCAACGCGCATTTGACGCCTCACTAAACAATGCCTGTACATCACTCCCGCGTGCAGTTCCATGCCCGACAAATCTAAATTTTGTTTAAGGTATTCGATCAGAACGCGGGCGTCCTCTGTGGATATTTCGCCGCCCGAATAATCCAATATATTTTTGTCCTCATACGCCCTGTCCTCCGACAGCGTGACAAGGTTGGCGCGGTAGGTTTTGTCGCCCGCGCTCAATTTTATACCCAAACTCAAAGCTTCCAACGAACTCCGCCCGCAATAATATTTGCGCGGGTCGTACCCCAATATCGACATATTGGCGGCGTCGCTGCCCGGGCTGACCCCTTCGGGGATCGTCCTGCAAAGCCCGACCACACCCTTCGAGGCAAGCGAATCCATAGCCGGTTTTTTCGCCCGCGCCAACGGCGTATCGGTCAAACTCACGAGGTCAGACATCCCGTCCCCGAGGACGATAACGTATTTTGTGTGTTTCATTGTAAAGTAAGTATATCAGATTTAAAGGAAAAAGTAAAATTGTCACGGCGCATCTAACGGCGTCTTTTTGGTGTACAATTACCAACTACTGAATAGGATATCATATTAAAGGAATACGCATTTTGATTGCAGCCTTAGGCTGCGGTGTGTTATAATATTTCTCGGTAACTCGCATAATTTTAGCATAGATGAAATCCTCTCTTAATATACTATAAAAGAGGGTGCGGATTATTCGTATACGGAGGATAAACAATCAATATTTGAACTATGATTACCATCAAAGAAGCCTCAACCAAACGCGACTTGAAAAAATTCGCAGACTTCCCGACACGGCTATACCGGGACTGTCCGTACTATGTGCCGCCGATACGGATTAACGAGCTTAAATTAGCCAATCCGAAAAAAAATCCGTCGGGTAAAAATTGCCGCGCAAAGTATTGGCTCGCGTATAAGGGCGGAAAACTCGCCGGCCGCGTCAGCGCGATTATAAACGGCTTAGACGACCGAAAGACGGGCTTGCGCCGCGTGCGGTTTTGCCGTATAGATTTTATCGACGACAGGGAAGTTTCCCGCACATTAATGAACGCGGTGGAGGATTTCGCAAAAAAGGAAGGGCGCAGGGATATTATCGGGCCGCTCGGCTTTAACGATTTAGATCGCGAGGGACTGTTGATCGAAGGCTTCGATCGTATGAGCACGTTTGAAACACAGTATAATTATCCATACTACAAAACTCATTTGGAGGATTTGGGCTATGTCAAGGAAATTGACTCCGAGGAGATTTTGTATACCGTACCCAAGGTTCACGACGAACGGATTTCCCGCATCGCCCAAAAGGCCCTCGAGAAATACGATTTCCGCATTTTGGAGGGCATGTCAAAACGCCGCCTAATAAAGTTGTACGGCGAAAAAGCCTTTCGTATGCTGGACGAATGTTATTCCGCTCTTTTCTGCACCGTGCCGTTGACCGGTGAAGCGATTAAATCCACGCTCGGTTCATTCGGACTTATCGCGCGCTTGGAAATGATGTGCTTTGTCGCAGACAAGGACGGCAACGTGGTTGCGGGCGCCATCGCCCTGCCCTCGATTGCCGACGCGGTCCGCAAAAGCCGCGGCCGCCTGACGCCCTTTTCGATTTTGCGCATAATCCGCGCCGTCCGCCGCCCGAAAACCGTCGACCTCGTACTGATCGGCGTGCTGCCCGCATACCGCAACTACGGTCTCAGCGCTGTCATAATCGACCGCGTCCTTCGCGGTATTGTCGCTTCGGGGGCCACGCTTGCCGAAAGCAACCCCCTTTTGGAAACCAACGACAAAATCCACGCGCAGTTCACCTTCACCGACGGCGAAGTCGTGCGGCGGAGAAGGTTTTATAAAAAATGCCTATGAAGAAACGTATCATAAACTACCGCCCCATATTTTTCGCAGCCGTTTTTCAAATCCTTTCGCTGCTTTTCGGCTGCTACCTTTCAAAATTCTGGTATTTCGGCTTGATTATTTTATTGGCGTTTTCCGCGCTGTTGGTTTTCAAAAAGAAATATTTCACGGCGGGTATAATCGCCGTGCTTTCGTTCGCGGGATTTTTTTTCGCAAGGCCATTAGCGGAAGCTGATAAATTACTTAAAACCGAGGACGTATTCATAACCGTACGCGTGGGCAGCGGTATATCTTTTTACGGCGACTCGGTGGAATTTACCGCCGACCGCGCGGACGTGACAAGGGAGGACGGGACGAAACTCAAGCTGAAAACGATGACGGCTGCGGCTAAGTTTTCGGAGGACGGCGAGGCGTTCCGTAGCATCTCGGCAGGCTGGCGCGTAGAGATGACGGGCGTAATGCAAACTTACCGCTTGAAATCGGGAGGGACGGAATACAGGCTGATACAGGGGAAGCTTGCCGCGCCGTATTACGGCAGGCCGTCCGCGCTTTCGGGGATACGGTATAATACATATAAAAATCTGACAAAGAACATGAGCGAGGAAAACGCGGGGCTGTGTTACGCCATGCTTTTCGGCGACAAGGGCGCGTTGACGGGCAACGTGTACGACGATTTCCGCTTTTCGGGCCTTGCGCACGTTCTCGCCGTGTCGGGGCTGCACGTTAATTTGATATTAGCCGTTTTCATGTATGTCCTGCGCCGTATGCGGGTGCCGAAAAATTACGCGCTGCTATCCGCTTTGCCTATACTTTGTTTTTACTGCGCGCTGTGCGGCTTTTCGGCGGGCGTTTTCCGGGCGTCGCTGATGTTCTGCGTGTACGCGGCGGCAAGCCTTTTACATAAACGCTACGACCCTTTGGGCGCGCTGTCCTTGGCGTCGATAACCGCTCTGCTGATATTCCCCGATAAGCTGTTCGGCTATTCGTACCCTTTGAGTTACCTCGCGGCGTTTTCGATATTCGCCGTAATGCCGCGGCTGATGAAATTAACGGAAAAACCCTTGTCCCGCGTTCCGCTGAGGATCCGCCAAGCTCTGTGCCTCACGGTTTCCGCGCAGATAATGACGCTGCCCGTAACCCTCAACTTCGGCTTTAACCCTTACGCCGTGCTGACGAACATTGTCGTTTTGCCCGTGATAATCGCGCACTTTTACATATTGATTCCCGCCGCCGTCCTCTCGATAATTCCGTTCATGTCGTTTATTTTAACGCTGCCTGGGCTGACCGCGTCGGCGGCGCTCGCCCTGACAAACTTCGCGGCAAGGCTGCCCGCGGCGCATATCACGCTTATACCCGCCGTCCTTCTGTTTTTGCTCGTTCCCGCGTTGTTTATCGCGGGCAAATTCGTCATGCTCAATATAAAGTGGAAGGCGGCGTCGGCCTTGCCGCTCTGTTTGGCCGCCGTAATAGCTCTTTCCGCGGCCAACGCGCCTCCGCCGAAGGATTACTCGGCGACGCTTTTTTCCCAAGGTATTTACAACGAAACTCTTATCATCGACGGGAAAACACGCGTCTACGCCGGCAAAATAGATAAATATGGAGATGCGTTAAGGGATGGGTTTTTATCGCGCCGCATCCGAAAATTAGACGCCGTATTTTTAACTTCCGCCGCCGACGGCCCGTACCTAAAAATGTTCGTTGACAAATACAAACCTAAAACGGTCTTCATTCCAGAGCATCTGTATGAAAGCTGTTTCGATACGATAAATAACGCTTTCACCCACAATTCACAAATGAAAGTCGCGGAGCCCGAAATTGAATACGCCGTCGCGGGAAATATCGTAATATCCTATGTTTACGACGGCGGCCGGATCGTCTTTCTGACGGTAAGCGCAGAAAATAAAGGAATCGTTTTCGCGTATACCGCGTCCGTCGCGCTTTTAGAAGCCAACGCGTTAAAGCTCTCTCCGCGCATTGATTTTTACGTTACCCGCGGCGGCCTCGTTCCCGACGGTGTCGGATTGATACATGACGTGCCCGATTATATGGAATATTTCAACGGCGGCAGGGAACCGTTCCGATATGTTTTCGGATGAAAACATATCGGAACGGTTCCCTTAGATTTTAGGGTTTACAATTTGGATCCGTCGGTTGAAAGTATTTTTCACTTTTCACCTATATTTGTAATTTGTCCATAGTTTTTAGTTTAAGAACTACAAGTTTTTCGATAGATCGCAAACCCAATGGGTGTGAAACCGCGAGTGAAAGTCCCCACAATGCCCTTTATACCGCCCATTTACACCGTTTTTGTTTGTTTACCCGCTTTTGCTTGCCGTTGTTAAAAGGTTGTGATATAATCATAGCATGAAAAAGATAGACTTCCATGTGCATTGTTTTCCAGATGAACTGGCACCGCGGGCGATGGATAAATTATCCGACGGAGTGGAGAAAAGGCCCGAATACGACGGAACGGTAAGCGGCCTGCTCGGCTATATGCGGGAAAACGGCATAGATAAAGCCGTCGTCTGCAACATCGCCACCAACGCCAAACAGACGCCGAACGTTAACAATTTTACGATATCTTTAATAAATAATCCGGTTGCCGTTCCCCGGCCGCCTGCCGCCGGCCATCAACCGCTGGTTCCTTTCGGAAGCATTCATCCTCAATACGAGGATTATAAGGGCGAAATAGACCGCCTGCGCGCGGCGGGGGTTAGGGGCTTAAAATTCCATCCCGATTACCAGAAGTATTTTGTGGACGACCCCGCGATGATGCCCGTGTATGAATACGCGGCGGGGAAAAAAATGATCCTGCTGTTTCACATGGGGCTTGACATCGGCCTGCGCGGAGTGGTACGCGCCACGCCCGACCGCATGATAAACGTGGTAAAAGCCCTGCCCGATGCCAAAATCGTCGCGGCGCACATGGGCGGTTATAAATATTCGGACATCGCCGAGGAATACCTGATCGGCGAAAGTCTGTTTCTCGACACTTCGAGTACCTTGTCGTCTCTTTCAAAAAAACAGGCGGAACGGATGATAAAAAAACACGGCGCGGACAAAATACTTTTCGCAACCGACGGTCCGTGGTTCAGCGCGAAAAAGGACATAGATTATATCAATTCGTTGAATTTATCCGGAAAAGAGAAAGAAGCAATCTTTCATAATAATGCCGAGAAACTTTTATTTACAGAATAAAAGTTTTTCCAGTATCAGGTTTTAATTTATTTATCATTTGCAACTTGTAATTTGTCATTTGATATGGTACAATATCCCTATGAATAAACAAATTAACGATTTAGTTCAACGTTATCCCGCATTAATAGCCATGACGGGCGCAATCAACGACGCGGTTGACGCGATTTGCAAGGCGCAGTTGCGCGGAAACAAGCTGCTGCTTGCGGGAAGCGGGGGCAGCGCGGCGGACTGCGACCACATCGCGGGCGAGCTGATAAAGGAATTTAAAATAAAACGCGGCCGCGATCCGGCGTTTGACGCTCGGTTTTCAAAATTATATCCCGGCGATACGGAACTATTAAAAAAACTCGCGCGCGGGGTGCGGGCGGTATCATTGGCGTGGGGCGACGGAATAACATCCGCGCTTATAAACGACACGGGCGCCGAGGTGCTTTTCGCGCAAAAGGTATACGCCTTGGCGCAAAGCGGGGACGTATTGTTGGCGATAAGCACGTCGGGTAATTCCGCGTCGCTGACCGCGGCGGCTAAAACCGCGAAGGCGGCGGGATGCAAGGTTATCGCGCTTACCGGGCGCGCGGGCGGGCTTTTACGCGAATGCGCGGACATTCTGTTAAACGTACCCGAAGACGAAACCTACAAGGTGCAGGAACTGCATTTACCGGTTTATCATTGTATCTGCGCAACGGTGGAGGAGAGGCTTTTTATCAGGGTTGACACATGAAATTGTTAGCTGTCAGTCGTAAATATTTATGCAGGCTTGTGTCGGGCCTGAATAGTTGCGAATATGGAAAGGGCTGCCCCGCTATGATGAGACAGCCCTAAACTCAACCCCAAAATTCAATCTAATTGACAACTAACCGCTATCCGACGATGTAGCATGCGCGGATTTGGTCGTTGCCCTTTGTGTCTACGTAGACGAGATATTCCCCGACATAGTAAGCGCCCGCCGTGTTATTGTTGATTGTAAACGTCCCCGTAAACGTTTCGGTTTTGCCGCTCTCATATATTTCGGTAACGATAACTCTCAAGGTGTTTGTATTGCCCTTGTCCTTTGTAACGGACGCCGACGGTGTGACGCGGACGAGGTTGTCTACGGGCGGCGGGGGCGGCAGCTCAGGCTCGCCGGATTTGAAAGTGATGGAAATATCTAACGTGGGCGTTAAAAGATCGTCAATAAATACGAAAGCCGAGATGTTGATAATATATGTCGTGTCGTCGTCATATTTGACGTATTCCGTAAACCCGGTAGATACCGTAGCGGTATTGTCCCCGGAAAGGTATTGGGTGTCACCCCAATCCGCAAACTCGTCAAGGATTGTTATTAATCCGATTAATGCTCCCGGAGCGCTGAGCGTCGCTTCAAACTTAACTTTCGTTCCGGGTAGAATTTCGACGGACGCTTTGCCTCCGCCCTCGTCTTTTACGTCAATTTCTACATTTCCATCTTCACCCTCAATGTAGGCGACGACGCTGAATGGCGGTATGACGGTTTCTGCCTTCGCGGTTTTTGCCAAAGCGGGGGCGGCGAATACCGCCAGTGCCGTTGCGAACATGATAACTAAAAGCTTCTTTTTCATTTGTTTACCCTCCAAATTTTCGAAAAATACAGACCTAATCTGTACCGAAAGTATAAACAATAAAAAAAATATTGTCAACTAAATTTTAGAAAAAGATTTTAATTTTAATTAAAAACAAACTGTTTTCTGCAAATTTATACAATTTATTAAGAACGGGGGAATTACTGTTTACAAATTGTTTACACCAATAAATTCAACGCACAACGCACAGCGCAAAATGTACAGCGCAGGGCGATGAAAAATAGCTGCAAGCCTTTCCTTCACTGTGCGCTGTTTCGCCGTGCGATGAAAAGAATTTTCATTTGTCATACTATTTCCTTTTTGAAATGACACAAGATTGCGAGCGGGTTTTTGAGTATAAAATTGTCAAAAAGCGGAATTTGTAGCCAAAGGTTACGAATGAGCATTTTAGGCGGCTGTTTATGCAACCGCCGGTGACAGTTTTAGACCGAAAAGACGCCGTAAGAAGGTCATTTTGAAAAGGAAATAGTATCATTTGTTTCAA
>Ga0123353_10019663_pt1 | contig 10048 bp, 9 predicted proteins | sample TergutLab28metaG_3_FD_92763 | JGI IMG/M metagenome (GOLD analysis project Ga0123353, IMG submission 92763) | Labiotermes labralis P3 segment gut microbial communities from Petit-Saut dam, French Guiana - Lab288 P3 | ecosystem: Host-associated > Arthropoda: Insects > Digestive system > Gut ...
AGCACGAGGCCGTTCATGCGCACGGGGTGGATGGTCATGGTGGCCGAGGGCGCGATGAACGAGCGCCGGGCCGCCACGGCAAGCGGCACCCCGATGGAGTGCCCGCCGCCCAGCACCAGCGAGACCGTGGGCGTGCGCATCCCGGCGATGAGCTCTGCCAAGGCCAGGCCCGCCTCGATGTCGCCCCCCACGGTGTTGAGCACGATGAGCAGGCCGCGCACCTCGCGGCTCTCCTCTATGGCCACCAGCTGCGGGATCACGTGCTCGTATTTGGTGGATTTTGTCTCCGAGGGCAGCTCCGTGTGGCCCTCGATCTGCCCGATGATGGTCAGGCAGTGGATCAGCCCGCGCCTGCCCTCCACGGTCACGCCGCCCACGTCGCGGCTGCGGCGCTCGCGGTCCTCCCCGTCGGAGGGGTTCTCCCCGCCCTGGGGCGGCTCGGTGGAAATTTCAGGCGGCATATATTCGCTGTCGTTGTTACTCATACGAATAGTTTGCCCCGCCCAAGCTTGGACGGGGCAGGAAAAATTTGTTGTTGCGGGCTCAATTGAAAAGGCCACGGACCCATTCCAGCAGCCTGGCCGGTAACGAGATGATCGCCGCGAACAGCGCGACGGCGCCAAAGCCGAGCAGCACCCATCCAAAGCCCGGCACGAGCATTGCGACCGTCATCGCGATAATCTCGCCAAGCACAGGTATGCCAATGAGTTTGCGCCACAGCTTGGCTGTGAAGGGAAGGTCCTTCACCTCCACGGTCACGGTGTCGCTGGTGACGTAATGTTCCGGGTGGTCGGCGTTGTATACCTCGACGTAAAGCTCGAACACGCCAACTGTGTCCGCAACGGCAGAAAAACTTCGGCCCGTTTCGCCCTCCAGCAGCACGCCGTCGCGGTACCACTGATACGCCAACGCGCTGCCCTCGTCGATGGTTGCGCTCACCTCAAGCTGAAAGCTTCTTCCGACGTCTATCTTCGTGTATTGCGGCTGCCAGGTGATCACCGGCATACCGGGGTTGGGCGCTTCCGATTCTTCCGCCATGGCGGGCAGTGCAAGGGTAAAGGCAAGGGCAAGGGTCAAAAGCGCTGCGATCAGTTTTTTCATGCGGCGAATCTCCTTTTTGTTTATCAATTTGTCGTTGGTTTTTGCGAAAACCCTCATCCCTTTGTTGCTTTTTTCGCTGTGCCGTACTATCATGCTATCATCCGCGCAGGCGGGCGCGCAGGATGGTATCCCATGGCGGGCGACAAGGCTTTTACCTTTACGAAGATTGCCTGCGAGGAACTGCCGAAAGGCTTGGCATGCCTGCGTTTCAGCGGCACGCCCTGCGGAAAACTGGCCGTGACCTTTACGCTTTCGGGCATTGAAATCGCGCTCGACAAGGGATAGGCCTTTACACTGAAAAGACTGGTGAACCATGCGGAAAACGGCATTTCCGGGCAGCCGGAACGTGAAATATCTGGAAATCTGGCTCGCTTTAAATGGCGAAACAGCACCTGCGAGACATCGCTCTCTGAGGGCGCGTATCGGGGAGCGGGCAAAATCGCGGCGATGGATGGAAAGATCAAAATAAACATTTTTTAGAGCGAAGCGTTGCATCGCAATATAAACGGTGATATAATAATCTAAAAACAAAAGCAAAGGGGAACACATATGAAAAAGCATCTGCAAAAGCTGATCGCCGTTTTATCGTGCGCCGCCATGCTGGCAGGGGTAGGGGGCATAGGCGCGGCGGCGGCAGGCCCGCAGCGGCCCGACGACATGACCTACGTGCTCTACAATATCGCCGACGTCGCGGCCAGGGGCCTGCTGAGGGGCATCACCACGCTCATCCCGCCTATCGGAACCCCCAGCAAGATGCCCGAGAGCGTGAACTTCTACCCCGGCATGGCGAAATTCAAGGCGGTGCCAGCAAGCCCAAGCTATACATGGAAGCTGGGCCACGCCAAGGCCGCCGTGACGGACGGGCTCGACGATGCTTTCATCAAAAAGCTGTTCGTCACCGGGGCGGTGGACCCACTGGGCAAGCGCACGGTCTCGGAGATCCTCGACCCGCCCATGGCCTATGTCACAGCCCTGAGCGACGGCAGCAACGGCATCGCGGTGTTCGTCTCGCTGGACGCCTTCGGCATCACATCCTACGATATTGGCAACATCCGCGCTGCGCTGGAGGACTTTGCGGCGAAGAACAACATCGTGAGCATCAACGTCTCGGCCCTGCATCAGCACAGCACGATCGACACTCTGGGCATGAACGGAAACCTCCTGGCCGGGCTGTTCCTCAACAGCTTCGCGCTGCTCACCGGGTGGTACCCGCCCTTCAGCGGCAAGAACCGCGAGTATATGAAGCACCTGACGAATGTCGTCGCGGACACGGTGAAGAAGGCCGTGAACGGCATGGAGGAGGGTGCGCTGTACTACGGCAAGGCGAATATCAAGGAGTACATCAACGAGAAGCGCGCGCCCGACTGCTTCGACCCCGACTTCCACCGCCTGCGCTTCGCGCCCAAGGCCGCCGGCTCGCCCGAGACATGGCTGTGCAACGCGCCCATCCACACCACGGGCTTGGGCACCTCCGGCACCAGGGTCTCCAGCGACTGGCCCTACTTCATCGCGAAAAACCTGGCCAATTACAATGGCGGCACGAATTTCCAGTTCATCCAGGGCGCGCAGCTGGCCATGGGCATCGAATTCAACGAGCCCATGCCGGAAGGCGCCACGGGCTACCAGAAGATAGAGGAATACGGCAACCGCCTGGCCGCGAAGCTCAAGGGCATCACAGGGGAGCAGAAGCTGCCCGCCCTGCTGAACATCGCGCATAAGGAGTACCTCCTGCCCATCGACAACCCCCTGCACCTGCTGTTCTTCCGCCTGGGGGCCATCGATTCCACCGCGCGCAAGACGAACCTCACGGGCACGAAGATGGAGCTCAAGACAGAGCTGGGCTACATGGAGCTGGGCGGCAAGGTCGCCTTTGCCCTGGTGCCCGGCGAGATGGAGCCCGCCCTGGCCTACGACGGCAAGGGGCTGGCGAAGGAGGAGTCCTACCGCCGCGAGGAATACACCTTCACGCCCATGAAGGATTATACCGGCGGGCTGCCGCTGATCGTGTTCGGCCTGACCAACGACCAGGTGGGCTACATGCTCCTGCCCAACGACATCGCGCACTTCGTCGTGTTCGGCAACGAGGAGGTCAACATGTCCAGCTCGCAGGTGGCCCCGCTGACGCTGCAGGCGTTCAAGGCGCTAACGGAGAGCGTAAGGTAGGAATTCACGGCGCTCCGCGATGCTCCCTCACCCGCTGCGGCGGGAGCTCCCTCACGAGGGAGCCAACAGAAACACTCCCGGGATGGCTATCATGGCACCATCCCGGGAGCAATTTTTTATCGACTCAATAGCGGTTATCGAATATCCTGGTCGTCTTCTTCTCGCTGCGGGGCAGGTCGCCCAGCTTGACGGCCTTCGCCACCGGCGTCACGCCAATCCTCTCCTTGAACAGGGCCGCCACGGTTTTCTCCAAGCCGCAGAAGCCCTCCCCGGGCAGAGAGGTCTCGAAGAACAGCGTGAGGGTGTCCCGGCCGTCCAGGTGGTCGATCATCACCTGGTATTCGCTGCTCACGCCCTCGATGCCGGACAGCAGCTCGTCCACGCGGCTGGGGTAGAGGATCACGCCGCGCACCTTCACCATGTCGTCGCTGCGGCCCAGGATGGCGGCGATGCGGGGGAAGGCGCTGCCGCAGGGGCAGGGCCCGGCAATCTCCCGGGTGAGGTCGTGGGTGCGGTAGCGCACCAACGGCGCGCCCTGCTTGCGCAGCGTGGTGATCACCAGCTCGCCGGTCGTGCCCTCGGGCAGGGCCTCGCCGGTCTTGGGGTCCACGATCTCGAAATAAAAATAGTCCGTCCACAGGTGCATGTGGGGCTGCCCGGCGCAGTTGATACCGATGCCCGGGCCGTAGATTTCCGTCAGGCCGTAGATATCGTAGAGCTCCACGCCCAGCTCGCAGGCGATGCGTGCGCGCATCCGCTCGCCCCAGCGCTCCGAGCCGATGATGCCCTTGCGCAGGGCGATCTTGTCGCCTATGCCCCGCCGGGCGATCTCCTCGGCCAGCAGCAGCGCGAAGGAGCTGGTGGCGGTCAGCACGGTCGATTGCAGGTCCAGCAGCAGCTGCACCTGCTTTTCGGTGTTGCCCGGCCCCATGGGGATGGCCATGGCCCCCAGCAGCTCCGCGCCCAGCTGGAACCCGATGCCCGCCGTCCACATGCCGTAGCCCGGGGTGATGTGCACGCGGTCGGCCTTCGTGACGCCCGCGGTCTCGTAGCAGCGCTTGAACATCACGGCCCAGTCACTGACGTCTTGTTGGGTGTAGGGGATGATCACGGGCATGCCCGTGGTGCCCGAGGAGCTGTGCACGCGCACCACGTCCTCCTGGGGCACGGCGCAAAGGCCTAAGGGGTAGGCCTCGCGCAGGTCCTCCTTGCCGGTGAAGGGCAGGTGGCGGAAGTCGGCTTCTGTTTGGATATCTTCGGGTTCTATGCCCGCGAAGTGCTTCGCATAGAAGGGGCCGCGCTTGGCGGCGGCGATGTTCTCTCTGATTTGCGAGAGGAGCGAGGGAGTAAGGTTCATGGGGGGCCTCCTTCTGTGATGCTCTTGGGACGGGCGGCAAGAAGCCTCCCTCCGGTCGTGTCGCCATGCGGCGAGCCCCTACAGGTGGTGCGCATCCTCATGCGGCTATTTTCAATTTGCGCAGCTATGCACCATCCCCGCACCCATCCGCAGCGCTTTGAGGTTCATCTCCGCGAATTGGGGCCTACCGAAGGTGCGTAGGGTCTCGGCCAGGTCTTCGATATCAAAAGGGAACGCGTCCATCTGCGCCGCCATGCCCAGCAGGGCCGCGTTGAGGCTCTTCGCGCCACAGGCCGCGATGATCTCCGCCCGCTGCTTTTCGTCGCAGCAGACGTACAGGCCGCCCTCGCGCATAAAATACCGGTTTCGTTCACCCTCGGTCGGCTCCAGGGCAATCAGCACGTCGGCTTTGCCGGGGGGGATCATGGGGGAGGCGATCCCAGTTTCGCTTATGCGCACATGGCTGACCACGCTACCGCCGCGCTGGGCCATGCCGATGGTCTCGCTGCCGCGCACGTTGAGGCCCAGGCGCAGGGCCGTCTCGCCCAGCACCCGGGCGGCGAAGATACTCCCCTGCCCGCCGACGCCGGCGATCAATACACTAGTCACAAGAAGCACCTCCCTCGATCGCCCCGAACGGGCAAACTTGAGCGCACAGGCCACAGCCGGTGCAGAGGGTTTCATCGATGGCCGCGCAGGCCTCGCCCTGCGACAGCGCCGGGCAGCCGAGTTTTTTCACGCACACGCCGCAATTCGTGCATTTTTCGGTGATCACGCAGGCTTCGCCCTTCTTCACCAGGTTGATGCAGGGGCCCTCGAAGAAAATCACCCGCACACCGGTTTGATCCGCGGCTTCTTTCACAATTTTTTTGCAGGCCTCCAGATCAAAGGCGTTCACGCGCTCGCAAACATCCACGCCCATGGCTTTCACCACCGCGAAGGCGTCGACGGCCCTGGCCGGTTCGCCCATGAGGGTGCGGGGCATGCCGGGGTGGGGCTGGCCGCCGGTCATGGCGGTCGTGGCGTTGTCGAGCACGCACACGACGATATCGTGGCGGTTGTACACCGCGTTGACGATGCCCGGCAGGCCCGTGTGGAACAGCGTGGAATCCCCCGCGAAGGCGAAGCGAACGGAGCTGGGTTCGGCCAGCCCGAGGCCCTGCGCCTGCGTGATACCCGCGCCCATGCACAGGCAGGTGTCCACCATGTCCAGGGGCGGGGCGTTGCCCAGCGTGTAGCAGCCGATGTCGCCCGAGAACGACGCCGGGCGGCCGCGCATGGCCTCCTTCACGGCGAAGAACGAGGCCCGGTGGGGGCAGCCCGCGCAGAGGACGGGGGCCCTGACGGGCAATGCTGAATGCTGAATGCTGAATGCTGAATTATTTTCAGTGCCGAGGAATTTGCTCGCCGCCTCGCCTATGACCGTCACGCTCAGCTCACCCGCGCGGGGGAGGTGGCCGGTGCGCTTGCCGAGGATTTTGATGTTCAGGCCGTGCTTGCCGCACAGGCGCAGCAGCTCGTCCTCGATGACCGGGTCGAGCTCCTCGCAGACCAGCACCTCCTCAAGGCCGTCGAGGAACTGCAGGAGCAGCGGTTCGGACAGGGGGTATGTCGCGAGCTTCAAGAACTTTGCCGTAGGGGCGGCATTCTTGCCGCCCGCACCAAACCCATCGAACACCTCGCTCAAATATTGCCAGCTCACCCCGCCCGCGGCAATGCCTTTTTTGCCCGCGCCGGCCAACCGGTTCCCGGCACTTTCCGGGAGCTCCATGGAAAGCATGTCCAGGGTATCCTCAATTTGCAAATGGTTCAAATAGGCAAGCCGGGGAAAGATTACCCACCGGCCATTTTCCTTCGCGAAAGCGGGATCATTGTTCATTGTACATTGTTCATTGTTCATTGCCACGCTTGCGTAGCTATGGCACACCCTTGTCGTGGGCCGGAAGAGCACGGGCCGCCCGATGCGTTCGGACAGGGCGAAGGCCTCGGGCATCATGAGATAGGCCTCCTCGGGGGTGGAGGGGTCGAAGCAGGGCAGCTTGGCGAAGCGGGCGAAATGGCGGGTGTCCTGCTCTGTCTGGGAGGACACGGGGCCGGGGTCGTCCGCCACGACCACCACCAGGCCCGCCTTGACGCCCACGTAATTCAGGCTCATGAGGGGGTCGGAGGCGACGTTGAGGCCCACCTGCTTCATGGTGACAAGGCTGCGCGCCCCGGCGATGGCCGCGCCCGCGGCGACTTCCAGGGCGGATTTTTCGTTGACGGACCACTCGGCATAGACGCCCGGGGGCTTTTCCTCCGCGATGGTCTCGAGGATCTCCGAAGAGGGCGTGCCGGGGTATCCGGTGGCGGCCTTCACCCCCGCGCGTATGGCTCCAAGGGCGATGGCCTGGTTGCCCATGCACAGGCGTTTCAAAAGCATCAACTCCTTTCGCCCATTATACCACCCTTCCCCCAAATGCGCAAGAAAAAAACGGAGGCGCGCTGCCGCACACCTCCGCCGTCCTGTTGGACGTCCCATCTTGTGTTGGGTTCCTCTGCTTACCCTTCTTGTACCCCCGGGAGGAAGTCGGTGAACCCGACCTTGAACACTCCGTTGGAGGATACTTTATACAACACAACGACTGCTGCATCCTGTTCGAGGATGCAGTAGCAAGCGCTGTCTCGATAAAGCATGCCGATTTTCGTCGTGAGCTTGCTGTCGGCATAGATGACCAGCTCACGGCCTGACGTGTTTACGAATCTTTTCATTTTTTACCTCCTTGTTTAATCCCACGATTTAGGGTGCGAAATTTCATGCGCTGCAATGGTGGCGCACTGTTTCACGAATATTGTATCACTTTATTCCAAAAAAATCAAGTCTTTTTTAAAATATTTTCAAAAAAATTTTCTAATAATATGGAATTTGCAGGGATTTTATGTTTCTTTTCTGGAAATCTCAGGCTTTCACCTCGACAAATTGTGGAAGACCGGTCAAATAGTGGCAAATTGAGATAATATTTGTCAATTTTGAGACTTTTTGCGAAAAAAGAATAATAAAAGGAGGCGCAGCGGTGTGCGCCTCCGTGTAAATGTTGCCGCAATGTAGGGGATAGCCTCTGGACGTCCCTGGATTCGCAGGCATCGAGACTACCGATCCCTTTCCCAAAGCAGCACGCCGTGCTGCTCCAGGGCGTCCAGGACGAATTCCTCCGGGGCGTGCTGGCAGTCCGGGAGGGGCGGCCCATCCAGGTAGTACACCGCGCTTAAGCTTCCGCCGTATACCCAGGCGGGGTTCCAGTATTCCGGCGCGTATTCGGGGCCGTAGGCGACATCGTGCCTCTGCCCGCCCTTGCCGATATACAGCTCCGTGCCCAGCCCCAGGGCGACCTCCTCCGGCCCGCCGACAACCGTATCGAGGTATTTCCGCGCCCAGCTCTGGGTGAGCTGCAGGATGGCGACGTCGCGCTCCTGCCCTTCTATGGTCACGCGGCGGAACAGGCAGGCGGCGCGGGCGTAGCGCTCCTGGCGGAACAAGAGGACGACCTTGTCCCCCTCCTCTTCCAGCGCACAGCCGAAAAGCAGGGACGAGCTCCAGGGGACAATGCGCTCCTTCTCGAACTCGCCGTAGAGCCCCGCGCCGCCGGCGGCAAAGATACCCATGGCACAGAATATGGCCGTGACGGCCAGCGCCGTCTTGCGCACCAGCTTATTCTTCGCCTGCTTCAGGCGGGAGGCCGGAGGCAAAAATGAATTGACGGGAGGTGGGAGGGGCTCGTCGAACTCGCTGAGCATATCACGGCAAGCTTCGCAATCGCGAACATGCTCGTCTACAAGATCACGGCTGGCCGGGGAACAGGCCTTATCATGATACAGGGGCAGCAGGTCGCGGATGATATCGCAGTTGGTCATGCGTTCCTCGCCGCCTTCTTGACTTTTCTGTTTTTACGAACGCGCCTGACGATGATGATCAGCAGGGCGGTGGGCAGGGCCAGCATCACCAGGTAGGGGATGGCCCTGATGAACCACAGGGCGAAATTGCGCAGCCCCTGGCCGATCTCCCGCAGGCTGCCCAGGAAGCCGGAGCTGGCCAGGGCGCCGAACTTCTGCGTGGGCGTAGTGATGCGGTCCACCTCCTGCAGCTCGATGTTCACCGTGCTGTAGGACACCTGGTTCTGCAGGCTCTGCAGCTTCTGCGAATAGGCCTGCAGCTCGGCGCGCACGTTGGAGAGGCGGTCCTGCACGATGATGATCTCTTCGACATTCTTGGCCTTCTCCAGGATGCCCAGCAGGGCGGTCTCCTCGTTCTTGAGGGCCTCCTTTTTGCTGCCGGTCTCGATCATCTCGTCGGTGACGTCGGAATTGCGCTGGCTCTCGTTGACCACGGTGCCGTTCTTGCGCAGGTTCTCCAGGAAGAGCTCGAGCTGCTTGCTGGGCACGCGGGCCACGACGCTGGCGCGGCGGCCGCTGTCGTAGTTCCACTCGTCGAAGGAGTTGGTGTAGCCGCCCATGGTACGCAGGTCTGCTTTGAGCGCGGCGGCGAAGGCGTCGTAGGTCTTGGTCTGGATGGTGAAGTTCGCCGTGGTGATGACGTAGCGGTCCGCCGCATCAGCGCTGGTTGTCGTCCAGCTGGTGGGCGTGCCGCCGCCGAGGGTGCCATCGGGTGATAACGAATAGTCGATCTTTTCTTCCCCAAAGCGCAACATGTTTTCGTAAGCCACATTGCCGTAGTCCATGGTTTGCGCCTCGGTATACTCGGCATAGCCGTTGTAGTACATTTCGGGTTCGGCCAAGCCGTCTCTCTTGGCTCCGCAGCCAGCGAACAGGCCCAGCAGGAGCAGGGCGGACAGGGCAAGGGCGGCGAGGATGGTGAGGGGGCGGGGGGTTCTTTTCTTCATGGGGATCATCCTTTCGTTGTGGTAGTTATTTGTGTGCTTTTGTGCTCCGCACCACCCCCTCGGCGCTTCGCACCGGCCCCCCAAGGGGGGCATCTTGACAAAAGGGCAACGTTTCCGCTTTGTCGAGCAAAATCTTCGGCTTTCGTCAGGATGCCCCCCTTGGGGGGCCGGTGCGAAGCGCCGAGGGGGTGGTGCGGAGCACCTTGATGTGTCAACCCTCCATCATATCTCTCAGTTTCAGTTTGCCCCGGTGGAAGGTGACGCGGGCCCAGCTCTCCGTCTTGCCGTGGAGCTGCGCGATCTGCGCGAAGGGGAGCTCGCCCAAGGCCCGCAGGCTCACGACCTCCCGGTAGGGCTCCTCCAGGCTGTCCAGGGCGCGGTGGAGCTCCATGGCGGCTTCGCGGTCCTCGTCGCGGGTGTAGGGCTCAAATTGGCAGGGGAGCTCGTCCAGGCTCTGGCCGCGCAGATGCTTCTTTTGATAGGTGTACCAGGTGTTCTTGGCGATCTGGCACAGCCAGACCTCCAGCCTGCACTCGCCGCGGAAGGAGCC
>Ga0123353_10019665_pt1 | contig 10047 bp, 3 predicted proteins | sample TergutLab28metaG_3_FD_92763 | JGI IMG/M metagenome (GOLD analysis project Ga0123353, IMG submission 92763) | Labiotermes labralis P3 segment gut microbial communities from Petit-Saut dam, French Guiana - Lab288 P3 | ecosystem: Host-associated > Arthropoda: Insects > Digestive system > Gut ...
GAAGATATTTTGGACGCTTTCAGAAAAAACCGTACATTTACTGCCACTGAGGAAACCCTTGAAATTTTCTATAAAGTCAATAATGAATGGATGGGCGCCCGACTTCAAGACCCTGAACAACTCAACATCAGCGTCACTGTAAAAACAGGCGGCGCCAACATGACCAGGATGCAACTTGTAACAGAGCAAGGCATGATTGTGAACGAAGTGAATTTCAACGCAACCGCCTATACATGGAATTTTACCATCAACCCTGATTTCGATTATTATTATGTGCGCGTGTATCGCGGCTCGTCAGAAATTGGCGTATCGGCGCCTGTATGGATAGAAGGAAGGGATAAAATTGAATTGACCGATATTGGTTTGGGGCTTGAAACCAGCGCTACTCCTCATGTGGTCAAAGTTAATGTCAAAAACAAATCACAGGAATCGTTATCAAATGTAAAAGTGGATTATTATCTCTCCGGTATCAACGGATTTACATTTTCGGGAACAAGTACGGCAACTCCCGCTCATACAGCGACCATTGGAACGATGTCGGCTGGCGACGAAAGATCGGCGTCGGGATTTTTCAACTACACGCAGGCGAACAGATATGTAACTGTAATTGTTTCAGCAACTGACACAAGGGGAAAAAAATATACATCTACGCTTCACACAGTACTATCGCCCATATATGTGACTGAAGTTCTTCCAAGAATGACCGCTCAAAATGGCGTGAGTAATCCATTCCAATATATTGAACTTTACAACAATTCAAATACGGTTCAGAGTTTGTCGGGCTACAGGCTCCAGTATTATACAAATCCTGCGTCAACAACGATGCACAACTGGAATCTCACCGGTTCGATACAACCCCAAAGTACCGCCGTAATATGGGTACAGACCACTACAAACAATCTGACGGTTGCAGATTTTAATGCAAGATTCGGAACCAATTTGACGCTGAACCAAAACATCTTTATCGTAAAAGGCAACGCCCTCAACTCACTCTCTGGAAAATATGCCCATTCAGCATCTCAATTTGAATTGTACAACGGCAACGAGGTTCTCGTACGTTTTCAGTACAACTGGGCGTTAAATTACGATAAAGTAGTGCTGAATCAGCCTGTTGTATTTGCGTATCAAAACAAATTTACAGTTACCCAAAAACCAATTTACAGTTATACAACGCCGAAGCCGGGTACGCTTCAAAACGACAATTTGGTGCCTTCGACTGCAAAAATAGAAGTAGAGTCGGTAAAGGTAACCTCCCTGTTCGACGTAACAGAAATTACCACTCCGGGCGGCAGTTTACAGATGTTGGTAGATGTTTTACCGGTCGATGCAACTAATCGGACAGTGAACTGGACGGCGATGCCCATGAGCCATGCAACCATCAACGCCAATGGAATGTTGACAGCCATCAATAACGGAACGGTAACCGTCCGCGCAACGGCTGACGACGGTTCGGGGAAATACGGCGAAATGACCATCGCCATCAGCGGTCAACCACAATCAGTATCCTCCATAACTGTAAGCGGCGAAGGAGGCGCAACAACCATCACTGCACCCGGCGGAACATTGCAGATGATAGCAGATGTTTTGCCCGAAGATGCAATTAATAAATCGGTAACGTGGTCGGTAACGCCTTTTCCGGGTATAGCCAACATCAGCAATACTGGCTTACTCGCTGCCACCGGAAACGGGAGAGTGACCGTCCGCGCAACAGCAACCGACGGTTCGGACAAATATGGTCTAACAACCATCACCATCAGTGGACAGACAGGGATGACAGGCGTTGAGCAACCATTCGCCCAGAACTTGGGTATATTCCCGAATCCATTTACGGATGCGTTGCATATTACAGGAGCAGATGACTGTACGCTACGAATCATAGACGCCTCAGGCTCTGTAGTACATATCCAAAAAATAACCGGTGCGAATGAAATGATTCGTTTGAAACAGTTATCGGCTGGTGTGTATTTCTTCCGTGTGGAAAAAGATGAACAGTCGATAACAGTAAAAATAGTAAAGGAATGATTTTTTTAAATTTAAATTCTTGATACTTTATTGATAGTCATGAAAAAAGTTTTTTTCTTAGTGATCACAGGTCTTTGGATGACATCCGGCGTTTCTTCGCAAACGATGTACTGGCCTGCAAATCAATTACTGCCGATGTTTCCATCTATTGCGGAAGTAATAGACGATATCAACGAGGACTACCTGACAGTACCTGAAGCGGTTGCCATAGTGGCGCTTCAAGGATACATCAACAGGGTTCAGCCGCGTTTGATGCTCACCAAAAACAATGGTAAAGACGGTGACCCGCCATTTTCGAACAGATCTTCTACGGCGTTTGACAATCTGGACCCATGGCTTGAGCGACTTGCTCCTACGGAGGGATTCACGCGCAATAAAATATCTCCGCCGAACATATATCGTTTCATCGCGCAAAAATACAGCGACTGCATCAAAGGATTTGTGCTTTATGATTATAGTTATGTCAACACCTATTTGGACGGCTGGAAAAGAGGCGATGCAGCGGAATGGGATATTTCTGCCGTCCCGTCAGGTAGATACAAAGCGGTCATGAATTACTCGCGAAGCGGCAACCCGACTGAAACGGCAAATATGAACTGGAGGGTTCAAATTGCCGGAGGCGTTGCGATTCAAAGAACGATAGCGTCGAATCAGTGGGGAACGGGTAACTGGGACGCATATAGAGACTTTGAAATAGGGGAGATAGATATTAGCGACGACGACACGTCTATCACGTTAACCAATTACAACTGGGGAGGAGCGGCAACCAATTTCAGCTTCGTTTTCATGCGGCTGAAAGAGTTGAAGCTTGTGCCGGTAAACAGTGGAACAACCATAACGCTTACTCCCGGCAGTGCATGGTTGTCGAACAACGAGCCCAACTTTCCTGCCAGAGGTATTTATCATGTGGATCCTTTATACGACCGCATGATGAGCGATTATGCCAATTTGGCTGCCTCAATAGCGCATCCGTTAGGTTATCTGCCCGTTTCGCGCGATGTAATGATGAAAATCAACACTGCGTTGCTCAGCGAAGGCAAAACGCCCATTACGGAAGTTGTGGCAATAGACCAAACTACGCCAATAACCGATGAATTGCATGACTACTTAAAAAATAATCCTGCAATCCTTGATATTACAGGTTTGAAGTTTGAAATATACGAAGGTTATACCAGTGTTAATAATCCCAGCGCTGGCATTGTCAAATCCACAGTCAATTATTGGTCAAATAAATATTTGTACGATAATTGGTGGAAATACAACTCAAGGCGCATCATCCTGAACACATTGACCGACAATCAGGCGCGTTACAGGATGGCGGCTTCAAGAGATATAGCGGCTGCGACCGGCGCGGCTGTAGTCGGCTTGGATATAGACGTATGGGGAGCCACTCGCGAACCGGTAGCAGGCACATCATTGGAGCAGAGAGTACGGGAGAGCCGGTATTTGTATGAAACATTTTTGTATGATATGGCACAGAGCCGCGCCCAGACAGGAGCTACCGCCAGCGCCATGGGATGGAACGTAGCAGAAGGATCGTTCATACAGGCAAGCACGACTTATGGCGTGGGAGCGCTTCCATCGCAATTTTTTTCGAGCGGAACGTTTTTCGGCGGTATGAACCACGACATCAATATACCGCCAGTACCCAAAAGAGCCGAACTTATCAAAAGCGACCAGCAGTATAAGAGTAAAATATATATTGCAATTTATATGAGCGACGGCGACAACCTTCATTACATACAAAACAACTACAGTATCAGATGGCAACAGGAATGGAACACCATCATGGATCCAAATACAATCCCGATAAGTTGGACTATGGCTCCGGCATTAATCGACATAGCCCCGGGTATCATTAACTGGTATTACAGCCTTGCTCATGGACGGGATAATATCTGTTTCGTTGCAGGACCTTCCGGCGCGCAATATCTAACGCCATACAGCGCCGCAATGAACTCGTATGCCGATAACTTTCTTGGAACGAATCCTACCGGAAGCGTGGGAAGAGGACCAAACAACGGCGCCAACAACATGGCTTATGCCGAATACTACACCAAACTTAACGAAGAGTATATGCGCAGATCAGGACTAAGAGTGGCAACATTATGGCATAACATTGCCCCAGAATTAAGAGGATTGTTTGAACGAGATTCTCGATTTCTATATGGAGCCACGCTTCAAAGAGGAAATGTAGGCGCATGGCCCTCTTCTACGATAAACAGCAGGATGCGATTTGAACTGTTTAATGCCGAAAATTATCAAGGAAACCGTGATATCATCATAGCCAGCATACGTGCCAGAATAAATGAATGGAATGGAAGAGGTCCGTTATTTATTGCCTCTCAAACTGAAACATGGAACGGCAATAATCTTGTCACTGGCAGCTCCATTCATTGGCACAACGAGATGGCAAGTCAGTTAAGAGCCGAATTTCCGAATTATCAAATTGAGTTTGTAAGAGCCGATCACTGGTTTTCGCTATTCAACGAAAATGCCGAGCTCCCGTTTGACCTGTGTATGTCTGCTTCAACAATCGTTACATCGAACATCGGTGACAATATGGCAAAACTCACAAACGGTTCCTCCAGTAAAACCAATGTCTGGGAAACATCGCATACTGGCGATAAAATAATAAATTTCAATTTCGGCAAAGTTTACGAAATAAGCAGGTATGTGCTGAGAAAAGCTAAAATATCCCCAACAGGCGCTTTCTACGATATAGGAGATTATATGATAGAATACAGTTTAAACGGAATAACCTACGATCCAATTACGATCAGGAAAGATTGTTCTGAAATGGGTGTTTTAGGCGTCGCAACCGACATAGATATTGATATTGTGCCTGTCAACGCACAGTTTATAAGACTGACCATTCATAACCCCGACATCGTAAAAATTGCTAATGTGGAAATTTATGGCAAATGGATACCTACTCCAACAATTCCGGTAGCATTGATAACAGTCAACAGCATCGACGGAATAAATGCCATTACTGCCAACGGCGGCACATTGCAGATGCAGGCGGCTGTACTGCCGGTCAGTGCAACCAATAAAACGGTGACGTGGTCGGTATCTCCTTCCGGCATTGCCGACATCAGTAATAATGGTTTGCTCACCGCAAAGGCAAACGGCACAGTTGTCGTCAGCGCAATGGCAAACGATGGTTCGGATATATACGGCGAAACGAGTATCACCATCAGTGGACAGCCACAATCCGTAACCTCCATCACAGTAAGCGGTGCAGAAGGCGCTACAACCATTACCACTCCCAGAGGCACATTGCAGATGCTTGCCGAAGTATTGCCTGAAGATGCTGTCAACAAAACGGTGAGATGGTCGGTAACACCCACGCCGGGTATAGCCGACATCAGCAATACAGGCTTACTTACTGCCACCGGAAACGGGAGAGTTACTGTCCGCGCAACAGCAAACGACGGATCGGAAAAATACGGTCTGACAAATATCACCATCAGCGGACAAATGCTAACCGGCTTTGAAGCGCCAGATTTCGTCCCGAATATGAAAATTTATCCCAATCCGTTTGCTGACGAACTGCGTATTGTTGGCGCGGAAGGCTGTACGCTACGAGTAATTGACTCCGCAGGCGCAGCAGTACATATCCAGAAAATAAACAGTTCAAATGAAATCATTCGTCTTGAACACTTATCAAAAGGCGTGTACTTCTTTCGCGTGGAAAAGGATGGACAGACCAAAACAGTAAAAATACTTAAAGCACAATGAAAAGGAAATTACGTTTAATATTTATTTTAGGAATCATCTTGTTGATGTACGGGTGTACAGGAAAAAAATCGGGACAATCGCAAGCTATGTATTGGCATAAGGATCATTTGTTTCCCATGTTCTCGCCTCCGGCAGATATTCTTGATGACATCAACGAAGACGATCTTACCAATGCCGAATCGGTCGTCTTCTCAACGCTTCAGGGGCTTGTCAACAAAGTGCAACCGCGTATCATACTGACCAAAACGCCGGAGCCGGACTTTAGTCCAAAAAGATCAACGGTACAGGAAAGTCTGGACCCATGGCTTGAAACGCTTGGCATTACCGAAGCCAAGCGTAACAGGATTCCATACAGTGATGTATATTCGCTCATGGCAAAATACAGGGACTGTATCAAAGGTCTTGTGGTGTATGAATGTCCCAGCCCCGACGTTTTTGAGACCATGAGTACCCATTACGCGAATCTCGCATCGTCTATAGCCAACATATACGGATATTTGCCGGTCACCCGACAAATCAGGAAAAATATAGAAAAGGCGGGCGTAACGTTCAGCAAAGACAAAATAATAGATATCAGCGAATTGGAGTTTGCTAATGGTCTCGAAGTTTTCCAATACTTATACGACAATTATTGGAAAAACAATTCAAAACGTCTATTGGTATGTTTTCATTCGGGAACGTACGGTAACAGCCCATACAGGCTTACCGCCACCCGCGACATTGCGGCGGCTACCGAAGCAGCCTTGGTGGGTCTGGAAATATCAACGGACAAAGACAACGCCGGAAAATTATATGAGCAATTTCTGAAAGACATGGCTGACAACAGAACCATCACGGGAGAAACTGCCAGTGTGCTGGGTTGGTTTCAGACAGAACCTTCGGGGGTACAAGCCGGCACAAAATATACTGTTGGAGCCGTACCATCGCAGTTTTTCAGCAATGGAACGTTTTTCGGAGGTATGGATCATCACATTCGCATACCCGAAGTTCCCAAAAGGGACAAACTCAAAAATCAGATATACATAGCGCTGTATATGAGCGATGGCGACAATCTCCATTTTGTACAGAACACCATGAGGCTAAGGTGGGAAAGCGCGATGAAAGCGGGCGCCTTGGGTAAAATACCCATCACATGGACTATAGGACCCGGACTTGCTGAGATCGCCCCAGCTATGATGAATTACTTTTATGATCATGCAGGTGCCAATAACTGTTTTGCCGCAGGTCCTTCGGGGGCGCAGTATATCACCCCATACAGTCAACCCGGCTCCCGTGAAGGTACGGGCGATTATCTTTTCAACACCGACTATACCGACTATTTTACCGAATTGACCGAAAAATATCTCAAAAGAACAGGATTGCGAACGCTGACCCTGTGGCATAATGCGTCGGACATGGTAAGGGCATCGTTCGAAAAGAACTGTCGGCATCTTTATGGCGTAACGTTGCAAGACAGAGGACCGTTTGAGTCGGCTACAGTCAACAACCGTTTACGTTTTGAAAAATTTACAAATGACTATTGTGATGATATTCAAATCCTTGAGAAAACGTTAAAAAAACATATAGATCTCTGGGACGGAAACAAGCCGTTGTTCGTTTCAGCACAGATAGATTCGTGGAACAGGAAAGTTGGCGGTAACGTGGCGGTTGCTGACCTTGTAAAATTTGCAAGTCAATTGAAAGCGGACTATCCCGATTTCAATATGGAATTTGTAAGAGGCGATCACTGGTTTTCCTTTTACAACGAGACAAACGAACTTCCATTCAATTTGTGCATGTTGTTATCAACAAAAATCACTTCACCCGACGGTAAATGTATAGAGCTAGATTTCGGCAAGGAGCATAAAATCAATAGGTATGTTATCAGGTATGCAGAAGTGGAAGGAATGAAAAACCCGTATGCCGCAAATTCGTGGACTGTAGAAACCAGTAACAATCAATCGGAATGGGTAACGGTTGACAAACATGTCAACAATAAATTGATGGAGGTTGATATGGATATCGCCCCGATTGAGGCGCGATACATGAGAATAAACATATCGGATTCGCGTAAGGTGAGAATATCCGATGTTGAAATTTATGGAAAAATAAACAATGAATCAAAATGAAAAGAATAGTTAATTTATTGTTGTTTGTTTTCTGCGTGTTTGTCAGGATAAAAAAAATTTGTTTTTTGTATGAAAATGATATACATTTGCAGAGATTGAAAAATCGATTTTTTATCGTTATAATTCTAAATATCAATCATTTATACACATTTTAATATGAAGTATGTCATTTATTCATTGTTTTTCTCGTTTTTGTTCACCTTTACGAGTTATAGTCAAACAAAAAGAGTTACAGGCGTTGTAAAGGATGCTTCTGATGGTAGCGTGATGCCGGGTGTTACCATCTTTAAAAAAGGCACTTTTGAGGGAACCTCTTCCGATATGAACGGCGAGTTTTCCATCAATGCTGCCGAAAACGATACGCTTGTTTTCTCATTTGTCGGGAAAAAAATTGTTGAAGATGTTCCGGGAAAACGGAACATACTTGAAATAGTTTTATATGATGATGAAAACGTGCTTGAAGAAGTTGTTGTAACCGCATTCGGCAAGGCAAAGAAATCGAGCGTTGTTTCGTCTATCGAATCGGTAAAGGTAGCAGATTTGAGAATTTCGTCAACGAATCTGACCAGCGCGTTGTCGGGCAGAATAGCCGGCGTTATTTCGTACCAGAACACCGGTGAACCCGGAGCAGACAACGCACAGTTTTTTGTTCGCGGGGTAACCACATTCGGGTACAAGGCGTCGCCGCTGATACTCATTGACGGCTTTGAATCCACTGTGGACGATCTGGCGCGTCTGCAACCGGACGACATCGAAAGTTTCTCGGTGATGAAAGACGCGGCGGCTACCGTCATGTACGGGGCGCGAAGCGCCAACGGTATCGTATCGGTAGTAACCAAGGCTGGGCGCGAGGGTCCTGCAAAAGTTAGCGCCAGAGTGGACGTCCAGATGGTAACGCCCACTAGAAACATTCAATTCCTCGACGGGGTGGATTACATGAAGCTGTACAACGAGGCGCGGCTTACCCGCGACCCCGATCTTGGCACTTATTACAGCGAACAGAAAATCATATCGACCGGTTTGGGCGAAGACCCGATGATCTACCCCAATGTGAAATGGTACGACGCGCTGTTCAACAAGGCGACGTTTAACCAAAAGGTAAACCTGAACATTTCGGGCGGCGGGCAAATTGCCACCTATTTTGTTGCCGGAGGCTTCGACCACGAAACGGGGCTGTTGAAAGTTGAACAACGCAACAATTTCAACAACAACATCAACATTCGCAGGTTTCATATTCGTTCAAACGTTATTTTTAAACTCTCGCCCACAACAGTATTGGATACGAGGATACACGGACGTTTCGAACGATATACCGGTCCTGCCCGTCCGACTAAGGATATATACAGAATTGTGATGGAATCCAACCCTGTGGATTTTCCTTTTGTGTATGAACCGGATTTAGACCACCAGTTTGTCGAACATACGCTTTTTGGCAGCGTTTTTACCACCAGCGGAACTCCCAAGGCGAATCCATACGCTGAAATGGTACGGGGATACGAAGACCGCGACGAAACCACCATCACGGCAATGGCTACCCTGTCGCAGGATCTGGGGTTTGTTACCGAAGGACTGAAAATCAACCTGAAAGCATCGGCGAATACATGGAGTAAATATACCAGTAACAGGACATTTACGCCAAAAATGTATGCGCTGGAATCATATAATCTGATCACCAAAGACTACACGCTGTTTTGTCTGAATCCTACGGAGGGCAGTGTTTACCTGGGCGATGTAGTACCCGGACGCGACGCCAGAGGACAGTATTATTTCGAGGCAATTTTGAACTGGGTCAGAAAATTCGACAGACACTCGCCGGCGATAACGCTTGTGGGAATAGCGCAGGAAAACCTGCTGACAGGCGGTAACAGCCGCTCCATTTTCGTTACTCTTCCCGAAAAAAATATGGGTGTTTCGGGTAGAATGACTTACGATTTCGACTCGCGCTATTTCGTCGATTTTTCGTTTGGCTACAACGGTTCCGAAAAATTTACGGGCGACAAAAAATTCGGATTTTTTCCTGCCTTGGGCTTTGGATGGATCATTTCCAACGAAGCGTTCTGGCAATCGTACAAAAATACCGTGAGCAATCTGAAACTGAAAGCCACATGGGGCAAAGGCGGTAACGACGCCATAGCCGGAAGAGAAGGACGTTTCTTTTTCCTTTCAAATATTC
>Ga0123353_10019667_pt1 | contig 10047 bp, 7 predicted proteins | sample TergutLab28metaG_3_FD_92763 | JGI IMG/M metagenome (GOLD analysis project Ga0123353, IMG submission 92763) | Labiotermes labralis P3 segment gut microbial communities from Petit-Saut dam, French Guiana - Lab288 P3 | ecosystem: Host-associated > Arthropoda: Insects > Digestive system > Gut ...
AACAATTTTTGTGTCGCTTGCATGGTTGGCGATGGTCTTTTGTACTTTGGATAATCTGAAACCATCCAATGAAACGCCAGTCATTTTTTCTTTTTCAACTTCGCAAAGCACGCCTTTAAGAATGGGGCGGCTGTCGTCTTGGCTCGCGCTTATTCGGGCTTTGGTGATAAAGTCGCCAAGGTCTTTTGACTTTACGGAAAAGTGCGGCTTTTTATTAAGGCTTATTATATCGGGATATTCGACCAGCAGCAGGCATTGAAAGTTACAGACGTTATCGCCGTGAGTGATAACCATGTTATCGCCCGTGCTTGTAAGGCTTACAGAGTTCTCGCCTATCCTGCCGACGTAATCGGCGAACAGTTTGCCGGGCACGACAACGGTGCCTTCTTGCTTGATATCGGCGCGGATAGTTTTTTGGATATACATTTCAAGGTCGGTTGCGGCCAACGTCAATGTGCCGCCCGCGGCGATTAATTTTATCCCCTCCAAAATAGGGTTGATTGCGCGTGCGTTGGATGCGCGGCTTACCGTAGATACGGCTTCGGCAAGGTCAAGAGCTTCACATGTAATTTTCATTTGCTAAATATTTCCTTTTAAATTAAATAACATATAAAAGAAGTTTAACAAAGAATTTGGCTCACGTAAACAAATTCTTGATTTATTTTCCAATTCCCGAATTTTTTTTGTTACGCTTCTGCTCTCGTTGTTTTATGCGCTTAAGTTTCTCGGGTGAGATGTTGTCTGCTGACTCTGCTTTAGGCGCAGACTTAAGGTTGGGCTTTTTTTCTCTGAATAATGCAGAAGTCGCGACTGACGTGATTCCGCCCAATACTGCTCCCGCAGAATACTTAAAATTTGATTTTTTTTGTTGGTTTACTTTATCTGTTTGCCTTGCATGTTCCCGTATTTTTTCGAAGTATTCTTCCTTCGCGGTCTCGAAAATTTCGGGATATAAGTCGCTGTCACTAATCTGTTCAAATGCTTTGCCGGAGAAAACATTTATGCTGATGCCATTTTGAAGACGTGGTTTTACTTGCTTATAAAAATCCATTGATGTGTCGACAAACCAGCGGAATTCTTTGCGAGCGGTTTCATCGTTTGTACTTATAATGCTGTGAAATCGGTCATGGTTTTCACCAAATTGTTTAAGCACTCCCAGCATATTGTAAAACTTTTCATCGACATTCTTTTGGGATTGCGAGATTTTGACATCAAAATTGTTCACATAATCAACCATGTGCGCAGCCAATCCAAATGGAGTTTTGCGTTCTTCGTTATGTCCGTAGTCTGAAAGCGCGTTATGTATCGTCCGAAGGGCCGAGAGCTCGTCATATGTCATTGCGTCAATGTTTTCGTCCCAAAGCTTGCTAAGCGCGCCGTGTGAAGTAAAGGCTGCTTTCCAAAATTCCTTTGGCCCCACACGATTTAAGAGTGCTCGTTCGAACGACGAGCAATATACCCAAAACATTGAATTCGACAACTCGGGGCTATCGGTTGACTGCAGATCGGAATGAAGCCCGGGGCTTCCCAAATATTCTTCTGCGAACACATCTGCGAGCCCTTCTGGGAATTGAAATATGTGTCCGACCTCGTGAAGGGTGCTGTATGCAAACTCTTCCGGCGAAACACTTGCAGGTAAAAATATTGTTCGCCTGTCGCCGGTAATAAAGGCGCCGGTAAAATCCAGTTCTTTCACACCGGCTTTGTCATTGAAAAAGAAAAATTTCAAGTTTGACATTTCGTTGCACAAATAGTCCAAGTGCATCGGGAAATTACCGGAGTATGTATCGTTATGTAGAGCATTGAAAAATAGTTTTTTAAATCTGTCACTTGCTTCAAGTTGCTCTTGTGTGAAGGTGTTGAACGAACCCTCTTTCACTTCGTCTAATATATCTTTAGTAATAGGAGAACTTTTATCGGCAAGCGTTTGAAGATTCCCATGCAACATATCTCGTACTGCGAAATCGCGAGACGGCTTTTCTTTAATGCCTTGTCTTTCTTGTCCTGCCCAATTCGGGGTAATGTTGGTTGTGTCCGGTCTTTGATATGCGGGCTTTTGAATGTCGGTCCCTTTTGACGCATTGGTGGCGCCAATAATCCCGCCTGTAATAAAGGCGAGCCCTGTTGCCAGAAATGCACGGCGTGTGATGGTTCTGCGTTTCGGTGTCATGAGCTCTCCTTAAATATTCGAGATATTATACATGATATTATCGAAAATGTCAATGGCGATTCTTGTTTCTTTTTTGTCACGGCACTGTATAATACCTTATGCGTATTAAGTCAATCGCGCTGCAAAATTTCCGCAACCATAAATCCACGGTTTTAAATTTGTCACCCGGGATAAATGTTTTGGTGGGCGATAACGCCCAAGGCAAGACAAATTTGTTGGAGGCAATTTTCCTGACTTGTGTCGGGCGGGGCTTCCGTTCACCGCGTGATAGAGAGATGATAAAGTTCGATGAAAACATCGCGCGTGTTAAAACTATCGCTGCGAAAAAATTCGGCGACATATCCGTAGAGGTCACCATTTCGGCTGTGCCGGGTAGAGCAGGCAAGCAGATCAAGATTAACGATATTCCGATTGCCAAAATGGGCGAGCTCATGGGATCGGTGACGTGTGTGTTTTTTAGCCCCGATGAGCTTAGGCTTATCAAAGAGGCACCGTCTGACCGCAGGCGCTTTATGGATATAGACATAAGCCAAATGGACAAAGTTTACTTTTACAACCTGCTGCGCTACAATAAAATTTTGCAGCAGCGGAATGCGCTGTTGAAGTCAATGGGTCCGGGTGCGGATGAGTTAAGGGCGCTTGATATTTGGGACGAGCAATTGGCAAAGGTGGGGGGGGATATCATTGAGCGTAGAATAGTATTTTGCGAAGAGTTAAAAAAGTGCGCCGCGAGTACACACCCGAAACTCGCTCCCGGCGAGCGTATAGAAATTACCTATGACGGTATCGCAAAAATTGCCGAAATTGTTCCACGTGGAACAATTTCTGGACCAGCAAACGTAGGGGCAGGCCCTGTGCCTGCCCCTACAATATTATCCGGAGCTATTTGGGCAGACACAGGGTCTGCCCCTACGAATGGTGTGAGTTCTTGCAGTGGAGCGATTGGCTCTGCTCTGTTGGATGCATTGCATGTTGCGCGTGTTAAGGACTTGAGGCTGAGAACCACGACGGTGGGGCCACATAGGGACGACCTTGCTATTACCGTAAATGGCAAAGACGTTCGGTCGTTCGCGAGTCAAGGACAACAGCGCACGGTGGCGTTATCGCTTAAGCTTGCCGAGTTGAAAATATTCGAAGACATGACCGGCGAGAAACCTGTGCTGCTGCTTGACGATGTTTTTAGTGAATTGGATTCCTCGCGACAGGCGAAGTTGCTCGACGCAATTAAAGATTGCCAATGTATTATTACGACGACCCGGTTTGTGCCGCGTGCAGGCGTGAGGGTATTCAATATCAAGAACGGTGGGCTGTGTTATTGAAATTGTTCCACGTGGAACAATTTGATTGCCGGGTAATAATGTAGGGGCAGACCCCCAGGTCTGCCCTCGCCTATTGTATCGGTTCCCATTTTTGAGCCACCATGCGATTTGGGCAGACCAGGGGGTCTGCCCCTACAAAACAATTCACCAGACCTAAATTGTTCCACGTGGAACAATTTGTTTTTAGCCTTTGATTGCGGCTTCTACTGCACCAAGTATTGGTGTGATTATCTTGACGGTGAGATCATAGAAGAATCTCCCTATGGCGCTTTTGTTAAGCAGCCACTCAACGACCTTTTCCATAAACGGAATCACGGACAGGAAATAAAGCGTCAGCAGTGTCATGCATATCGATAATGTGCCCTTTACAAGGCCGAGAAAGATCCCTGCAATCTTGTCGGCTTTGTCTAGCGTCTTGTTGTCTTGTTTGGCCTTCTTGATCGCCCGATGCACAAAGAAAAATATCAAATAGATTATTGTATAAATCAAAACAATGCAAATGAGGAAATTAATAAATCTGCCCTGCCCTCCTAGGTGCGCCGATAAATTGAACCATTTATCAAACAGATTGGCGAGCGGCTTGGCGGCGAAGATCGCAGCGACAAGTGATATAATAGAAGCGACAAAGCCGACTATGCTGCGCATAAAGCCCTTGCGCCAGCCCAGGAAGGCGCAGAGCGCGAGGAACAGGCAAATGACAATGTCGAGGTACATGGTATAAGTATACCCTGCGGGGCGCTTTCCTGCAACGCAAATTGTTCCACGTGGAACAATTTGAACCCCGACAAAAAAATGTTCCACGTGGAACAATTTGCACCGGACAAAAATGTTCCACGTGGAACAATTTGAGAATATCGGTTATATCAAATCAACGTAGGGGCGGACCTTGTGTCCGCCCAAGAGCATGGTGCTGGATACAAGGATCAAGGGCAGACACGGGGTCTGCCCCTACAAAGCAATTCCCACCCGACCTAAATTGTTCCACGTGGAACAATTTGTGACCCGGACAAAAATGTTCCACGTGGGACAATTGGGACCCCGGCGGGAAATGTTCCACGTGGAACAATTTACAACGGTATCTGTAGGGGCGGGTCTTGTGCCCGCCCTGTTGTCATGTTTGTGCCACCGGATTATCGGCATTAGCGGTAAAATGGGTTTTGGGCAGACCAGGGGGTCTGCCCCTACAAAATTATTATGCCAATAAAAAATGTTCCACGTGGAACATTTTTGTGCTGTGTTATTTTTATAAATTGTTCCACGTGGAACATTTTGGATTCACCGGATTTTACTTTTAATTCTTTCAAGATCCTTCGAAGAGGTGTATTCAATTATTACTTTACCCTTACGCTCATCGCCCTGAATATGGACTTTGGTTGCTAACGCAAAAGTCAGACTGTTCACTAACTCTTTTAATTCAAGGCTTTGGGACTTTGGGGCCGGAAGTGTTTTGTTCCAGGGCTTGCCGGCTGTGACGGCTTCAAGTTCCCGTACCGTCATATTGCCGCTTGCGCACTTGTTCGCCAGCGCCGCGCATTGTGCCTTATCTGTGACTGTGACCAGACACTTGGCGTGGCCCATGGAAATCTTTTTTTGCTCAAGTAGGGTTTGCACGTCTTTGGGTAGGCTAAGTATACGGAGGCTGTTCGCTACCGTACTGCGGTTTTTGCTGAGCACGGTCGAAACTTGTTCCTGGGTCATCAGGTATGTGTCCATCAGTTTCTTTATGCCAAGTGCTACTTCAACTTCATTAAGGTCGCTGCGCAGCAGATTTTCCACCAGGGAGATTTCGGCGATCTGTCTTGGAGAATAGCTACGAACAAGCGCGGGTATGCTTTTCAATCCGACCGCTTTTGCTGCGCGCCAGCGACGCTCCCCTGCTACCACCATGTATCGCGAACCCACCTTGTTTAGCAGTATGGGCTGCAACACGCCGTGTGTGGCGATGCTCTGTTCCAGCTCGCGCATTTCTTCGACGTCAAAGGTCTTGCGCGGTTGCGTCATGTTGTTATCAATCAAGTCAATGTTGATTTCGGTTATGCTGCGTGCGACCGCAGAAATGGCAGCAAGCTTGTCTTGGTCGATGGCTGCGCTGATCGTTGCGGGCGTGGGTGCAATTGTTCCACTGCTTTGTGCTCGGGCAGACACAGGGTCTGCCCCTACAATTGTTCCACGTGGAACATTTTGCAATGCGGTCTGTGTGGTGCCCTTTGTGGCGGGCTTGTTTGTGAGGCTCTCCATATCTTCGTCGAACATTGATATGAGGGCGCCCAATCCTTTCCCTAATCCTTTTGTGCTCATGGTAGATTGTTCCACGTGGAACAATTTCTGTCAAGTGAAATTGCGCGAAATATTTGGCCCCGCACCGCACTTTGGGATTGCTTCGCTTGCGCTCGCAATGACGGGCGCAACAAAAATGTTCCACGTGGAACAATTTAAGGTATCTATATGCATATAGAAATTATTTAACGCGCTCTAGGAATTCTTTGCATAACGATTGATAGGCTTTCGCGCCGGAGCATTTGCGGTCATACAGTGTTATGGGTTTGCCATGACTTGGTGCTTCGGCGAGGCGGATGTTGCGAGGGATGCGTGTCTTGAAAACGGTCTTGCCGAAGTATTTCAAAATTTCTGCGGCGACTTGTTCGGTCAAGTTGCCCCGCCCTTCCATTGTTAATAAAACGCCGTCAATGGTAAGCTCGGGATTCAGCGCTTTCTTTATAAGTTTAACGGTGTGTATTAATTGCGCAATTCCTTCCAAGGCATAGAACTCGCACTGTATCGGAATTATTAGCGCGTCTGCCGCAGTCAATGCGTTAACGGGAAGCAGTCCCAGAGAAGGAGGACAGTCAATACAGATATAGTCATAACTTGGGCGGAGTTTATCGACGATGTTTTTTACAATTCGCTCGCGTCCGTTTATTCGTACCAGTTCCTCCTCTGCCCCGGCAAGGTCAACATTTGCGGGAATTATTTCAAGCCCTTTAATAGCGGTCAGGTGAACGGCTTCGCTTATGTCGCATTCATCGCACAGCAAATTGTAAATGGTTTTAATACCGGCTTTTTTTTCGATGCCTGCACCGCTTGATGCATTTCCTTGCGGGTCAAGGTCGATAATGAGGACGCGTTTTCCTTCTTCCACTAAAAAAGCGGACAGGTTAACGCAAGTAGTCGTTTTGCCGACACCGCCTTTCCAATTGGTAAAGGCCAGTACTCGGGCGCGTCGTTCTTTTTCTTTCATGCATTAATGATATCATACTTAGAAGTTTGTTGCAAGTTCTAAGTATATATGTTAAAATTTACATACACTAGTTTTACGAAGGGGGAAGAATGAACGCTGGGAATATGCTGGGGATGAGTATTGTTTCAGGGGTGATGTTGGGGGTTCTTGGATTGCTCTTGATATTTATTCTAATAGGGGCGCTCTTCGGAATGATGCGCGGTGGCAAGCGAACGCTTATACGTCTTGCGACGGTTGTTGTTGGGCTTTCGATTGCGCTTTTAATGACGCCGGTATTCGCAAAAGCCTTTATGGGCGTGAAGATTCCGTTTGGTGTAAATAAAACCGGCGGTGAATATATTGAGGAACTCCTTTTCGAGAGCGGCACCGGCGCAGATATAGCCGCAGCACAACCGGAGATTGTTGATTTTACAAAGGCTTGCGCGGTTGTGTTGGTGAGTCTGGTGGTTTTCTTTCTTTCATATTTTATTTTCAAATGGTTGTCATGGCTTGTTTATTTTTTCCTTGCAAGAAAGTTTGCACCAAAAGTAAAAAAGACTCGCAGTGTTGACGAAGAAGGCAAGGAAAGTTTTGACGAACAAAAAACAAAAAAAAGCCGATGGTGGGGTCTTGGCGCGGGTGTGCTTACCGGACTGGTTTTCTTTGCATTTTTTATGATACCAATTACGGGCACATTGCAAACCCTTGACAAGATGGCAAGTTACACACCAACATTTGCAAATTACAGCAGCGCAAGTTCGGCAGATGACGACGGTATCAAAAAGACGCTAAACATCATTAAAGATTATAACACTCAAATCCAAACAAGCGCGGCGGGCAGGATTACAAAATACACCGGCATACAAGGGGTAGGCAGTTGGGGTGTCAGTTACTTAAGCATAGTAAGAGCGAAAAAACACTCGGTAAATTTAAGGTCTGATTTAATCAGAATCGCGCACGTCGCTCAAGACGGCATGGCGGTGGCAGCGGACGTCCAGCGTGATGGCGACCTTATTACCAAGTTTGAAAAAGACTGGAAGCAAAAAGATTATGAGGAACTTAAAAAAATCGTGGACAAGGTTTTTAAGATCGGTCTTGTCCAGTTGATTTTCAAATATTCCGAGGGAGTAATTGATGCTATCGAAGAAAATGAAACACTGAATGGTGTAGGCAGCTTCATAGAAGACGAAGGTGACCGGGCGGAGTTTACTTCAGCACTTTATGAGGGCCTTAGAATTATGACCATGGATAATATAAAAAATGATTTTAAAAACGCCATAGATTTAATGCGCCTGCTATTCGCGGAGGGCTATTATAGCGATATAATGGAAGTAGTAGATGCAACCAGAAATGATGCGGAGGACGGGGCAATTGCATCGGCAAGCACAAGTCTTTCCGACAAGCTTAAAAAAGATGGGGTTAATAATATTGCCAGCTTCAATATTGATAATGCGGCGCATGTAGAGAAAACAAATGCTTATAAATTGGTAAATAGGCTTCTTGGATTTAAACTATTCCAAGAATTGTTAAAAGAGGGCGACGAGCACGATGCAAGCGCTTTGTACCGAATCCCACTTGCCCAAGTTTTAAAGATGGACAAAGAAGATGTAACATTCGGGGTGAGCGGTGCTACGAATTGGGGTGCTGTAAGCGTTGACGGGGCGCGGCTTTTGATAAACATATTAGGGGTGGTGCCAAGGGTTATCGATATACAGAATTCGGTTACCGCTGCGGAAGTTGCCGATGACTATGTTGGAGTATTGGGCGATCTGGACGATGAACTTATCTCTTCGCTTGCAGGTGTACTTGATATTCTTACTAACAGCGCAGGAATAGGTAAGTTTTTAAGAAGCGCCATAGCTCCGCATACCGATAACTTGTTTGAAGGTATCATAGATGGAATTAATGAATATTCTGACTTTAAAAAAGAGATAGACGACATGGTCGAAGAAATGAAAGAGCAGATCGCGGTAGCGACTGATGCAATTGATGAATTGAAAGCGGCGATTGCAGCGGCTGGAGACGAAACCGAAGAGATTGAAAAATTTCTGGCGGATTTTGAAGAGCTGCAGAAAATTTTTGAAGAATACAAAGAATATTTAGGTGATAATAATAGTGCTCTTGCCGAGGCACTTAAAAAGATAGCCGTACTGATGGAGGGCATGGCAGCAGGGCAGGCAGGGATTGACGAACTTGTTGCAGAGATCGACTTGCTTATGAAAGAAGTTAACAGATTAATTGCAAAAGTTGAAGGATTCGTTGGCAAATTGGAAGAGTTAAAGGACTATATTATAGACTTGCAGCATGATCTTAAGCCTGATTCGAAAGATGAAGCTGGCAAAATGAAACGTGTCGATTGGCTGGGCACAATTCATCTGATAAAAGATATCGCGGTAGATGTCGCAGACTTTATTGATGAACTTGGCGTAATGGATTTGGTGGCGTGAGAATAGTTGACGGCAAGGCATTGGCAAAAGAGATTATTGAGCGCGTTAAAACGGAAGTTAATGTGATAATAAAAAATGGCAGCGAGATTAATTTCACCGCCGTTATTGTGGGGGATAATCCTGCCAGTGTTTTGTATGTAAGCAAAAAGCAAAAAGCTTGCGAAGATGTTGGGATAAAAATGACCGTTGTAAGTCTTGCGGGGGGCGTGACGCAAAAAGCGCTTAATAACAAATTATCGGAATTATCACATGATAAAAACACGCACGGGATTTTGTTGCAATTACCTTTGCCTGATGGTTTAAATGCGCGTGAGGCTATTTCATATATTGTCCCACATAAAGACGTAGACGGATTGACTGCAGAGAACTTTGGATACTTGGCGACAGAAGAGGCGCGGCTTGTGCCATGCACTGCGCTTGGCATACTTCATATATTGCAAGCAAACGGGGTAGAGCTTGCCGGTCAAAATGTTTGTGTAATAGGGCGGAGTAATATCGTCGGGAAGCCGGTTGCACTTTTATTGACGGCCCATAACGCGACGGTTACGCTTGCTCATAGCAAGACCCGGGACCTTATTAACCATACTAAAAATGCAGACATTGTTATTGTCGCGGCGGGTAAACCGGGTCTATTAAGTGCTGATATGGTCAAGAATGGCGTCGTAGTGATAGATGTCGGAATAAATCGTACTGCCGACGGAGCAATTTGCGGCGACGTCGATTTCGGTACTGTCTCTAAAAAGGCATCGCTGATTACACCTGTGCCGGGGGGCGTAGGACCGTTGACAATTGCTTTTTTATTAAGTAATATAGTTCAAGCCTGCAGGGGAAGGGGGGAATAAAACAAATGTTTAAAGGTGTTACAAAAGCAATTGATTGGCTGGGCGGGATAAT
>Ga0123353_10019668_pt1 | contig 10046 bp, 7 predicted proteins | sample TergutLab28metaG_3_FD_92763 | JGI IMG/M metagenome (GOLD analysis project Ga0123353, IMG submission 92763) | Labiotermes labralis P3 segment gut microbial communities from Petit-Saut dam, French Guiana - Lab288 P3 | ecosystem: Host-associated > Arthropoda: Insects > Digestive system > Gut ...
CACACACACACACACACACACACACGAGGGCGACTTAGTATGCGGTGTATTGTACAGTACACCCTGTAATGCTGTTTTTTGAGTGGGTTCCGCTTGAAGCTGGACACTGTTCAGTACATGCATTACAAATAGATCGTAATCCTTGACGCTCACGTTGTGCAGTTATATAAATATGTATATGTGTATCGTGGCTCATTGGCATTCTGTATGTGCGAACTGTCTTTATGGAGATGCTGCCAATTAAGTGAGTCTGAAAAGTGTGAGAACCTCGTTGTTTCCCGTCGTTGTTATCATGGTGAAATTGTTTTAGTTGAGTAACTTACTAGATTTTTATTATATATGTGTGTGTTTATTAATGTAGTTTTCTTGCTGACTTACATTCAGGTCTTTCAGTTCGAAAGTTTTTCCTTTTAAAAACACGTCACAGATTTGTTTCATGCTTCTCAGTCATTCTTCTCACAACCGTTTTTGTAATAGAGGCGCTGTGGGCAGGTTATGATATGTATGACAGGCTGTGCAGTTCTAGTGTCAAATACAGATAATATAAATATGACAACAGCATCAACAGGGACCCTTGCTTAGTCTTTATCGACCGGAATTAGGTTTCTTGCTGCGTAGTTGTGGGGCATATTTTGAAGTCAGCGGTAACATTTTATTTACCTCCCCACAAAGGCTGACTGAAATACGTGTATAATGACATTTAAGCAATGCCGTTTACGTATTACCGTTTCGTACATTTCGGGTGTGAGCATATTTGTGCGAAAGTGAGTAGGTTTGAGGCTGTTGACCTTGAATACATAATATACTTTGTGTGAGTGTACAGTGGGTAGAGTTTGCATGGTTCTGTGTAGCTACATTGTTCTTGTTAGTGGTAGAGTGCTTACGCCCCATTCAATTCCCTTCCGGTCAGGAGGTCTTGGTCTATATATCCCTCACGACACGCTTCATTACATGCAGCGTACGCGATTTCTGCATCATTTAACGGTGGATGAGTTTTTAAGCGCGTTCGCAAAATTGCGAAAAGTGACTTAGCTTCGTCATGTCTGTCCGTCTGCCCGCCTGCATGGAACAACTCGGCTCCCGCTGGACGGACTGCCATGAATTTTGATATTTGAGTTTTTTCATAAGTCTGTCGAGAGAATTTAATTTTCATTAAATCTGACAAGAATGACGGGTACTTTACCTGAAGATCTGTGTTCATTGTGATAGTATCTCGCCAGCTTCTTAGACTGAGAAATGTTTCAGACAGAAGTTGTAGATAAAGTCAAAGCATACTCTTTATGGGCAAAAACGTTTTCTGAAAATCGTGTGTTTTGTGATATAACGTGGAAAAATATGGTATAGCCAGACAGGCTACAGATGACAGTATAATGGGAAGCATGCGCTTTGCATTCAGGGTAACTAAGGCTAGAGACACACACTCAGAATCTGTACTGCAGTAGTCCCTCGGTAATCCGGACCCCCGGGTAATCCGGATAATGTGGGGCCAACTATAATCCTGTCTTTCCCTCGGTGATACGGTCATGGTTTGTATCACAAGGACACCAGAGACAATCCGTATTTAACTCCTAAGCCGTGAGTGATAGCGACAAACTCTCCTTGTTTTTGTTATGATTATTATTATCATCATAATCATCATTGCATACTGTTAATTCCAGTATTTAAGCTTCGAGTGATGATTTTTTTTGTATGTTACCATTACCACAGAATTTCCCACTTGGTGGACCGGAAACAGGTCTATCAAGGCCTACCTCGTGACGGACTGTACTTATTGCTTTTCCACGACAACAGTCGTTACAAGAACGTGCCCCAATTTTGCGTTTGTACTCACATTGAGTGTCACGTGACATCCTGAAGGGTGCTGTTCTGAACGCTTATATCTTGTAGGTGGTGTGAGGTGTTCAAGATACAAGTTAAGATACGAAATCTGAAAGTTGTGTTCACCGTTTCCATTTTCATAAGCAACTGCAGCCTCAAGGTATGAGCCCGTTAGTCCATTCCTTCCCCATTATAATTGCTGTTTGTCTCGCCAACACCTTCTGGGTTTTCCTATATAGCTTTTTCCTTGTGGAATATGAGTATTTCTAACATCACCACTTTTAAATAGTGAACAGAGGGGCCTTTAAGGTAAAGTTGCCTTCGTGCACCGTGGCATGCTAGCTGCACACATATTTAACCTGCCCTCTAGGTACGATCGAGTGGTCAGTATCGCTTCGGCCGCCTTGCCACGGGGAACAGCTCCCGATATCTGTCGGACAGGAGGCTGAGTGCGTCCCAGTGCCGGCCTGGTCGTTGAGGAAGAGAGATAGATTTGTTGCCCTTGCCGGTAATCGAACCCCAGCTCCCCGGTCTTGCAGCATGTAGCCGTAGCAGTACACTGAATGAGCGATACCACTGTCATCAAAAACCGTGTAATTTTTCTTTGCATGAGTCGGGTTCCATTCAGTGCGGGGAATTTGTTGAGTAGCCGAGGAACTGTAAGCTTCTCAAGTAGGACTCTGTTCATAGAGGTAACGGGGTATTTGGTCGTAGATTGGAAAAGTGGCTGCTATGTACTTTAATACGCTGATTGATCCATCGAAACATTTAAATCATTGCTGGCCAACATACGGCCCTCGAGTTAAGTATTTGCGGCCCGCAGTCACTTGAATAGTTTCAGGAATACAATTTAACAAATATATCTACAGAACATTATATGGCAGCTTACTAGCAGAGCAAATGTTTAAAAATTGTGACTGAACACCTTTTAGACAGCACGCAGTAAACCAGTATTTCTTCAGTATTTACAGAGTTCATTAAGTCATATTACTTTGTCATTCAACCGTACTTTTAGCGTAATTTATTGTTTGTAAATACCGGTGTTCTAGTGAATACAGCCCCCCCACCCCCACCACCTTTCGATATAGCAGCGTGTACACATGCGCGGCCCTCGGGTGAGTCCTTAACGAATTATGTGGCCCTCCTGTTGGTTGATGTTGGCCAGTCCTGGTTTAAGTAATGAATCGTGTTTGTTGCTAATGCACTTTCACCTTTACAATTTTGTTGTATTCTAGTGGTCTGATTGACCGGTCTGTGCCGAAACATGTATCCAAGTTGAAAGCAACACATACTGATTCGAGCGGAAGCAGGATCAAGTGTTTTGCTATGTCATCTCTTACAGATTGTGCTCGTAAGGGTTTGATAGTTTCCTTGTGTTGTGTAGTTTGACGATTTTGCACTGTGCACATTATGACCCATGAGAAGCAGCCTAGCGAGTGGCGATTCCCCATGACACCCACCGAGTAATGCCATCTCTTCCTCCCGCATCATTCGCTGCCAACACGCCCTGACAAGATCATTTGAACGTGGCATGTCAACAACGTTGCTTGGTTTACATGATAACATAGATATGCTGAAGTGGGAGTGATGTTTAATACGTACTGTAATAGAAAATTGAGACAAAAACAGGGAGTTGCTGTTCACGTCTTCTTCCCCCTCCCCCCATTTACAGTGGGAAACTCCTTGTCTGAATTGAAGTCACCGAATACAACGCATCCCCAATTCTGAATTAAAATGTGTTATTTTAATTGTTGTTGTTGTTATCCGACGCTGTCAGTATCTTACAGGATTGCTGACCCATGAACTGGGAAGGATTTGGAAGGAAGCGGCCATGACCTAATCAACACGTTGTCTCGGGATTTGCCTGCAGGGACCTAGAGAACCCGTGGAAGACCGCAGTCAGAATGTACGGTGCCGCGGCAAAGAATGGAACCCGGAATATCGTGCATAAAATTCGAAACTGTTACCGTTACACCACCATGCCGATTGTATTAATTTTTTGCCTTGCTTGTCCTCGCCTCTGATGTTTATCTTGATTCTGTCAGTTGTATTGATTCTGGGAATGGTAATTCACCTCCCGGCTGTTGAAACAGCACTTAACAAATAAGTGATATTTTAATTGAATTTTCCCATATTATTTATTAGTGTTGCTCGATTACAGATAGGGTTGGCGGAACAGGATGACAGAGTGCCTTGCAATAAATGCGGCGTGGATGGGGGAGGGAGGTGCTTGCTTTGTGTGGCCCATGTCGTTGTCACTTCCTGTGGGCTACCTTATCGCACGGAACTTGGCTGACACTTCGAGCCGCCTAAACCCATCTGTGGCTAAGGTTATTACGTGTCTTAAGTAGTGAATTTAGTCTTCATTCGCATTGCAAATACGATTGCAGTATCGTGTGTTTGTGTACGATGTATATGCTAAATACCGATCCTACAGGAAGTGCCCTAAACCAGACGGAAGTGTCCTGATGAGTATGTCGAGACACGAAAACAGTTTTCAAGTTTGTAAAAATGTTTCGAGCAACATGTTCCATTCTTGACACGAAGAGAACACGCTGAAGACACTTACTGAGGGAAAAGGGTAGACGAAATTGAAACTAGATTGGATACATGTCGAAGGCAATCGTTAGTTTGTTTGACTTGCACAGTAATCGAGCGTCTTTGGGTCGCCAGCACAGGTTGCAATAGAAATGCAACGTTTGCATCTTTATGTAGACTACAACCGTGATTCGCGAACCCTACGACGTTGACCGTGAAGGTGGTGTGGATTTTTGTTAATTGGTAAATGGACCCCCGCAGTCGTTCTGTGAATACGTGAACTCTCGGAACAGGTACGTGTATTGTTCTGCAGAATTCACTACGTGCATTTCACGAAGTGCCGTTACGTTGACGTTCATGTTGGTGCGAGGTGTGCTGAGAGAGAAACCATTCTGTAAGGTTCTGACGGTGGTGTATTAGAACTGTTGTCGTTAATTTTGTGGACTTTTTCCATCGTCTAACGTATTAAGAGCTATAAAACCAAAAATGCATTATGTTTCGGAGATAGGATAGGCCCTCTTCTTCAGCCTTGCTTCTACGTACAGTAATATCACATAATTATAAACACTGTTCGATAACAATAACCAAATTCGCCAGAAAAAAAAAACTGATATTTAATAAACATCGTGCTTGTAGCATGTAACAAGTGTCTGCGTGCCGAAAGAAACCGTTTCCAGCACCGTCTGTAAGTGTAAGTACAACCTTCACACTACTGCCGTACATTGATGGACCCCGTTGTGCGGTAAATTTCAGTAGTGGCGCTGCCTGGAGTATGGCGAAGCGATCTGTATAGTGACCAACGACATGGGCCACATAAAATGCGGACCCTGTAGTCGCGTTTGAAATGTCCGTACTAGGTTTTTTTGTAAAATAGAGGTGGGCTGTATTGTAATGGCATGTATTTTAAAACACTGCTGACTATGGAATAGGCATTTCTTGTCACCCTGTATTCTTTGGTAGCCTCAGTTATTGGAAGCTGTTGTAGAGATATTTTGGAATGATTCCAGTGTAAATTGGGACTGTTTGATTTTGGCATGTGTGTGTGTGTGTGTGTGTGTACATGTCAGTTCTCCATTGTCGTACATACTTTTGTTCTGTAAAGGGTTAAGTTTGCCTATGCTGAATTAAGCGCGACGTAATAAAGGCGCATGGAAGAGTGGAAGTATAGCTTCCCGAATTAACCACCGCATTAGGCGTAATGAAGTTCTTTGTCAGCTGCCTTTTCGTGCCATATTTTAGTGTTATGTCCAGCTTGTTGGAATTCGTTTTCCCTGTAGAATTTATCTCGCTGTTCCAATAAAACATTACGTGAGATATGAGGTTCATGCAGTGATATTAATATTAGTAATTTGGTGCGTGTACTTTGACACGTACCTACGCTAAGATATATCAAACTGCACAGCTCCACATCCTAGAACTCGTAGATCGATTGTAGAGAGGGGGGGGGGTCGTTATTGAATGATGCTGTGAATTGATAAGATTGTCTGGAGTAGGTCATGAATGAAATACTAGTATGGTGCATGGACGGAATGGTGTCCACTGGAGAAAACAGCAGCGCTTGGAGGAAACCAGTCGTAGTGCAATTTTATCTGCCACAGTTTCCACATTGACGGGTCCAGATTCACACACGCAGTCTTGAGGTACTGCATTGTAGTTTAATAAAACTGTTCGTGTTCAAAGTTGGTCGTTTGGAATTTGTCTTAAGCGATTCAGCCATATTTCCATTCCTGCCTTTATTTTCCACACCAGTAAACTGTGCTAGTTAAAAATTTGGCTTTAAATATGGAATTCTTAAAGCTGAATGTATCGCCTCTGTATGCTGTACAGGAGCCGATCCGAAATGGAATATTCGTCAGTTATCATACGAAGGATTTTGAAATCCCTCGCAGTCCATTTACTAACCCGCTGATTTCTACGTTGGTGCAGTCACGGTCGCTGTAGTTCTTTCGCAGCAACTACGATAAAGTGTAAATGTTTGTTGACCATATTTTTATCAGTAAAACTTTTCATTCTCCGAAAAGTGCTTTATCATTTGCTGCTAGATTAATAAAGGAGTTCTGTGTAACATTCCTCTGTTACTAGGGAGGACGGATAACGTTGTGTGTGTGTGTGTGGTTTTTTTTTCAATATGTGGACAATGGCACACGCGAAGCGGAAGTGAATATAAATAACTAAAGTGAAAAATTGTATTAAAAAAACATTGCGAATAGGACGCTGCATTTGGAATGAAGATATGAGTGGAAAGAACAGGTGTAAGTATGGTGTAATTTTAGTGTGCTAGAAGTATTAATGGATGATATAAGATTTTCTTCTTTAGGTCATTTGCTTTCGGCCGGTGTAATTACGAAGCAGAGAATTGGAAGCGAGTCGCTTGTTCAGCGTCCGCGACAGCGGATTGGCAGACGAACCAAAACAAACGTCGTAATCGTGCAAACTTCCTTACAGAGTAGGCCCGCCAGCCAGGTGTGTTAGGGGTTTTTTTTTTCCTACACGGGCCGGAAACTTACAAATGGCATGCACTAGATTTTCTGTTGCGCTATTTAATGGGCGTTTCAGTGCAATGCTTTCAGATCTCATGTATTATTAGATGTCCTGCAGCTCTGGAGAGAGAAAACAGATGTGTCAGTGAAACCTGTGCCTTGATTCCTAACGTGTCCTGAATTCACCGGGTGGCGCCAAAGAAGTTACGTTAGTGAAGATGGCGTGTAGGTTGTAAGGATTGTGGTGTAAACCATATAAATTGTGTAGAATATACCGAAATGTACGGGAATATTTATTCTTTTCGTTTGTTTCATTATACAGAAAATATTTTCCACTTTGAATGTGGCCCATTTGTCTTCTTTAAATTATATCGCCTTGCTGCCTACTTGTCTGAAACCGGCGCGACCAGTACGTGTACAAACAAACCCCACTGAGGACATATCCGGCTCTGAATTAATCTCATATGCCACTGTGCGTGCTTGCTGACACTTGTACCCATGTTGAACCACTGGATCGATTTTAACGAAACTTGGTATGATTGTTATGCCGTTGAATGCCGCCGTTACGTAGTATGATTGCCTGCACTTGTTTAATAAAGTAGTTTAAGGGCCCTAGGATAGTGTTATGCCTGTGGTAACATCTCTGGAAATATACGCAACGGTTGTTAACACTAGTATGTTTAAAAAATGTAACATGACATGGCGGCTGTGTGATGATTATTTTCTTAAACCTTCCTTCTGAGAGCGATAACTTATTATCCTTTGCAACTAAGCATGTTAGATTTGGTTTGGAGATAAATATACCGTACTCTTGAACATACGTACATGTTATGTAAGAATCGATGAAACTGCCTCCGTGTTGTACGTTGGTACACTTTATTGTGCTGAGACCACTGAATTTCACTAGGTGCATTTCGCCTTTATTTTAGTGCGGTCATCAAGAAATTGGAATGTACACACACAGCGTACTTGCGTTACATTACATTACATTACATTACAGCCTCACAACTTCGTGGTAAAGGCTTTATACGAAAATAATTTATCGCACATGTCGAGAGCACTCTTGCTTCTCTCTAACAAAATTAGTTCTCAGCAAACGCAAATGGGGCATTTTGTTTAAATCTCTACATCTGTGACACAGGGGTAGCTAAATACATTCCGGGTAGAATATTAAACTCACGCAACGCGTTGTGTAATTAGCTAGGTACACCTGCTGTGTGCTACTCACTAAAACTGTTTCGATGTAGGCAGTGGTTTTTGCAGGGTGGAGTCGGACTGTTAGATGTTTGTGGCCATTAACTGATGTATTCCAGTTGAAAATGCACTGGGCTGAAGTGTAGTTAATTGTCTGTTGCGGGTTAGTGCGAACTTTTATATTTATTGTCGTCTGTCATATTAAAGCTGTGCTTAAATTCGACTTCAGGCGTGTTGTAAACTGTACAACTGTAAACTGTACAGCTCAACAAATTGTGACCGATGAAAGAAGGGTAAAATAATTCTCAGGAAGTTGGGGAAGTCATAAATCATGTGAAATGCCTGTGTAAACAAGAAGCAGTAGGGAAAATTTTGATTTAAATTTATTTAGTAATGCGTCGTAAAGGACAAGTATTCACAGCAGCAGCACCCCCCCCCCCTTCTTGACCTCATCCTAAGCAACATTATCACGTCATCCTCCTGGCTACGCCGAGGTCTTTCCACTGGTTTTCACATTTCCACATATTCACACCAAACCCTTTATGCATTTTTCTTTCCCCCGTATATGTCACATGAACCTAAACGACTGAACTCCGAAGTCCATCAGCGTCCATGAGGATGTTCCGATAATTCTAATGCGTGATTTGTCGACTGAATCGTATTTGTTAAAAAATGCGTTTTGCGGTGATGACGGAATTATGTCTGTGTTCTTTCTCCGCAAGGCTAACCACAAGATAAGGGACTGTACCTAACTTATGAAGGTCATGGTCATTATCGTGCTTCGAGCACATTATTAATACTTCCTTGCTCATACTTCAGTCTGGTGAGATTAACAACAGCTACTAGGTTTTGACACCATGACGCTGCGAAAATGCTTGTAGAAGCGAGGAAGTGTAGAATAGTTCACAGTGGGTACCGGGTCCGTTGCACGGGGTAAAGCTGCCCCAGCGTGACGCCGATCACCCATCCCCATTCGTACTCCGATTTTAAAGAAAGATTAGAACTGTACCTCCATTCGCCGGCATGGCCTGTTGTAGAGTGAACTTTGCCGTTTACCTTTTACCGAGACCAGTTCATTTTCTTGCAGTGAGTCATATAGTGACAACCATTGGCATTTAGTGGTCTGTTAATGTGCATAATTCACAATGGTGCAGATCCTGACATAAATTTACATGATACAACCACTGAGTACCCTCTGTTGTCATGTCTTTACTTGTTCAGATGTACAGAATGTCTGGTACAGAAATGGTATATTTTGGTGTAAATGTGCATACTATTCGAAGGCATATTACCACACATCATTTCAGTAGTTGGCACTATGCGGCGCTGGTGTAACTTCCATCTTAGTCACTCACATGTTTGTCATGTTTTCTCTGAATTGTAGGTAATTTAAAAGGTACAAATGTGCGCCGTCCTGTGGCGTGATGCATATATCGAACTGCATGCCAATCCGTTTACATTAGTTTATTTTAGAGAATGCACGCTTACGATAAACGTAGAGTGTCATTTACATGATTCGCAGTACACAGCCGTGGTTGTCAATTTCGTGCATTAGAAATTTGTCGAAATTAAACCCTCCGTTCCTTTCCGTTTCACTGTTGAATGCATAGACGGCTCGCCATGCCTGCTACATACGACATATAACAAAGCTGGTGTTGCGGGAGGACAAGTTCGAATGAAATGTGACTGGCAGATCTCTAGTGGCTCATAGGTCATTAAAGGTTTTCTTGCTCACTGGTGTAATAGAAGTAAACTTCGCACATCATACATGAACTAATTGCGGTAGCCATTCTTGGTATGTCCCTGGGAAGTCCGCCAACGACTGGGGTTAGCGCATTCAAAACACGTGCAGGTGGCAAGACCCAAGGCCTTGTGGGAAATCTACGAGCACCTTCAAAACTTGTCAATGCTAAAACAGGCCTACTGTAAACACGGCAGTCTTGAAGGGAGTTGAATGGGTAGACGTAGGTTCGGCTGGGAGGTAAGGCAAATGCAAGTTGGGGGGGGGGGGGTGGG
>Ga0123353_10019669_pt1 | contig 10046 bp, 4 predicted proteins | sample TergutLab28metaG_3_FD_92763 | JGI IMG/M metagenome (GOLD analysis project Ga0123353, IMG submission 92763) | Labiotermes labralis P3 segment gut microbial communities from Petit-Saut dam, French Guiana - Lab288 P3 | ecosystem: Host-associated > Arthropoda: Insects > Digestive system > Gut ...
ACAAGAATATGAGGAACGGCTTCGCACCATGCAAGACGAAATGGAGAAGAGACAGCAGGACCTTGCTGAAGCTCAGGACATGATCAGGCGTCTTGAGGAGCAACTCAAACTGCTGCAAGCAGCCAAGGAAGAACTGGAGATTCGACAGAATGAATTGCAGGTGAGGAAACTTAAAATGCACAAATAAGTATTAAATGGTCTGCCCCTGGCTTAAAAATTAAAAATAATTACACTTTTGTTGCTCATGATCTGCATTTAAGTGAAGTAATTAGTGGGAAATATTGTCCTTGTCTGTATAAACAGTACATAACAGTGAATGCCACATGTGTTACAGAGGTTGCACTTGTGGATGTCACAAGAAAGTTTTGTTTCAAGAATGGTGATTTATGCAGATAGGGAACTCAAATCAGGGATTTGGTTATGGGAAGATAAATGATAGTGAAGGAGGTTTTATTATGAGATAAATGATACCCCACCTGGGTGGCAGAATTGAAATGGATGAAGGTGACAGGAAGGAGCAGAAGTAAAGTAAGGGCCCATATGTAGTGATGGTGGGAGGTGTCACAAGCATTTTGCCCACAGTGAGACCTTTATCATTACACAGTTCACATGCAGGAAATATTAGGTATTAGTGGTCTTAATGCGCTTTGCCTGATTTGTCAATGTAATGACTGCCGTGCTTTGGACACCCAGAGAAACAGGCTATGATTCTGGATGGAAACAGATTTTTTTTGTACACGACCACAGCCCCTTCCCCAAAAGGTTAAGCAGGCAGTCCTGGCATATGTCTGATGGCATGAAAGTTAATTACATAGTGTGACAACCTTACCCTACCTGTATACATTAATTGCAAGTAAATAGAGGTCAAGTATTTTATAATTATTGCAGGCTATGATGGAGCGCCTGGAGGAGAGTAAGAACTTGGAAGCAGCTGAACGAGCCAAACTGGAGGATGAAATCAGAACCAAACAGGAGGAGGTAACCAGAATTCAGCAGGAAGTGGATCAGAAGGATGAAGAGACAAGACGTCTCCAGGTATCTGTTAACGTATTAATGTGTAAATTGCTGTGTAAGACATAAGTGTGATGACTGAGATTGCAGTGGGCATTAGCATTTTATTTGTGTGTCTTTTGCTCTAAGAATGTGCAAAATTGCAGGAAGTTGTCATTTTACCAGTTTTGTGTGGTTCAGCACAAACATCTGTTCTGGTAAAACAGTTTGTATCAAATTAGATCATTAATCTATAAGAAACATTTCTGTGGTATGATCTTAGTATATTGTGTGCATATAGGTAGTCATTATTGATATGAAATGTGACTTCACTATATGTTTCATCACATTTGTGATTTTCAGATTGAGATTTTAAATTTGTTTAATCAAGGCGTTGTCTGGCATATTGTTTAATATTTAGCCCTTGAAACCTATTGCTGAGCATATTTAGTAATATGCCTGCAGTTGGTAAGCTTGCAAGAGGTAATTTTGTGTGTGAAAAGTCCATAGTTAGGAAGGGCTATGTTTTTTACATGAATATATGTTTAACTGGCATTACAGATTTTAACTGTGGCTTATTTATTTACAGGAAGAGGTTGAAGAAGCAAGACGGAAGCAAGAGGAAGTGAAGCTGGCTCTTCTCGCTGCCACTACAACACCACAGCATCACCATGTTCAAGAAAATGAGCATGATGAGGATGATGAGCTAGTAAATGGTGACGTAAGCCGAGACTTAGCAACAGATGACAGTATCGTGGACCCCATTGCAGAACGGCGAACATTAGCTGAACGCAGTGAACGCCTTCATGACCAGCTCAAGGTACATCCTCATTTGATTAAAAAGAAACTTCACCATGAGAGTTTTGCATGAAAGTATTAGGTTTAACTTCGAGTGTGGTTCTGTTATCATTGGGTTGGGTCTGATGCTTGGTGGTGTAAGGCTATATTTTGCTCCCTATTGTAAATTTATAGGTACTCCAGCTTGTCTCATAAATTGTGGGAATTAGTCAGACTTGAATGTTTGTTTTTTGGCATTTTCCGACAGCAGGGTTTTAAAACACACTTAGTTTTCTGGAGCAATGAAAGTATGTCCAGCTGTGACATTTTTTGTATGAAACGTTTTGTAGATTTACATTGGGATGGACAAAGATGCACTTGACCTTTGTTCTTTTAAGTAAAAGTGCTTCAGTCCTGCCATAACTGACTGCTAGGAATCATATTGTCTTGCAGCAGAGGTATGCTGTATTATCCGGCTGTAATGTTAGGTCATGTATAGACTTTCAAGCATAGGAGTTTGTTCATCATGTGAGGAAGTTTATGTTAGTGTTGGACAAAATATTGATGTTCATGGATGAACCCCAGTGAGATAAGAGTCATCTGCTGTGTGTTTGTAACTTAAAACATAACTGCCGTGACTAAACAGATGTCCGTGTACTAAAAGTTGGCGATAAAGTTAATAAAGCTGTTAATAAACGAGTGAACTTTTATCAGTGGCTAGTGCAGATACTTTTAACTCTGTCTGATGCGGCCTTTGTGATAAATGTTCCCTGAGAGTGGGCATACAAAATGACATGAGCTAGATCATTCCTTCATGTGAAAAGAAAAAGCACAAATCGAACACCGGCTTTTTCACAGAAGGTAAGCCAGTCATACTGGTAATAAAAATAGCACACAGCAGAGCTGAATGAACTTCTTATAATTTATTCATTAGTATGTGTGATGTGTAATTCTGTAACACTGCCACTGCAGTTATGTCACTATATGAAATTTAGAAATGCAGTATACCTAAGGGTTTCAAACTTTGTGATACCTGATCCTGCTAAATGATAAATGAATCTGTGCACCACACTCCTCAAAACTAGCAGTTTCCTTGGAGTCAGGTTTGGGCAAGAAATAACTATATCCGTTACTTTTAATAATATTTTAGTCTACTTACCAAATAAAACAATAGTAGAATGTTACAAGTATATAGAATGGAACTGTTTTTATTAAAGTACAATAAGGAACAGCCAGATTCAAAGCCATTTTTTTTAATGGGATAAGCTTGCTTGCTTGTACATAGTTCCCGAAATCTAGTTTTAGTTTTCAAGACAGCTGCTCTCGTTACTGATTCCACATTTACTTCTGATCAAAATTTGCTGTTGATAGCAGCAACTGCTGAAAACCCAGACTTGCAGAAATAATTTGTTGCAAACAGATCAGTATGCTAATAGCCTTCTTGCCTAATTCTTTGTACCCATTTTGTACATTGATCCAAAGTTCAGTTAGAGACTGTTGGGAATTTCGTTTTCAAAGGAGTGTCAGAAGAGTCATAGGTGATATACACACTAGTAGTGAGTGTACCAAATATCACACTAGCATGGAATGGATTCCTTATCCAGTCTAATGTTTCAGCTTCTGCATGTGAGAAATGGTTCTAAAAAGTGAAATTCCAGAGTAGAAATGTGACTTAAAATACAGATTTTCACATCTTCTAGCACGTATATTAATGCAAACAGTAGGTTTTAAAAGTAGGAAACATGCGTGAATGTGCGTATTCAGTTTTATTTTGCCATAATTCACCTTGCCCCATACAGTAGTTTTAATTAGCCATTCAGGTGAAGAATGTTACAACTTGCAGTGAGGTTGAATATTGAAGTTATAAGATACTTCACTTAAATATGCTGTGTGTTGAATCACAGTCAGTTAACTTTATGCACCCCTGTGCCGTTTCTCGGATAAATAAAGGTAAAGTTAATTCCTCAGTTTGAAAAAACTTGGTGAGGGTGTGTACCCAAGATTGCTTTCTTGCCTGAACAGCAAATTATTACTTGTAGTTGTGAATGCATGGAAGAAATATACGTAGCATATTAATATGAGTATGTCATATGCATAGACATACACAGCAGCAAGTGGTAGTGTTTCAAACCTTCCTGTATTTTATTTTGGGCTGTGGAAAATGCTGATAACTCTAGATTGCCAATCTGTTGGATGAAACCCAGAGTTGTATACCTTGTAAATAAGCTGTATGATTGAGCCAAATTGCTTATTATTGTGGAGCCCAGTTCGTGTATTTCTGACGTGTTACATGTTTGTGTAGCGATAAATATTTGGAAGTCTTGGGGTAAACGTTTGGTATAACGTCTTTGTTTACAACCCATATCGTAACTTGAACAGGTAATTAATTACAAAGTAACGCATCTAAATTTGAGCTTTTAACTTTTCACTTTTGAATTATGGCATGTAAGTTATGTTTGTCGGTGCCTCATAAATTCTGCAGTGTACTTCATGTTTAAGCACTTTGGACATCTGAGCAGATGAATTCAGCGGCAATGCATCCAAATTGTGTTCAAGAGGAGACTGGGTTGTTCCCTCTTAACATTGCAGTTTTTCTGAACCCCTGAAGGAAAATTCCATTTTTTATGTAGCTGTGTTTCTGCCCATTTATACAGATCACTTGTTATTCCTTGTAATTCTCAGAGACACCATTGTACTGTGAATAGTGTTTTGTGCATTTGCTTTTGTTATTACTGTACCTAATCTAATGCAAAATGAGGTAATTTCCCCTAAATTTGGTGCTTGAAGTATGTGTGGCCGTCTGAAATTTGCTTATGAAGCACTGAAGCAGACCACACCAAACTGCATCGCTCTGAACTGGACCGTGCGGAGTCATACCTAAGCCTGCATGGCCAAATTATCGTGTGAGATCTGCACTCTTCCTTACCAACACTTCAGGACAACCTATAGGCCCCATCTTCAAGGGCCAAGAAATCCAGAAAGGAGAACAGAGCACAGCTGACATATGCAATTAATGGCAAAATATTTTTCTTGGCAGACCTGTTTTTGCGGTGTTGTCTCACGTTTGGATAAATACAGTTTTCTGGGCAGAATTTTATTTATTTATTTATTTTATAAAGGTGGGGGGTTCATTTTAGATTAGAACCATCTTGCATTTGGGTAAATGCAGTATTTGTGTTTGCTTGCTCTTGTATGTTGGTGCATGTTTGTAAGCAAACTGTCTTTAGGTAGTAGTGAAACATGAATTTGACATAATTGCCTCTGTCCATCTTGTTTTTTATGTTCCACCAAATTAAGATTGGAATTTTTGTCATGTTTACCCCATTCTGAATGAAAATTTATACAGTAGGTTATTTTTTTCAAATTGGCCTTAACATTAGGCAGTATATTTTTAAGCAAAAAAATTGCCCAGTCTTGCAGTATAAATTGTGAAATATGGCAGCAGAGCTGTTTGAGGCTTCATGTGTGCCAAGATGCACTGTTTCTCATTTCTCTGTATCATAACAACAGTGATTGAATATAAAATAACTGTGGTATAGTTGCGCAGGTCTGAGATTCTCACAGCAATGACTGTCCATATTACTGTCTCCATCATCTGCCCTGAAGTGGAGGCATAAAGTTCGCTCAACACCTTTAAATGTCTTTCAGACCATGTGGTGTCACCTACCAGAAGACCATAAACTTTTGTGGCATAATTTTGGTAGAGGACATCCCAGTCTGTTTGAAGTAAAATGATAAAATAAATTATATATGTACTCATTCAGACACAACAATGTATTTATTGCATTATTGGCTACCAGTTTTGGTCATAACAGCCATCATCAAGCCAATGCTATTCAAAACTTAAAAAACTTTTGCACTTCTTGTACCAGCCTTTTTTAAGTTTTGTATAGCATTGGGATTATTTGGTGGCATAATTCTTGTACCATTAGACCTGGTTTTAGTTGTGAAAATGAGTGTTGCTACTCTTGAAAACTTAGATTCCAAGCAAAACTTAATCGTATAATGTTTGTCATTGTATAATGTTAAAACTCTGAATTTCATTTGTGTTTAAAATTCAGGCTCTGAAACAAGACTTGGCCCAGTCTCGTGATGAATCAAAGGAGACAGCAATGGACAAGATTCACCGGGAGAATGTACGCCAGGGTCGTGACAAGTACAAGACCTTGCGTGAAATCCGTAAAGGCAATACCAAGCGTCGTGTAGATCAGTTTGAAAATATGTAGACAGTTGAAAGGGCATGTTTCATTCACCAGCTGTATGCAGAGTGAGTGGAGCCAAGCCTCGGGCACTGATTACAACATCAACACAAGCACATGCTCAGAGTACTTAAAGTTTTATTGATATGTTACTTTATCATCACTTCTGATGCAACAGATCAATAAAATTTAATTCTTGTCAGATGGATGCTGCTGATAATATATTAGTAAGAAATTGATTCAGTATTTTCTCCACATGTGTGCATGGTAATTGTGATAAGTCACATGAGGGTAGTTTCTGTATGCTCTTTGGCCTGGTCTTCCTATTAGTCATTCATGAAAAAAATAAATGTAAATACGTTCTTATATTTTTGTGGGCAGTTGCTGGCTGTATTTATTACACAGTGATTAGGAATGATGGTGGAATGGGATTGCTGTTAAGCTGGCCACCCAGGGCTTCCTAATCATGTTGCAACAATTTCCATGCATTAGAAATGTTCTTGTGGAGAACCGTTTTCATTTTCTGCAGCAAGTCATGTTGACTTGATAACCTACTTACTATTCAGCAATCAATTGGCCTACGATACTGGTTCATGAGGATTGTGGCCACAGTGTATCATACATTTTTCAGTGAACATATGAGTGAAGTGGACATCTTCTATTATAAATTGTGGTGTTGGTATGTTTGATGTTTGGCTCTGTTTGCAGAATGAGGAAAGCAGCAGTTAACATTATGGAAGACTGTTTTTAAAGGTGAATTGATAATACTGTTAATGAAAGTACAGGTTGTCTGATCACACTAAATGTTTGAAGACTTCTTGCAATGCAATAATTTTTTGATCATTTGCCTTTCCAATAATAATCAAAATGCTTTGTAACTATCAAGTCTGATAAAAGCTTTACTTGTTTTAACATTGAAAGTGGTCTTCTTTTCATTGAATATTTGTTTACAATTCTTAGGATGTTATTTGAACAGATATGTCACTGGAGTTGGATGACTACATTTATTTTTATCAAGTCTGGGTCATGACTTCTTGTGCATTCATTTTTAGGCTATTTGTGTATGCCAAATTACTTGGTAAGTCATGTTTTTTGCCAGTTCTAACTAATAATTTATATGAAGTTAAGAAATTGAGGGGTTATGTTCATATGAAAAATATATAGAATTCAATTTCATCAGCAAATTCTCTTGGACTGCAGTTTTGTTAAAGTGATTATTTCATTTAAACATACTCATTTTCATGTTGTAAGTGTAAGGTTTTGTTTTGTCTTCACTCTGCCATAGCAGATGCTAAAGTTATATTACAATTTTGATAAAGCTTAAGAGCTGTGTTTGGAGACTGCATGTTAATCTAGTGTCAATAGCACAAAGTTCTGTATTGTGCTGTATGCATTGTCTGTTGTTTGTTGGAATGATAAAGCTTTGAAATTGTACTTTACTGAACTAGTTTTTAAACTTGGTATATATAACCTTAATGTAAACTGATGTCTGCTTTACACATATCACATTGAACACTTAAATTTTTTGGATGGCTGGAAGTCAAGGGATCAGCTTACAAGCAGTGCCATTTTACATATTTCTTCCAAAACTTCATTTCTTCACTGTCACTGATGTCATTAATACTATATTTAATTGGTGCCTTAAGATTTGTATTGTACATAGTTCTATATCACTGGTGCGCAAGTACAAGTTTTTTTTTTTTTTTCTCCAATTTCCATTTTTTAACATCAGCAAGCAAAGTAACAGGCTCTCATTTGTTGATTGTGCAGTAGTTGATGATTCAGTGCATGTCACTGGTAGAGAAATGCCTATAAATATACATTTATAACCACGTTGCCTTTTAAAGAGGAGGAGTAAGAAGTTAGTGAATGGAGATTAAAGTTGTGTTGAAGCTTGTAAGACACTTTTCCTCTGCTGGGAAAATGATTGCTTCAACCACTCATACTTCTCTTGTTCCTGTTATAAGAAAAATGTTGTTAACATGAAGCTAATTTTTTATATCAGCTTGAAAGTTAATAAGTACTAAGTAATATTAAAAATAGTTATTGGAAATTTTGGTCTACTTCTTAATAAGTAGGAAAAAAGTCTTATTTTTTCTGGTATGGGATGTAGTAAGTATTATGTAGTCATACAAAAATAATTGAATCCCAACTTGTAACATTTAAAATAAGGTGGTATTCCTTACAAGGCCATTTGTACTATTTTGAATTTAATAGGGAGTACTCAAATTTGGATATTCTGTAAAGCAGCAGATTTGAATTGAAAGTGCAAAATAGTGCATAAAACAGAAGATATTAGTTTTTTAAGTACTTTCTGTATAGCACTAGGGATATTCAGAACGAGTAATAAATTTATTTCAATTTTGGGTTTATTTTTCTTTCCCCCTTAAGACTGCATTATTTATGCCAGGAAAAATAAATTGAGTATAGGGTCATTTCATGGCAAATCACAAATCATAAGCCTGACAATTTTTGTTGAAATCGGCAGGTTCATTTGATCTTGCAGTGCATGGACTACTACAGCATTTTTGTCTCATTTTTGGCATCTGTGAGTGCAGGCTATAGAACACCATATTTCTAATTGGTATAACTGCATCATCCATACATACCTTATGCAGAATATAGCTGTGCTGTTTCCAGGTTCCTTTTTGGAGTCTTCCTATAAGGTGATATTTTCTCAATTTGTGTAATTCCAGTAGAATTCATCACTTTGACATCTCCAGGATTAGTGTTAGAGATGTCAAGGTTGAAGGCAGAAGAAAAATTCAATGTAATCCACATAGGTTACATTCTGAGTTTTATTTTAGTGACAGAACTGAAACAGGAAATATTTAGTCCATAAACTAAACTGTATCCTGTAGGTAGGAAGACAAAAGAAATATAACTTTTAGTTCATGTAGTTCCAGCATTTGAGTTTTTATTTTAGTGACAATACAACAGCATCACATATACTTCTGATGGCAAAGCCTAGGCTTTCAGACGGTAAAGGTGGGTGGTGTGGGGGGAGGGGGGTGCTGCTGCCATCCTGGATGCCAGGGTCCCAAGGGTGGAGAATTGGGTGGCAAATTGAATGTTTTAAATGCCAAGTTTTGTGGTTTTCTGTGCTCTACAAATTTTAAAATATTGAACCAAATACCAGGAAATTTCAATAAATAAATTGTGATTCATTTACAGTCCTTAATGTCTCTTAGAGGTCAGGTGTTTGATTACTTGCCTCATGTACCAAAAATCCTAGCTGTGCCACACTTTTCAGATATGGAGATGAAAGAAACATAATGTGTACTGATTTTAAAAAATAAGTAACCCACATGGGTAGTCCTAAATGCTGCTGTCTAACTGTAAAAGTGTGATGAAGCATTATGTTGAACTTTTGAGCAAAAAACTCGGACAAGGTTGCAAATTTCTTTTCATAGTTGTTAGTAGTCATCTACTGTCTGTAGGTCATATTGTCTAGACTAGTCTTTCAATCTACAGTCAATATTTTTTATCAAGTTGGTCACTGGACACTTCTCACTTCCTCGTGTAAATTTTGAATCACGTTGCAACAGTAACCAAGGATGTTATTCACTACATCTCCGACAGTGCGTGAGTGTGCGACCCATTGCTGCATGTGGAACAGGTAGTGTATTTCTCTCTTTGAATAAAGCAATGGAAGGAATAACAAAGATGTTCAAGAAAAATCTTTTAGCATTTAAGACAACATATAGTGACATTGAGGGAGGAAAGGAAGGTGAGGGTGTTTGAAAACATGGTGTTGAGGAGAATATTTGGACCTAGGAGGGACGAGGTAACAGGGGAATGGAGGAGATTGCATAATGAGGAGCTAAATGATTTGTACTCACCCAATATTGTGCGGGTGATAAAATCGAGAAGAATGAGATGGGCTGGGCATGTGGCGCATATGGGTGAGGAGAGGGGAGTGTATAGGGTCTTCGTGGGGAAACCAGAGGGAAAGAGACCACTAGGGAGACCTAGGTGTAGATGGGTGGATAATATTAGGATGGATCTCCAGGAGGTGAGATGTGGGTATATGGACTGGATTGGGCTGGCCCAGGATAGAGACAGTTGGCGGACGCTTGT
>Ga0123353_10019672_pt1 | contig 10045 bp, 5 predicted proteins | sample TergutLab28metaG_3_FD_92763 | JGI IMG/M metagenome (GOLD analysis project Ga0123353, IMG submission 92763) | Labiotermes labralis P3 segment gut microbial communities from Petit-Saut dam, French Guiana - Lab288 P3 | ecosystem: Host-associated > Arthropoda: Insects > Digestive system > Gut ...
AGCTGCTTATTATCGCCGAAGACATTGAAGGCGAAGCTCTTACCACGCTTATTCTTAACAAGCTGCGCGGTACTTTTACCTGCGTAGCCGTCAAGGCTCCCGGCTTTGGCGACCGCCGCGAAGCTATGCTTCAAGACATCGCGATTCTTACCGGCGGGCAGGTTATTACCGAAAAATTAGGGCTTGAGCTTAAGGACACGCAGATAGATATGCTCGGCCGCGCCAAGCAAGTAAAGGTCGACAAGGACAACACCACCATAGTCGAGGGCGCGGGCAGTTCTGCAGATATTTCGGCGCGTATCACGTCTATTAAGGCGCAAATAGTCGAGACCACCAGCGATTACGACAGGGAGAAGTTGCAAGAACGTCTCGCCAAGCTAGCGGGCGGCGTTGCCGTCATCAGCGTGGGCGCGGCGACCGAAGTCGAAATGAAGGATAAAAAGCTCCGCATCGAGGACGCGCTTGCAGCAACACGCGCGGCGGTAGAAGAAGGCATAGTCCCCGGCGGCGGCGTAGCTCTCCTTGCGGCTATCCCCGCAATAACTAAAAAAATAGCCGCGCTTTCCGGCGACGAAAAGACGGGCGCGCAAATAATTTTGCGGGCTATCGAGGAGCCCGTACGCCAGATTGCCATTAACGCGGGCGTGGACGGCGGTATCGTCGTCAACGATATAATCAAAAAGAAATCGGCCAACTTCGGTTACGACGCGCTCAAAAACGAATACGGCGATTTAGTGGCAAAGGGAATCATCGACCCGACTAAGGTCGCCCGTACGGCTTTACAAAACGCTTCCAGCGTGGCGGCGACGCTTTTGACCACCGAGTGCGTGGTCGCGGATATACCCGAAAAGACCCCCGAGCCCCCGATGGGCGGCGGCGGCGGGATGGGAATGTATTAAACACCAACTAAGTAAAAACCCTCTTTTTTAAGAGGGTTTTTACTTAGTTGGATTTAGGGAGGGGGGCTATGGTAAGCATACCTACGCCCCCCTCCCTTTTGATACTCTGCGAGTATCAATTCACCCACCTCTTGGGATTTCTTCACGCGCCTATGGCGCTAAAATCCGTTAAGGGCTCGAAATCAAGGAAACCTCGATTTCGAGGGAGTTAAATTCATGCCTTTATTGTGAAATTATTATGAATTCTTGTTCTTTTCCGTGTTTAGAATCTCATCATTCAACGCTTGCATTTTAATATGGATTTCTTTAATTTTTTTGTCTTTTTTTATCTCTATCACTAGACAGATAACAAAGCCGACGGTTAAAATTACGCCGGGAATAAGAAAACTTATACTTAATATAAAATCCGCAACAAGCATTAGGACGCCCATTAACAATGAGCAAACACCGAATGCACCTAAAAAAATCAAGAGTGCGAAAAGAGCGGTTGCGCCTTTGAGTGCGGAATCAAGTTCCTTTTGCAATTCATTCATACGTTTATCATAATTGATTTTTAGTTTTAGGTATTCTTCGCAAGCAGTATTTATGATTTCCTTTTCGTTTTCGTTTGCAACGGCAAGGGCTTTTTCAAGGTGTTCGGTAAGCGTATCGTTACTCAAATCTGTAAAGTTTTTCGTTTCGCTCCGCATCAAGCCGAACCAACATCTATAATTGCTCGGATTTGCTTCGGCGGCTTGCATAAAAACCTTAATTGCTTTTTCCCAATCTTTTAAGGCAATAAATTTCTCGCCGTTAAAAAGATATTCTTCCGCTTCTGTTTTTTCTCTGCCGTAAATGTTTTTTGTTACGTTTTGCGTAAGGTATGTATTATAATTATTTATCGCCTTTTCGGTAATAAAAGCCGTGCCGCAGGTGCGGCAGATTCCGGCTTCTTTTGAATCGTCAACCTCGATGCTCGCCCCGCATTGGGTGCATTTTGCCGCAACTAAACTCATATGTATTTACCTCGTATTTTTTATTTTGTAATAAACTAGATTGCTTCGCTCGCAATGACCACCCCGTCGGCTGCGCCGCCCCCGCGTCGCAAGCATAGCTTGCTCCCCGCGATTTGTTAACAATGTGCCATAAGAAGAGCACATTGTTGCGGCTTCGCCGCCGCATCGCGCCCCTCAAGAGGGGAATTTTTAGTGGCTTAAGCCTCCGTGCGTGCCGTCTGACGGCTTAGGCGCGGCGCAGACGGGCAACAGTCGGCGAGCCGGTGAAGGGCGCGTACTTAGCGTACGCAACCGAAACGGCGAGCCGAACGTAGCGCGAATCCGCCGATTGCCTAAGCCGTCAAAAATCACATAACGGCTATATTTGCTACATCGCCCTCTACAACCACCTTGCTTTTGCCGGCGGGGACGGCGAAACCGACGCGGCGGCGTTTTTCGCCGGGCGCGGCAAACAGCGGCAGGTGTAATGTCACTTGGAGGTTTGCGCCCGCGTCAATTAGGAAAGAACAGTTGCCGTCGCGGGATTCGTGGTATTGACGGACGCGGCAGCGGCCGCCGGACGCTGAAAACACAACCCTGTCAATCGTGAGTACAGTCTGCTTGTCGTCGGACTCAATGCTCATCGCCCGCCCCATTATTTTGAGGTTGTTAAGAGAATGCGAGCCCTTGCAAAAAGTCCCGAATCGCAGGGCGGAGCTTAAATCGGGGCGGAAATACTCCAAATCTATAAGCTCCTGCACCCCGATAAGCGCGAGCAGGCTGCCGCTTGCCGAAATATATTCCTTTCCGTCGGGTGTTTGGCCGTTCGGCAGGTAATGGCTGTAATTTTCTACGTCATATGAGCCCTCGTTGCCCCACAAACGGACGCATTTTGCGGCAAACTCCCCCGCGATTTCGTCTAAGCCGTACCTTACGAGCCCATGATAAATGAGGTAATTCATATACGGCAGGATGCTTCCGCGATAATCGAGGCAGGGCGGGGATGTCCGAGTTTTTTTGCCGAACTCCCTGTCGTTACGCGACAGGGTAGGCACGGCGTATTCGCCCCAAAAAAGTTTCGGGTTAGTTAAGCTCTCGGCAACGGAGGCGAGCCTCTCGGGAGAGTTTACCGCGCCAGAAATAAGCGGCCAGAAAGACGTCGCGCCGTATGTTTGCACCCACTCTTTATTGACGTACCTGCCGACATAAAGTTTTTCTTCCTCGTTCCAGAAGGATTCGTTGATAAGCCGTGCAAGCTCCTTTCTGGCCCGCCCGTAAGAAAGCGCCTCGGATAAATCGAATTTGACCGCAATGCGCTCCAATATGTCGTATATAAGCAGTCGGGCACAGGAGAGGTCTAAAGAATACATAGGCTGCGGGTTATGCTTTTCTTTTAGGGGGCTGTCGGGCTGCTTGTAGGCAATCTCGGCTTTTTCGGCGCCCGCGCTTATTACGAGCCGCGCGTCGGGCGGGTATAATTTTATGAGTTTGTTAAAAAGTTTAACAATACGAGCTTTTTCTTTTATCCGGCAATAAATCTGCCATATAGCAAAAGCGGACAGCAGTTTGTCCTCAAGCATCGTTTCTAATTGGTTTTCGGCGGTTTTCCCGTCGATTGCGACGCCCGCTAAAATTGCCGCGGCGTTTTCCGCCGTGCCGTCAAGATTGAAATGCTCGTCTAAAACGGCGCGCGAGGGGCTGTAAATTACGTCTAATAAATACGGGTAGTATAGGCGCGAAAACAATACCGAGTTGAACATTTTTTCGGCGCCGTGGCCAAGCCCCTTGCCGATAACGCGGTTTGCAGAATACGAAACCTCGGCGGCTTCGAGCAGCTTGGATGCCTGTGCGCGTGTCGGTATTTCGGCGGACAGCAGGCTTTCGTTTCCGATAGCGGCGTAAAGACAAACCCCGGGGCGGACTTTATCAAGGAAAAATTCCATAATAACCTCTCCGCCTAAAGAGGAAACCTCGGCGGGCTTATCATAGCTTAAGGCGGTAAAAAACTCCCTTTCCGGCTTATCGTCAATTACGGCGCGGTAGCGGCTGCGGAAAACGGAGCGGCCGCCGTTAAGGGCTATGTCTCCCGGAATCGCCGCGACATACGGCGAACGGCCTTTGACGGACGCGCCTTCTGCGCTCATTTCGCCCGGCCAGCCGAAGCAAGGATAAAAAATTACGCGGATACGGAGTTTTTTGGCGGAAGTTGATGCCGAAAACGCTAGGCCCTGCCCTCCCTCTCTCGCCCATTTTAACGTAAGCGGGCCGCTCTCAAAGCGCGCAAACGAGCCGTCCGCGGTGTTTGCGCAATTCGCGCCCACGGCTCCTATAAAATCGTCGCCGGAAAGCCATTTCTTGCCGTCAAAATACGTTACCTTAACGCCCCAAATGCTCCCGAAAGGGCCTATCAGCATCGCGCCGTTTATTGCGGAGTAATCGTACCCCGCGCCGATTATGTATTCGCCGGGAAAATGCGTGTCTTTAACCGCGGGGCCTTTTGGGGTTTCTTCGGAAAAATTGTCCAAAAACGGCGGCCTAAAAGAAAAACCGTATTCTTTGTTGATGTAACGCATAACCATTACCCCTCTAAATTTTTTTTATTAAATGCAAGACCGTGTCAAAGGCCTCTCAGCGGCGTGAAACGGCGGTTTTTGGTGAAGGGAGTGTACTCTTACGTACTCGACCGAGCCGAAAGCCGCCGTTTCGCGGCGATCAGGGGTCTTTGACACGGTCGGTTAATACAGCAGCTTAGAGCCGTTATTCGAGCCAGCGGCATCTTTTTCTATCTGTATACGGTAGCTCGAACGGTGGCAGTTGATGTCGGCGGCAACGTAAACCTTTTTATTTGCCCAGATTGTTTGGCATTCGGGGCTTAATTTACCCGTAAAAATATAGTCTCTTACCGCGGGGTGTACCGTGACGGTAACTGCGGGCGGGCCGTGGCGGCGGAAAATTTCTTTGATGCCCGCGCGCAGCTTGCCCGTGACGAACGCCGCCGAATATATCTGTCCCTCTCCCGCGCAATAGGGGCAGGGCTCGGTAAAATCGTAGGCTATGTCGTTGCGGGTCTTTTTGCGGGTAATTTCCACGAGGCCGAGTTGCGTCATACCCATAATTTTGGTGCGGATGCGGTCGCGGCCCAGACATTCGGAGAGCTTGTCTAATACGTTTTCGCGGTGTTCGGGCTCGGACATATCGATAAAATCCACCAAAATTATCCCGCCGATATTGCGGCACCTTAACGTATGGGCGATTTCTTCCGCAGCCTCCATATTGACCGAATACACGGTTTCTTCGAGGTGCTGCCCGCCCGTGTAACGGCCGCTGTTGACGTCTATTACCGTAAGCGCCTCGGTCTTGTCCACTATAAGGTACGCGCCCGACTTTAATAAAACCTTTCGCGAAAACAGCTTGTCTATTTGCTCGGACACGCCGAAAGCCGAAAACATATCTGCCGCGCCCTCGTAAAGCTCGAGCTTATCGCGGTAATCCGACATAAACGCCGTCATGCTAGTTTTGATTTCGTCGTAAGCCCCCGCGTCGTTTACGAGGATTTTAGCAACGTTTGGGGTAGCCAAATCGCGCACGGCGCGGAAAATCAAGCCGCCTTCGCTATGCACCATGCCTCCCGGAGGGGTTTTTGCGTAATCCTGCCCGATTTTACCCCAGCGGGCGGCAAGCTCCTTAATTTCTGCTGAGATTTCTTTTTTGGTAGCGTGCTGCGCCACTGTGCGGACGATAAAACCCGCATTCCTTGCGGCGGGAGTTTCCGAAAAGATTTTTTCCAATCGTGCACGGGCTTTTTGGTCTTTAATTTTGTGCGAAACGCCTATGAATTTAAGGGTCGGATTTATTACGGCGAGCCTTCCCGCAATCGAAATATTGCAGGTTAAGCGCGCGCCCTTGGTCTCCGTTTCTTCTTTGGTTGCTTGAACCATCACCGTATCGCCGGGGGAGAGAGACAGTTTGTCGGGTATAACGCCGACGGCAGGCAAATCCGAACGGTCGATTATCGTATCGCCCGCATACAAAAAAGCGTTGTGCTCAAGCCCGATGTTTACAAACGCCGCCTGCATACCATGAAGCACGTTTGCTACAACGCCCTTGTAAATATTGCCGACTATGCGCCGCTCGGCGGCGTGTTCGACGTGGAATTCTATAAGCCGCCCGTCCTCTACAAGGGCGACTCTCGCGGTCTCGGCACTTTCGGCGTCTATATAAATTACTGATTCTTTACTCACTCGGGCATCCATTTTCTCGTATTGTACTTGACGGTAATGTAATCGTCGAGATTAATTAAACCGCCTTTGTCGGTATTATACAGGTTTTTTCTCAAAATGTCCACCTCACGGGGCAGGGAAAATTTATTAATTATAAATTCCGCGAGCCTATCCGCACGGAGATTCTTTGTTCCTTGACCCAAAACCGCATAGATTTCGTCGCCTTTAACGCTTATGTTTACTATTCTGTCGGCAACGTCCTCCGGCTCGCTTTTTTTGGAAGCGATAATAACGGAAGCGGATTTTAGGTTAATTATGTCGGTGGCGAAGTTTCCCGCGCCGGGAATTTTTATAATGTAGCCGCACGCGCCCGAAATATGCGGGACGTTGGGGTTTTCGGGCGTTTCAAAGGCGGCGGTGACGCGTATGCCGGGCGGGGCATATTCGTTAAAAAGCGCGGTAAAAAACGCGGGGGGCTCAATGCTGTCGGCGGCACAATACTCGCACTCTGATTCCATGCCCACGGGTATGGGGTTGGCGAAAAACAGCCGCATATGCGGGTTAAAGCCCTCCGAGAAATTAATTTTAAGCCCCGCGCGGCGGATTGTCCTCGTAAACGCCCGCAAAATGTCGAGGTGCGGGATATACGCCGCGGCGCCTTTTTTTTGGTATTTAAGTAGTAACATAATTTTTTGAGTATTGAATATTCAATCTGTTCTCACAGCCTCCGAAGTCTTTTCTATGCAGGCCGCAACCAAGGCAGCCTTCACGGCAGTCCGGCGTTGTTTCGCCTTTTAACGCTGCGGCGTACTCTTTTTCTAAATACGCTTTTGATACGCCGATGTCAATAAAGTCCCAAGGGAGCTTTTCGGTCTTTGAAAATTCGCGGGTGTAATCGCTTATGTTTACGCCGCAATCCTCAAAGGCCTTGAGCCAAAGCCCGTACTTAAATTGCTCCGTCCAGCCGTCGAAAAAGCAGCCGTAATCCGCAGCTTTTTCGATGACCTCAGCGAGCCTCGCGTCCCCGCGGGAAAACACGCATTCCAGAACCGACGCCTTATAATCGTGGTAGGAATAATTGACGCCTAGCTTTTTTAAGCGGGTTTTTAGGTACTCCTGCCGCGCCTCGATAATTTCGCGGTGGGCTTGTGCAACACGTTGGAAGGGCGTAAAAGGCTTGGGTACCAATACCGAGGTGCTCAAAGAGATTCGTAATTGCCCGCCTTTTCCGTGTTCTTTGTATAACCGCCTTAACTTACAGGCAATATCGACGATACCTTGAATGTCATCGTCGGTTTCGGTGGGCAGGCCGATTATAAAATACAGCTTGACCGAGGAATACCCCGCCGAAAAAGCCGAAACCGCGCTACGCTCGATGTCCGCGCCCGTTATGTTCTTGTTAACCACGTCGCGCAGCCGCTGCGTCCCCGCTTCGGGCGCGAATGTTAAGGAACTTTTGCGGCCGGAATCCGCAAATTCTGCCTCGAAGCTGTCGGCGCGGAGGCTGGGGAGCGAGAGGTTTACGTTGTATTTTTCTTTGATTTTTTTTAGCTCTTTTATAAGCTCGTTAAGATGCGGGTAGTCCCCCGTCGAAAGGCTGGATAGGGAAAGCTCCTCGTAGCCGCAGCAGGCGACTATTTTTTCGGCGAGCTCCGCCAATTTTTCGGGCGGCCTCTCGCGCACGGGGCGGTTGGCCATTCCCGCTTGACAGAAGCGGCAGCCGCGCGTACAGCCCCTAAAGAGCTCCAAAACCGCGCGGTCGTGTACCGCCTCGATATTCGGCACGAGGAATTTGACGGGGTAATACGCCGCCGTCAAACCCTCGACGTAAGCGCGTTTGACGGTATGGTTTTGGCCGCTTGGGTTGAATTCGGGAGCGTATACGCCGCGCAGGCTTGACGCCTCTTGTAAAAAAGCCTTCTTATTAACCTTGCCGCGCGGGGCGTGCTTAATATATAAATCGGCGAGCTGTGAAATTACCTCCTCACCGTCTCCTACGCAAAACAGGTCGATAAAATCCTCGAGCGGCGCGGAGTTTACCGTACACGGCCCGCCCGCGATAATTATAGGCGCACCGTCCCCGCGCCCGCTTCTACGGCGCGGAATCCTCGCTAAGTCCAACATATAAAGCATTGTGGAATAGCTTAACTCGTATTGCAGCGAAAAGCCGACGATTCCGAAATCTTTAAGCGGACGGCCTGTTTCTAACGATGCGAGCGGAAGGTTGTTTTCTCTTAACTTTGCCGCCATATCCGGCCACGGCGCGAAGCAACGTTCGCAGGCGGTGTCGGCCCTTTCGTTAAGTATGCCGTACAGAATCCTTATGCCTAGGTTGGACATAGCGACCTCGTAAACGTCGGGCATACACAGCGCGAAACGCAGCTTTGCGTCCGCTTTATCGGGGGGTGTGTGGTATTCGCCGCCGGTGTAACGGGCGGGCTTTTCGACTTCTAGGAGAATTTTTTTGGGAATACTCATTAGTTCTTTATTTCTGGATTGCTTCGTTGCGCTCGCAATGACAATTATTTTACTGCTTAACTATTAAGCTTAAGTCGTATATAACGTCCGAAATCAACTGCTCCGGCAGTATCCGCATCGAAAGCGCGTAGCTTTTGTCGGTCGCGAACTTGCCTTTGAATTTCGGCGTGTTGGAGGCGGAAAACAGCCGCGCCTCCCCTATCGAAACGCTCGCATAACCCTGTATAAGTATTTGCGAGTAGTCGATTTTTATAAGGTAGTCGTTAATAATTTTGATTGCGGAAGCATTGTCCTTTTCGGGAGCGAAACCGCAGGCGGCGAGGTTTTGTAAAAAGATTTCTTTCTTAACTATGCTGCCCTTAAAACGCGAGATGCAGTTGTGCGCTATCTCGAATTCTTTCAAAAAATATATGTCGCGCCGCATCTGGTTGAAGGCTTGACGAGAAGTAATTGTCTTAATAAATTGCGCACTCTTGTCAAGCTCGATAGGATGCACAAGCCCGATGCGGCATTCGCCGTCAAGAGTTATAGACTCGCCTGCAAGATTTTTAGGTGCGCCGTCGATTACAAATATGCGCTCTAATTTATTTTCCTTGTATTCGCCCCAAAACAGCGTGGACGCAATTATTTTCAAAAAATTATTGCCCAAAATATTCTCGGTAAAAATATTGCTCTGCCAGCGGCGGCGCGCCAAGAAGCTCTCCTCAAACCTCTTAGAACAAACCTCGACGGCTTTTAACAGGCGTTTTGACCACGCTGTAAGGCGGATATTCGGGCTCCCATACAATTCGACACTTAAATCGTCCTTAAAGTACGCGCCGGACTCGGTGTTGTAAACATATTTGCCATCCTTGCCGAGCCCGAAATCCTCTTGAAACTCCTCCCGCACGTCGTCCGCGGCTCTGCCTGTTACCGCCGCCACTATTGCGAGCGCGTCCCTGCAAGCAGACGCGAATTTACGGTCGGAGCTTAATATATTGAGGTATTTGCGGCAGACCGGCAGACGGCTTATGGCGCAGGAATTTAAGAATAATTTGCGCTTCGCGGGCGGTATTGCGTGTAAATCGGCGACCAAAAGCAGCTTGTGCGCGTCGTCGTGCGCCCCGAACAAAAACACGAAAGCCGAAACCCCCGCTTTGTCGGCGGCGTCCTCGCGACCTGCAAGCGCGGCGCAGGTTTCTCCCAGCATCGCCGTGTTAAGTAGCGGCTTAAGGGAATACAACGCGGCTTTTTGTACTGGCGGCACGGTTTTGGAGCCCAAAACGCCTAAGATATACGAGACGGCGGCGCGGGAGAGCTTCTCGCCGTTTTTGGCAAACAGTTCCAGCGAAAGCCCTCTCTCGCCCCCTCTTAACTTGGAGTCGCGGGCAGCGGCCTCTAATTCGGCGATATTCTTAAAACCTTTCGCGGCGGTGTCCGCGCCACATTCGGAATTTATGAGGTTTTTTATTTTGGTAGATTTTTCGTTATCCCT
>Ga0123353_10019674_pt1 | contig 10045 bp, 5 predicted proteins | sample TergutLab28metaG_3_FD_92763 | JGI IMG/M metagenome (GOLD analysis project Ga0123353, IMG submission 92763) | Labiotermes labralis P3 segment gut microbial communities from Petit-Saut dam, French Guiana - Lab288 P3 | ecosystem: Host-associated > Arthropoda: Insects > Digestive system > Gut ...
AGGGTGACCCCGTGCAGGAAGTAGGCGGCCGTCGGGCACGTGACGCGGTCGCCGGGACGGGTCCGGTCGCGGCCGGACACCACGGTCCGGTCGTCGGCGGCCAGCATCACGCACCCCGTGTCCCCGGTGAAGCCGGTGACGGTCGTGCCGGGCGGCGGCACGAACTCGACCCACGCGGCAGGGTTCTCGTTCCACGCGTCGATGTAGTCGGCGGGGCCGTGGTTGGTGACGGCCAGGCGGATGTCGAGCGTGGCGCCCTTGGCGGCCGTGCGCGGCGAGGGCGTGCCGACGGACAGGTCCGCGACGTTGTCCACGTCGATCTTCGGGTCCGCCCAGGTGACGGGAGCCGCTGCGGGCACGCCCTCGGTGCTGCCGTCGGGCGCGAGGGCGGGGCCGGTGCCCGGCGTCAGGTGGTGCTCGCGGGCGAGCCTGTCCCGGGTCTCGGGGGTGTCCGGGTACACGTGGGCTTCCACGTCCTCGATGAGGGAGGACGCGGTCGCGGTGAAGGTGACCGCGTGCCCGTAGTCGACGGTCCGGCCCGAGGGCACCTTGCCGAGGTAGCAGACGATCCACGTCGCGTGCCCGTCCTTGCCCTCCTCGTATCCGCAGCCGGACGAGCGGCCCACGATGTCCAGGCCGTGCGAGGGGATCAGCTCCAGGATCTCGCCGTCCGGGGCCTGGGCGCCGTAGTTCGCGAGCCGGAACGGCAGCGGCACCGCGTCACCGGGCCGGGCGGACACCCGCACCGGCATCCCGTCCAGGGCGACGGGCCCTCCGACGACGTCCACCGACGACGTGGCGGTCCGGCCCGCGACGTTGTCGGACACCCCCGTGAACGTGACGGTGCCCTTCCCCTCGGGGACGCCCGGGGCGGCCCGCAGGCTCAGGACGAGGCCCGGGTCGTCGGGGTGCGGCACGGCCGGCACGTCGCACAGGGCGGCGGTGCCCGCGCCGTCGGGCGTGCAGCCCGCGGGCCAGGCCACCGTGGCCAGCCCGGCCAGGCCGCTCACGTCCGCCCTGACCTGGATGCGCGCACCGGGCTCCAGGCCGGGCCCGCTGGCCCAGGCGCGCAGGTCGTTCGCCGGTCCCGGCTGCCCCCCGAGGCCCGCCGCCAGCGACACCGGTGTGTCCGCGGCGAGCGTCAGCCGCGTCGCGGCGTGCGCCGGTGTCCCCGTGGCCATCGCGAGTCCCGCGGCGGCCGTGCAGGCCGCGACGACCCCGCCCAGTGCCCGGACCCCCCTCCCGGTCCGGCGTCTGTGAGGCGCACCCTGTGATCTGTCGTCCATCGTCTCCCCTCCCCTGAGCCCGCCCACCCGGCGTGACCTGGGCCGGGGGCGGCAGTGCAAGGAAGACGGGCGGACCACGGAAAGGGTTGTATCCGGCCGACGACACCGCGGGACCGGACGACGACCGGCACCGCGCCGGGTGCGACAACGCGCAACCCCTGACCGCCCGGCGCCCGGGAAAGCCCGGGGAACGCCGGGAAACCCCTGGAAACGCCGACAAACGCAGAACGGGCCTCTGATCGTGACATCTGCCACGATCAGAGGCCCGTACCGCTACCTCTGGTGCGCGAGGGGGGAGTTGAACCCCCACGCCCTTGCGGGCACTGGAACCTGAATCCAGCGCGTCTGCCTATTCCGCCACCCGCGCATGGGTGCTGCCGTTCGATTGTCACACATCCGGTGGACTGGGTTGTCCTTGCGGTGTGGGAGCGCCTCCCGACATGCAGAAGATTAGCACGCTGTACGTGGTGCCTTCACATCGGTTTCCCCCCGGGCCGGAGAGGAGGAGGCAGGCAGAGGGCATGGCGTGGGGGACACTGGACAGACGAGGCCGGGGAGCGCCCGTCCGCAGCCGGTGAACCGGGGACCGGCGGCGTACGGCGCCCCTACCATCGCTTGTGGGCAGGGGAAGCCAGGGGAACGCCAGGGCACGGCGCGGTGTGAGGGTTGACACTGGCCTGCCCCGCAGAATCGGGGAACCACTGGTTTTTCCCATGCGTGGATACGATCAGTAAGCAGTATCGACATGACTCGAAGGACGGCCCAGAGGAGGGAGGTGCCCGGTGGGTGTAATGAAGCGCTTTGAACAGCGGCTGGAGGGCCTGGTGAACGGCACCTTCGCCAAGGTCTTCAAGAGCGAGGTGCAGCCCGTCGAGATCGCGGGCGCGCTGCAGCGTGAGTGCGACAACAACGCGACCATCTGGAACCGCGACCGCACCGTGGTGCCGAACGACTTCGTCGTGGAGCTGAGCGGTTCGGACTACGAGCGGCTGAGCCCCTACCGGGTCCAGCTCGGCGACGAGCTGGCCGGCATGGTGAAGGACTACGCCAAGCAGCAGCGGTACACCTTCATGGGCACCATCAAGGTGCACCTGGAGCGGGCGGACGACCTGGACACGGGCCTGTACCGGGTGCGCAGCCGCACCCTGGCCTCCAGCGAGTCGCAGCACGCGGCCGGGCAGCCCGCCCAGGGCTACCAGCAGCCGCACCAGCAACAGCCGCAGCCTCCGCAGCAACAGGGCTACCAGCAGGGCGCCCAGGGCATGCCGCCGCGCCCGGCCGCCGCTCCGCCGATGCCCAGCGGTCCGCCGCCCGGTGCCGGCCGCGCCGCCGCCGGTGGCGCGGGCAACGTGACGCGGCTGCCCGGCACCGGCTTCGCGCCCGGCTCCGCCGCCGCGTCGGTGCGCCGCTGGATCGAGATCAACGGCACCCGCCACCAGATCACCCGCGCGACCCTCGTCCTCGGCCGCTCGACCGAGGCCGACGTGCGGGTCGACGACCCCGGAGTGTCCCGAAAGCACTGCGAGATCAGGGTCGGCACCCCCTCCGTGGTGCAGGACCTCGGTTCCACAAACGGCATTGTGGTGGACGGGCAGCACACCCAGCGCGCTACGCTCCGCGACGGCTCCCGCATTGTCGTGGGGAGCACGACCATCGTCTACCGGCAAGCCGAAGGGTGAAGCGGGGCCAATGTCAGAGCTGACCCTGACGGTCATGCGGTTGGGTTTCCTCGCCGTGCTGTGGCTGTTCGTCATCGTCGCGGTGCAGGTCATCCGCAGTGACCTGTTCGGGACCCGGGTGACCCAGCGCGCCGCGCGCCGCGGCGACACCGGTTCGCGCCCGCCGCAGCAGCGCCAGCAGGTGCAGCAGGCGGCCCCGCGGCAGCAGCCGCAGGCCGGCCGCCAGCGGCGCGGCGCCCCCACCAAGCTGGTGGTGGCCGAGGGGTCGCTGGCCGGCACGACGGTCGCGCTCCAGGGGCAGACGATCACCCTGGGCCGGGCGCACGACTCGACGATTGTGCTCGACGACGACTACGCGTCCAGCAGGCATGCCAGGATCTACCCGGACCGCGACGGTCAGTGGATCGTCGAGGACCTCGGATCCACGAACGGCACCTATCTGGACCGGAACCGGCTGACCACGCCGACACCGGTCCCGTTGGGTGCGCCGATCCGCATCGGCAAGACCGTCATCGAGCTGCGGAAGTAGTCGCACAATGGGCGAGCGGAGCCACGACGCGCGAGCGAGAGGGTGGGCAGCGTGCGGATGTACCCGGAACCGACGGGGGAGGTACGCATGTCTCTGAGCCTGCGTTTCGCCGCCGGTTCGCACAAGGGCATGATCCGCGAGGGGAACGAGGACTCCGGCTACGCCGGCCCCCGTCTGCTCGCGATCGCCGACGGCATGGGCGGCCAGGCCGCCGGCGAGGTCGCCTCGTCCGAGGTGATCTCCACCATCGTCTCGCTCGACGACGACATCCCCGGCTCCGACATCCTGACCTCGCTGGGCACCGCGGTGCAGCGGGCCAACGACCAGCTGCTGCAGATGGTCCAGGAGGACCCGCAGCTGGAGGGCATGGGCACCACGCTCACCGCCCTGCTCTGGACCGGCCAGCGGCTCGGCCTGGTGCACGTCGGCGACTCCCGCGCGTACCTGCTGCGCGACGGCGTCCTCACCCAGATCACCCAGGACCACACCTGGGTGCAGCGCCTGGTCGACGAGGGCCGGATCACCGAGGAGGAGGCCACCACGCATCCGCAGCGCTCGCTGCTGATGCGGGCGCTGGGCAGCGGCGAGCGCGTCGAGCCCGACCTCTCCATCCGCGAGGTGCGGGTCGGCGACCGCTATCTGATCTGCTCCGACGGGCTGTCCGGTGTCGTCAGCCACCAGACCCTCGAGGACACCCTCGCCGGCTACCAGGCCCCGCACGAGACCGTGCAGGAACTGATCCAGCTCGCCCTGCGCGGCGGCGGACCCGACAACATCACGTGCATCGTCGCCGATGTCCTGGACACGGACGACGGCGACACGCTGGCGTCGCAGCTCAATGACACCCCGGTGGTCGTCGGGGCGGTCGCCGACACCCAGCACGCGCTGCACGACCCGCGCCATCTGCAGACCCCGGCCGGACGCGCCTCGGAACTGGGCCGCACCCCGCACCAGGCCGGCCCCTCGGGCACCTTCGGGCCGCCCGGGAGCGGCGACCCGGTGCCGGGCGGCCCGCTCGGCACCTTCGGCGCCTACGACGAGTCCTACGACGAGAAGGACGCCCCGGCCGGCAAGCGCAAGTGGCCGAAGCGCAGCCTGATCGCGGTGGTGGTGCTGGCGGTCGTCGCCGGCGGGCTGTACGGCGCGTACGCCTGGACGCAGACCCAGTACTACGTCGGCTCCAAGGGCGACCACGTCGCCGTCTACCAGGGCATCGACCAGAAGCTCGCCTGGGTGAGCCTGTCGCGGGTCAACAACGACCGCCCCGACATCGAACTCAAGTACCTGCCGGCCTACCAGCGCAAGCAGGTCGAGGACACCATCGCGGTGAGCAGCCTCGGCCAGGCCCGCGACAAGGCCGACGAGCTGGCGGCGCAGGCCGACGTCTGCAAGAAGCTCGCCACGTCCAAGAGCACCACGAGCACCGCCCCCAAGGGCACCACCGCGGGGAGCCTGCCCGGCAAGGCCTCGGACGCCGCGAAGGCCGTCGAGGGCAGCGTCGGATCCGCCACCGGCGGCAAGACCGCCGGCGCGAAGAAGTCCACCACCACCCCGACCACCACTGCCCCGACCCCGACCCCCACCCCGACCCCGTCCCTGTCGCCCGACGAGAAGAAGCTGGCCGAGCAGTGCGGTACGGGCCAGCAGTGATGCCGGGATCAGCAGGAGGAGCCGGCACTTCATGAGCGCCAGCAACACCACCACCATCACGTCGATCGGCGCGCCCAACCGCCGCAACACCGAGCTGGCCCTGCTCGTCTTCGCAGTGGCCATCCCGGTCTTCGCCTACGCCAACGTGGGCCTGGCGAAGCACGGTTCGGTGCCGGCCGGGCTGCTCGGCTACGGGCTGGGCCTGGGCCTGCTCGCGGGGATCGCGCACCTGCTGGTGCGCAAGTTCGCGCCGTACTCCGACCCGTTGATGCTGCCCATCGCCACGCTGCTCAACGGCATGGGCCTGGTGCTGATCTGGCGGCTCGACCAGGAGCCGGTGCTGGGCGCCGCGATGGCGCCCAAGCAGCTGATGTGGTCCACGCTCGGCGTGGCCCTCTTCGTGTGCGTGCTGGTGTTCCTCAAGGACCACCGCATCCTGCAGCGCTACACCTACATCTCGATGTTCGTCGCACTGGTGCTGCTGGTGCTGCCGGTGTTCTTCCCCGCCGTGTACGGCGCCCGGATCTGGATCACCCTGCCGGGCATCGGCTCGCTGCAGCCGGCCGAGTTCGCGAAGATCATCATCACCGTCTTCTTCGCCGGCTACCTGATGGTCAAGCGGGACGCGCTGGCGCTGGCCAGCCGCCGCTTCATGGGCCTGTACCTGCCGCGCGGCCGCGACCTGGGCCCGATCCTGGTGATCTGGGCGATGAGCATGCTCGTCCTGGTCTTCGAGACCGACCTGGGCACCTCGCTGCTGTTCTTCGGCCTCTTCGTGATCATGCTGTACGTCGCCACCGAGCGGACCAGCTGGATCGTCTTCGGCCTGCTGCTGAGCGCGGTCGGCGCGGGCGTGGTGGGCAGCTCGGAGCCGCACGTCAAGGTCCGCGTCCACGACTGGCTGCACCCGCTGCAGCTGGCGTCCAACGGCGGCGTGACCGAGACCGCGCAGTCGATGTACGCGTTCGGTTCCGGCGGCCTGTTCGGCTCCGGGCTCGGCCAGGGCTACTCCCGGCTCATCGGCGGCATCGCCCCGAAGAGCGACTACATCCTCGCCACGGTCGGCGAGGAGCTGGGCCTGGCCGGCCTGATGGCGGTCCTGCTGCTGTACGCGCTGCTGATCGAGCGCGGCATCCGCACCGCGCTGGCGGCCCGCGACCCGTTCGGCAAGCTGCTGGCCGTCGGCCTGTCCGGCGCGTTCGCGCTGCAGGTCTTCGTGGTCGCCGGCGGTGTGACCGGGCTCATCCCGCTGACCGGTATGACGATGCCGTTCCTGGCCCAGGGCGGCTCGTCGGTGATCGCCAACTGGGCCCTCGTCGCGATCCTGCTGCGGATCAGCGACACCGCCAGGCGGCCGGCCCCCAGCCCCGCTCCCTCCCCCGACGCCGAAGCGACCCAGGTGGTGCGTAGCCAGTGAACAAGCCCCTGCGACGGGTCGCGGTCTTCTGCGGTCTGCTCGTCCTCGCCCTCCTGGCGCGCGTGAACTACGTGCAGTTCGTCCAGGCGGACCAGCTGTCCAACGACATCCACAACCGGCGGGTGGCCATCAACCAGTACGCCCAGCCGCGCGGCGACATCATCGTCGACGGCAAGGCGGTCACCGGCCACACGACCACCACCGGCAGCGACTTCAAGTACAAGCGGACCTACGTCGACGGCCCGATGTGGGCGCCGGTGACCGGGTTCGCGTCGCAGGCGTTCGGCACCACCATGCTGGAGGGCGTGGAGGACAAGTTCCTCACCGGCAACGACGACCGGCTGTTCTTCAACCGCACGATCGACCTGCTGACCGGCAAGGAGAAGAAGGGCGGCAACGTCGTCACGACCCTCAACGCCAAGGCGCAGAAGGCCGCGTTCGACGGGCTGGGCGACAAGAAGGGCGCGGTCGCGGCGATCGACCCGCGCACCGGCGCGATCCTGGCGATGGCGAGCACCCCGTCGTACGACCCGGGGTCGTTCGCCGGCAACTCCACCACGGACAGCAAGAACTGGACCGCGGTGGACAAGAAGAGCGACACCGACGACCCGACGCTCAACCGGGCGCTGCGCCAGACCTACCCGCCGGGTTCGACCTTCAAGCTGGTCACCGCGGCGGCCGCGCTGGAGAACGGGGCGGTCACCGACATCGACCAGCCCACCAAGTCGCCCGACCCGTACATGCTGCCGGGCACCACCACCCCGCTGCCGAACGAGGGTCACATCCCCTGCAAGGACGCCACCTTGCGGGTGGCCCTGCGGTACAGCTGCAACTCGGTGTTCGGCAAGCTCGGCGCCGACCTCGGCCAGCAGAAGATGCTCGACGAGGCGGAGAAGTTCGGCTTCAACAGCGAGCAGTTCGTCCCGGTCCGCGCCGCCGCGAGCAACTTCGACAAGCAGATGAGCCCGGACCACGTCGCCCAGTCCTCCATCGGCCAGTTCGACACCGCGGCCACCCCGCTGCAGATGGCCATGGTCGCCGCGGCGATCGCCAACAACGGCACCCTGATGAAGCCCTACGAGGTCGACAAGCTCGAGGCGCCGAACCTCAGCACCATCGCGCAGACCAGCCCCAGCGAGCTGAGCAAGCCGCTGTCGCCGGAGAACGCGCAGAAGCTCCAGTCGATGATGGAGACGGTGGTCAAGCAGGGCACCGGCACCAAGGCCCAGATCCCCGGGGTCCGGGTCGGCGGCAAGACCGGTACCGCGCAGCACGGCGTCGGGAACGACAAGGCCCCCTACGCCTGGTTCGTCTCGTACGCCATGACCGACCAGGGCTCCCCGGTGGCCGTCGCCGTCGTCGTCGAGGACGGCGCGGCGAACCGGGGCGACATCACCGGTGGCGGCCTGGCCGCCCCCATCGCCAAGAAGGTCATGGAGGCGGTTCTCAACCACTGACGCACGGGTGAGACGGACATCACGTCCGTGGGAGGCGGGCCGCAGGTACCGGTCAGGTATCGGCCTACCGCGAGGACGAGGTTGCACGCGACACGCCCGGTAACCTATGCCGGTGCAGGCACAGGGCACGGGTTGACGGACATCGGTTGAGAACGGGTTTAGGAGAGGGCAGAGCTATGGAAGAGCCGCGTCGCCTCGGCGGCCGGTACGAGCTGGGCTCGGTGCTCGGCCGAGGTGGCATGGCCGAGGTGTACCTCGCCCATGACACCCGTCTCGGCCGTACCGTCGCTGTGAAGACACTGCGGGTGGACCTCGCCCGCGACCCGTCCTTCCAAGCCCGGTTCCGCCGTGAGGCCCAGTCGGCCGCCTCCCTCAACCACCCGTCGATCGTCGCGGTGTACGACACCGGCGAGGACTACGTCGACGGGGTCTCCATCCCGTACATCGTGATGGAGTACGTCGACGGCTCGACGCTGCGTGAGCTTCTTCACTCCGGGCGCAAGCTGCTCCCCGAGCGGGCCATGGAGATGACCGTCGGCATCCTCCAGGCCCTGGAGTACAGCCACCGGGCGGGCATCGTCCACCGGGACATCAAGCCCGCCAACGTCATGCTGACCCGCACCGGCCAGGTCAAGGTCATGGACTTCGGCATCGCCCGCGCGATGGGCGACTCCGGCATGACCATGACGCAGACCGCGGCCGTGATCGGCACCGCCCAGTACCTGTCGCCCGAGCAGGCCAAGGGCGAGCAGGTCGACGCCCGCTCCGACCTGTACTCGACCGGCTGCCTGCTCTACGAGCTGCTGACGGTGCGGCCGCCGTTCGTCGGCGACTCCCCGGTGGCGGTCGCCTACCAGCACGTCCGCGAGGACCCGCAGCCGCCGTCGGCGTACGACCCCGAGGTCACGCCGGCGATGGACGCCATCGTCCTCAAGGCGCTCACCAAGGACCCGGACTACCGCTACCAGTCGGCCGACGAGATGCGCGCCGACATCGAGGCGGCCCTGGACGGCCAGCCGGTCGGCGCGACCGTCGCCATGGGCGCGATGAGCTACGGCTACCCGCAGCAGTACGGGGACACCGCCGCCACCACCGCGCTCCCGGCGCAGGGCGGCGACCAGGGCACCTCGATGCTCCCGCCGATGCGCGACGACGACGGCGGCTACGGCTACGACGATCGGCCCGACCGGCGCCGGCAGAAGAAGAACCACACCTCCACGGTGCTGCTGGTGCTCGCCGCCGTGCTGGTGCTCGTCGGCGCGATCTTCCTCGGCAAGGCGGTGTTCGGCGCGAAGTCGCCGGGCAGCGGCGACACCGTGCCGAACTTCGTCAACACCACGCTCAGCGAGGCCAAGACGAAGGCGGCCAACGTCAACATGACGCTGGTCGAGGACCCGTCCGCCTACTGCGACAACACCCAGGCCGGCAGCATCTCCAGCCAGAAGCCGGCCGCCGACACCACCGTGCCGGACGACAAGACCGTCCACGTCGTGGTCTGCAAGGGCGCCGCGCCCATCGAGATCCCCGACGTGAAGAACGACCCGGTGGACTCGGCCCGCCAGAAGCTGATCAGCCTGGGCTTCACGGTGACCGTGAACCCCAAGGTCTCGACCACCGACGAGCCGGGCATCGTGCTCAGCCAGGACCCGCCGGGCGGCTCCAAGAAGGCCAAGGGCTCGGCGGTCACGCTGACCGTGTCGCAGCAGCCGAAGAAGGTCGTGCCGACGGACGTGACCGGCGTGCCCTTCGACAACGCGCGGGCCCAGCTCAAGGCGCAGGGCTTCACCAATGTGACGAGGGCGCCGCAGGACATGCCGTCCGACACCACGGCCAAGGGCAGCGTCATGCAGCAGTCGCCCGACCCGAACAACGGCGCGGTCTCCCTGGACACCCAGATCGTGCTCACCGTCTCCTCCGGCCAGCAGCAGACGCATGCGCCGCAGCAGACGATGCCGGAGCTGCGGAACAAGACCGTGGGTGAAGCCAAGCAGATCCTGGACGCCCTGAACCTGAGCCTGCAGGTCTCG
>Ga0123353_10019675_pt1 | contig 10045 bp, 7 predicted proteins | sample TergutLab28metaG_3_FD_92763 | JGI IMG/M metagenome (GOLD analysis project Ga0123353, IMG submission 92763) | Labiotermes labralis P3 segment gut microbial communities from Petit-Saut dam, French Guiana - Lab288 P3 | ecosystem: Host-associated > Arthropoda: Insects > Digestive system > Gut ...
CGGTTGTCGAACAATCTGAATTTTGTGGAATAAACCGAAAAGATGATAAACATGATCAAAAACACGAACGGCGTAATGTCAAATTCCAGATTCACAACGGCGAAAGTGTAAAAGACGTTCGTTATGATAGGAAGAATCACCGCTATGGCGACTACGATCAGAAGAGGATTCTTCCTGATATTTATGACGACGTAGCGTATCAGAAGGACTATCGCGAATACGAGCGGGATATACGAAATCATGGCGTGGATCGGGAACCAGTCGCCCCCTGTCGGGTACAGTCCGTCATAGCCCGCTATAAACTCCCGGTGCAAAGGATTCGTAACCAACACGGCGACGTCCACCGAAACCGCGACGACGAGGATAGTAATAAGCACACGTGAACGCGCCAGTTTGTTTTCCGTAAAATGCAGGATGTAGAGAAAAAACAACGCCGGAATAATACACCCCAATATTAAATAGTATGGATAGATCAACTGATATATCTCTTCGCTTAAAAGTACAGAGATGCCGTTAAAGAGAGCCCAGGTCGATACTATGAGCCCTATCGCGACAAATATTCTGAGATATGTATTGCGTTTCCCGCGGAACCATATGCCGAAAACCAGAAATACTACTATATAAAATAGTACAACAGACATAAATATAAAGAGTATTCTTGCTTCCATATTCTCCCCAAATACGAAAGATGATTGGCGGAGAAGCAGGGATTCGAACCCTGGCGCCGCTTCGCGCGACCTAATGGTTTAGCAAACCATCCTCTTCGGCCTCTTGAGTACTTCTCCGCACCGTAATTATGAATATTACAAGGAAAAGCAAAAAAAATCAATCTGTCTGTGAGATTTTAGAAACGTTCTTCTCTTTTTCCGAACGCGGCGCCGAGCGCTATAGTCGCCACGAGGACTCCGCTAAGGAGCGCGAACACGATCACTTGGTTTTCCGAAATATACTTCAGCGTATAGCCGAGCTCGGGTATTGAGAACTTCACCAAGCCTATGACATTGGACGCGCGGACTACGTCGCGGTCCGGCTCGGGGTTTTCGATCCCTATGGTTTGAAACCCTCTGCCGCCGCTTCCCTCATAGTCTTCCGTAATGTCTATGACGCGATGCGTGACCGTATAATTGTCGTCTCTGATAAAAGTGATGTCGTCGCCGACTTTTATGTCCGCGGGTTCCACCTCTTTCGTGATCACCAGAGAACCCTCGGGGATCTCCCGCTGCATGCTTCCGCTCATTACCGTAAACCCCTTATAGCCCAGCAGGCGAAAACCGTCGTGCGCCTTCCCGCCGTACGCGAGCGTCACGATGAGTATCAATGCTATCACGACATAAAACCCTATGTCCGACAGCCTCTTCGCCGCTGTTTTGCCGCCCGGTCTCTTTCCCGGCCCGGGTTCGGGTCCGGGCTTTTTTTTCGGCTCCGGATCCGGCCTTTCCCCGCGATCCGAAATACCGGCGGCCTTCCGGATATCGTCGAGGCTGCGAACATTTGACGGCTCATACCCGCCCGGCCCGCCTTTTTCGGCGAAAGTATGATCGGACGCGCCCTCTGTGTTCAAATCCGTAACTTCGCTGAAGAATTCAAGGTTTATCTGCTCCAGTGTCTTTACCATTCCGATACCTCCTTCAGGTATGGCCCGGCGCTTTTTATGCTTCCCCTATGCTGAAGGGAACGACCCCTTTCAGGCTTTTTATCATCTCGAAGATCTCGCCTACCACGCGGTCTTTTTCCTGCTTTACGTGTGCCAGCTCGACATGCGCGTTCCCTTTGATTTGAGCCGCCTCGTTGTTCGCCTCCGCGATGATCTGGATCGCCCTGATCTCCGCGTCGACTATCGCTTTCGAAACGGCCGCCATGCCCGCGTCCGACTGTTTCGTCACGGAATTGTATTCATTAAATAAGTCGTTATACTTTTTTTGCAGACTCGTATACTCAAAGGTTAATTTATCGATATACCTGTCTACCTGCTCCTGGTCGTAACCCGACTTCCGGGCCGTGAACCTGATATTGTTTTCGCTCACTTTGTCTTCTCCTTTTACTTCAAACCGCTTCGAGCATTTTTACTTCAGGCTTCTCGATCCGGCTGACAAACACGTCGGTTATTTGGGAATCGAAATGCGTACCTTTGCATGAGATCAGCCTGTGTATCGCCTCGTTCTTTTTATAAGCCGCCGAATAGCAGCGCTCCGACGTCATGGAATCGTACGCGTCCGCGACCGATATGATCCTCGCCGAAAGGGGGATGTTTTCCCCCTGCAAAACGTACGGATACCCTTGGCCGTCATAACGCTCGTGATGACAAGCTACCGCCTTGACACATTCCATGCTGCAGCCCGCCGTCCTGAGCACCCCGGCGCTTGTTCTCGGATGGAAACGGAAAACTTCCTTCTCTTCGTCGGTCAGCGCGTTTGGCTTATTCAGCAGTCTGTCCGGCACCGCGATTTTCCCGATGTCGTGAAAAAACGCCGCCATCGCCAAGTCCTCGATTGCCTGCTTCGAAAACTTTAATTCGAATCCGATCAAAACGCTAAGATCCATGACCCTCTGGCTGTGTGTGTATGTGTGTATGTCTTTTTCTTTGAGTAATTCGAGCAGCTTTCGAACCATACCTTTTCTTGTGTTACTTACGACCCCCGTATACACATCCATATGATTTCCCGTGATTAAATTCATTTCATTTCTACCCCAGCTATAACTTTTCAATAACTTTCTTATTTTTAGTATCGGGTGCGCAGTAACTCGAAGGTCAAGCGTTTTTTATGATTTTTTTTCAGAATATTTTTGTCTTGCATAATAGATTTCGAGTCCTGTAAAACATGATATTTCAACGCGTTTTCGCGCCCGTCGAGATCGGGTTTCAGGCAAAGTCCGACTGCCGGCCCGAAAAACCGCCCGGAATCCCATAAAAAAGTTTAGACTCTTTCATGTTTTCGCCGCTTAGCTCATTCCCGGCCGTCATTGCCGGCGGCACGGTTCCATGAAACGTACTTTTCCGATAAACAGTGCCACGCGCTCTCGACGAGCTCCCAGACGCATTCGTGAAACTGCTTGCCTGCCTGCGCTTTAAGAGACATATAAACCTCGGTTTCATTTTTGTACTGCGTTCTGTCCAAATACATTCCATAGTCGAGTTCGTCGGCCGCGGAACATATACCTGCTATAAGCGGGATGTCGTAGCCCTTAAGCCCCGCGGGGAACCCGGCGCCGTCGATGCGCTCGTGGTGATAACGGACGATGTCCGTAACGACCTGCGCCGAAGGCTCCTCTCCGAACATCTCGATCTTGTGCTTTTCGAGAAAATCGGCCCCGAGCGAGGGATGCATCTTATAAGCTTTGCTTTTAGTTTCGATGGCGGGCAGCATCAGCTTGCCGATATCATGGCAGGTCCCGCCCAGATGCGCTGCCTCGGACAGTGACGCGCCCCCGGGGACTTCGAAAAAATTTCTGTGCGCGCCAGCGTGTTCGGCGATGATAGCGGAGCAGACCGCGACTCTGCTGCTATGGTTCCGCAAAGAGACTGAAAACCTGCTGAGCAAATCGTCCAAATCGTATATCATGGCGTGTCTTTTCATAGTTTTCATAGTGTTCATGTCATTGTCTTTCCCGATAGCTATTGGTCACGAACGGGCTTTTTAAAGACTTGCAGAGCAGCAGCTTACGCAGCGCGACGGCGCTTAAAATCATCGCGGCCGCCCATAGGCGGATATTGCTGCTGTCCCCCGTCCCGGGCGTATTCGGATCGCCGTGGCCGGGCGGGTTGCCCGGATTGCCCGGCTTACCCGGCTTATTCGGTTTATCCGGTTTATCGTCAAACGTATTCGTGAATACCGCCTCGTTGCCGACAGCCATCCCCTCGATCGTGGCCATAGACTGCATCGCCATGAGTTCACCTCTCGACTTTTCCGCGGTGACTGTGAAGACGTATACGGTTTTGTCGTAAGTCCAGCCGTCCTTGCCCGTAATGACCTCGGATATCGTATAGTTATAGACGCCCGGCTCTGTATAACGGATCTGTCCGAAATTCGCCTCGCCCGCGCCCGTAATGGTGATAAGTTTTTCTCTGTTGGCCGATCCCGTAGGCATAGGCGCGCCGTCTTGCGCGATGAGCCGGAATCCGAACACCACATTTTCTTTCGGGTTGCCCGCGATCATTTTTTTAACGGGCGGGACGGCGACAGCCTCGACCGGCACAGGGTCTTCGTACCGGTTGACCTGCGTATACTCTATGAGGGCTCTGCCGTCTTCCACGCTGTGTTTTACCGTATAGGAGGGCTCGTAGCCTTCCGCCCGGTAGTCGTCCTCATATACGGACCAATGGTCGCCCGGAGCCAGCGTGAACTCGCGCTCCTCGCCGCCCTTTAACTCAAAGGCCGTTTCCGCGCCGTTAATAATGAGTGTAAAGCCGAAGCTTTTCTCCGTGTCTGCATTTTCGCCGACGACTGTTTTTTTGACGATCAGCTTGCCGGGTATATCATAGTAGTTCACATAATTGACCGCGGCTCCCTCGGGAGGAATGACGCCATTGGCGTTGTCGGGGACCCCTATGTAACCGTCCACCGGCTTTTCCTCCACGGCGTAACCGGCTCCCGCCGGAAGATCCTTTATGACCGCCTTTTGCCCGTCCCCAAGCTCGAAAACCAGTTTGCCGCCCGCGACCTCCGCGCCGTTAAGTTCCTTTCCGTCTATGAGCAAAGTTACAGGGCCGTCGTCCACGTTCGTAAACGTGACTGTGAATTCAAAGCGCGCGGCGTCCCTTCCGGAAACTATATCCCGGTTTTCCTCATTGGCGGCCGGGCCGCCCGGAGGGCTTGTTTCGCCGGCCGCGGCTTGCGCCTGCTCTGTGTCCGCGGGCTCCGTGCTCACGCCCGCCGTTTCGGAATTCCCGCCCGCCGGCTCCCGCGCAGCGTCCTCCGGTACCGTTGTTTCTTCGGCCGGTTCCCCTGGCTCTTCCCCCGCGCCCTGCGCATCTTCCGGTCCGGGGCCTTCCTCGACTCCCGGAACGTTCAGGCTCAATACCTGTTTGGTTATTGTCAGGTCGGCGTGCAGCCGCCTGTTATATGCTTTTACGATGATGGGCATAAGGTGCCCGTGATCGTTTGTTTCCTCTGTAAAATGGTATTCCTTTATTTCATGACCTTTTCCGTCATCGTCATAGGTCCATCCGTATTCCGGCCCGGTCTCAAGCCAGTAGTACTCGCCCTCTTCCTGCACGTCCACCCATATCATGCCGTTTTCGTCTGTAACGTATTTCCCTCCGATACAAACGTCGCTGCCGTCTTCTCCGATTTTGTGCAGTTCGAATTCCGCGCCCTCAAGCGGAGCGCCGGTCTCTTTGTCAAGTTTCATCAGTGCCGCGTAGCCGGGTTCGCGGAGCGTTACGCCGCTGAACTCATTGCTTTTGTGCTGAGCGAAGTCCCGCCAGGCCGCCGTCCCCGTCACTACCCCCGAAAACATGAATAAAACAAACAGCCACACACATATTTGTTTTTTTGCCGCGTACGAGATCATGTTTTTCGTTCCTTCCTTGCAATATTTACTTATCTGTTTTATGGGTCCCCGGGGGCGGACGACCGCCCCCGGGGTCTGTAGCGTTCCCTTGGCTGCTTTACACTGATGTCGCCGCTACATAGCTGTTTTATTTATCCCAGCCGGGCGTCATTTGATCTTCACCCAAATTCCGGGCCTTATGTATTCCGGTTGGATCACGGGTTTCAAACTCCATTCGCCGTCAGCGGTTACGGTCGTCTGGAACCCGACGTAGTCCCCGCTCTTGGTTTTAGTCGCCGTCCAATACTCGAAGCCGAGTCCCCGCTTCGCGGCCGGCAGGGTCGATATATCCGATTTCTTCGGAATGAAGGCGTAGATCTCCGTTCCTGCGCCGCTACCCGCGTATGGCCAGGTCTGATAATCGCCGGAGCCGATCATGGCCGGTTGCACGAATTTCTTCAGCATGGGAGAGTCAAGGCCTTTGTACCATGTGTCAACCGCGGTACGAATGGACGCCGAAGTGTATTCAGAATTAAAACCGACGTTGTCGTCATATATCATCGGGCCTATGAGGTCGTTCAGAATCAGCATCGCGTATTTTCCGGTGCTGTCTGTCCCTACCTTCGTCCACTCTAAGCCGTCGATTGTGATGCTGTCGCCGTTTTTAGCGTCTTCAAGCCCCGGGATACCCGGCAATTGGGACTCGGGCACCATCCGGCCGTCTACGAGGTAGTACTTGTCGTCAGTGGGGTGCATGACATCCTTTGAGCTGTTTACTTTGCCGTCGCCGTTCATTTGTTTGTCTCCGTAGTAGTACCCGTTTGCGGAACCCGGCGGAAGAGGGCCGACAAAAAATTTGTCGCCGTGCTTGTAAATCGGAGTCACGGGATCCGTCGCGGGATCGTCGTCAGGCCCGCCCCCGATCAAAGTCGGGTCCATCTGCGTCGGCTTGTTCTTGTCGACCTTCTGCCATATGTTCTGACCGATATGTATCCAATAATCGTTTCCGTACTTTTTGACGCTTTCGTCGTCACCGCCGCCGAGCATCCCGTCGGGGCCGCCCCAGATCGCGGTCTTATCTTTCAAAGTACCGCTGCCGCATACCGCTTTGTAGATATTGCTGCCTTCGGGGTCTTCCACATAGTAGGATCCGTTTATCGGATATGACGGGCGGTTTTTATCGGGTTTGTTCACAGGGTCGCCGTCGGGATTATAGATGTATTCCGGCGGCAGCTTGCTGTTCCCGTCCTCGTCGACTGCTTCGAACACGTTCGCGGGGTCGCCGACGGGCTTGTAGTAATTTCCGTCTTTATCCGGTCCTAAAACGTTTTCGGTCCTTGCCGGTTTTTTATCCATGCCGTTTATCGCGTTTTCAAGATCCGTGATCGCATTCTTTACGTCAGAGCCGCCGGGATCGGAGCTGTTTATCACATCTTTGCCGCCGCTCACAGCATCCTGAAGATCGTGCAGGCTGTCCGTCATATATTGGGCCGGATCATTGGCCAGGATCTCTTCACCCTTTTGTATGAGATCTATCAGATGTCCGAGGTCGCTGTCGGATAGCTTTACGCCCACGCCGACGAGCAGATGCAGATCCCTGGGCACGCCCCACTTGTCCGTGAAGCAGCCTATGACGATAGTCACGCCCTTCCCGTTCGCCGTAACGAGCCCGTTTAAGTCGACGCCGGCCACGTCTGTGCTCATCGACCGCCACGCGATCCTGTTAAAGTCTCCTTCGGTCACGAATACAGGGCTGGTCTTTGACGCGCCGGGGCCCGTAAAATATACCTCGCCGCCGTCCTTGATCGTGTAGGCGTTGACATTGTTTGAATCTGTTATTTGGTATCTGACCGTGTTTACGACGCCTTGCTTTGTGCCGTATGATACGACAGCGACCCCGGCGCTGACGCCGTGCACTGTCAGATTGTTCAAGCTTGTACCCGGGGTATAACTCACCGTAGCCTTAGCCGTATCGGAACTGTTGACCTCGTTAAGATTGATCGTGGTCGAGCTCTTTGCGTGCCCTGCCTCTATGTGGTTAGCCGCGGGTATGCCGGACTCACACTCATACGAGACGTCTATAGCCGCAGGCGCGGCAGCGGTAGCGCTCAGGTTTATCGCGAAGACGCTCCCGAGCAGCGCCGCTGTCAACAGCACGGTGACAAACTTTGCGGTCCGCCTCTTTCTTTTTAAAGTTTGTGTATTCATCATCATCTGTTTCCTTTCATTCTTAAAGCCGACGCGCCGCTTATCAGGCTAACGTGATCGAACAATCCCAGTAATACATGTTGATCGTGATCGTCGCGGTCTTACCGTCCGCCCGCGCGAGTTCGACTTGCGTCTTAATAGTGAACTCCGCGTCCCCGTTCGCGATTATCCAGCCCAGCAGCTCCTCGCTTGAGGGCACATACGTGTACAAGATGGACGGTTTTCCGTGATGGTCTGTCCCGACCGAGATGAAGGGTTCGTACTTTTTATCGGCCGCGGCGGCTGTCAGCCCCGAATAGTTCCCGTCAGAGATGACGTCCTCAAGATGGATAGCGCCGTCGTGATAGTACGCGTTGTTGTTGGGGTCGGTCAGGTCCGGATAATACCTCTTGACGTAAAGGCCGTCGCCGTCCATGGGGTCGTCCGTGTTCCGGACAGGCGTATAGCCGCCGCCGTTGTCCGTTACGAGCGGGATCGCAGTATCCGGCGCGTCGGCCGGCAGTACCGTGACGGTATAGTGCGTCTTGGCGCCGTTCGGAGCCTTCACCGTGATCGTTACGGGGCCGCCCTCGCTCACGCCCGTGACGACGCCGTTCTTATCGACAGAGGCAATGCCGGGGTTGCTTGACGTCCACACGAGATCCGCCGGATCGACGTTATCGGGCGTTGAAATGACCCTCGGCGAGTTGACAGTTTCGCCTGCTTTGACGGTCTTCGGCGTCTCACCGTCGAATGCCAGTTTCGGGGAGTTCTTGACGAACGCGTTTCCCGCGTCGCCCCAGTCGTCTACATTGCCTGACACAAGCTCGTCGAGAGAGACCGCCTGCATATCGGTATGTATCACATAATAGAAGCTGCCGTCCGGCTGCTTTACAAGAGTAACGCTTTCCATGAAAAGTGAGGTGCCCGTGCCGGGCTCAAGCGCGCGGCCCCAATAGACCCATCCTTCGTCATTCGTGTCGTCGACGACCCATTTGTCCACCGGCATCCCCTTGTAGGCGCCGTTTGGATCGAGCCACTCCGTGATCGTGATGATCGCGCCTGTGTTCAGCTGCCATTCTATATATTCGCGGGTCTCAAGCCCGGAACCCGCCTTCCAGGAATGGATGGCGTAATCGCATTCGCCGCTCGGAAATCCGTGGTGATTCGTGCTTGCCGCCTTCTGCTGCGGCCCGCCCTTTATGACGGCCTCGGGATCTCCGACCGTATATTCATATATGACGTACTTGCCCATCTGGCCGTTCGGGTCGTGATCCTTAGTCTCAATAAAGAAGCCGTGCTTGCCGGTCACAGCGTCGGTCAGCTCCTTGTAGGAGTGCCCCGCGTACAACCCGCCCTGAGCCGTCGCGGCTATAGCTTCGTTTTCCGCCGCGAAAACGACGAACTCGCCGTCTGTATCGATCATGTACCGCAAGGGCGTTTCACTGTATATCAGCGTTCCGATCTCCATATACTCTTTGAGCTGCATACGGACGTATACGCTGCCGTATTCGGGCCCCATACCGAGATTCACTACGCTGATCTTTTTCGTGACAGGTCCGTCACTGACATTCCAGTCATTTACTTCCGCGAAGTCCTCGACCAACCTTGCTTCATACTTGATCGTTTCTCCTCTGAGTTCGTTGCTCTTATGCTGCTTGTAATCCTGGTAAGCAAAAGTGCTTCCGAGGGTCGTGGCGGCCAAAGCCATTACAGCAATAACTATCGCAACCCTCCTTTTCTTGTTACGACTTATTTTCATTGCGTGATTCTCCTTTCGTCTGTGGTTTGTTTGTTTTTAAATCTGTCTTTATTGCGGAGCCACTGTATTTCTACAGCCCCAGTCTCAACCCTGCAGTACCTCGAAAGTCAAGAACTTTTTTGTAAAAAATAAAAAGTTTTTTTCCGCGGAAATCTACATATATATAAGCCGGGAATCGGTCGGATTTTGATGGATTATTTTACCAACAGCAAACGCTATTACGGAAAAAAACCCAAGGTATATATGAGTTTTTAGGTAGTACCCGATCATTACGGCAGCCCGGGTGTTTGGCGCCGCGCCCGAAAAGATGCAATTGCATTTTGACCGGGCTTAAGTGTATAATACCAATCCGTGGGCTCATAGCTCAGTTGGATAGAGCAACAGTCTTCTAAACTGTGGGTCGCAGGTTCGAATCCTGCTGGGCTCGCCAAAAGGAAGAAGACCTGCATCGAAGGGGTATAGCCAAGCGGTAAGGCAACGGACTTTGACTCCGTCATCGTAGGTTCGAGTCCTGCTACCCCTGCCAGATGACCCGTTAGCTCAGTTGGTAGAGCACTTGACTTTTAATCAAGGTGTCCGGAGTTCGAGACTCCGACGGGTCACCAA
>Ga0123353_10019676_pt1 | contig 10045 bp, 5 predicted proteins | sample TergutLab28metaG_3_FD_92763 | JGI IMG/M metagenome (GOLD analysis project Ga0123353, IMG submission 92763) | Labiotermes labralis P3 segment gut microbial communities from Petit-Saut dam, French Guiana - Lab288 P3 | ecosystem: Host-associated > Arthropoda: Insects > Digestive system > Gut ...
GAAAGCGCAGTGGCGGTCGAACGTGGTGCTGTCCATCCTGCAAAACGAGAAATACGCCGGAAATGCCCTGCTCCAGAAGGGCTACACCACGGATTTCCTTTCGAAGGCCCGAAAAATGAACCACGGCGAGATACCCCAATTTTTCGTGGAGGACAGCCACCCGGCCATCATCGAGCCGGACTTTTTCGAGCTGATACAGCACGAGCTCCAACGCCGGGCAGCCTCCGGGCAGACCACCATCAGCACCCACCCGCTGTCCGGCAAAATCTTCTGCGCCGACTGCAACGGGCTGTACGGCCCCCGCGTCTGGCACAGCACATCGCAATATCGCCGCGTGATCTGGCAATGCAATCACAAATATGCGCGGGGGAAGAAGGGCGCGAAATGCCCGAGTGTGACCGTGCGGGAGGAGCAGGTGAAAGCGGCGTTCCTCGCGGCCTTCAACCAGCGGATTGACGACCGGGACGCCATTTTCGCCGCTTACGACGAGGTGCTCGCGGAGCTCACCGACACGTCGGCCCTGGACGCCGAGGCCGCCGCGATGAACGGCGAGCGTGAAGTGGCGGGGGCGCTTATTCGCAAGGCCGTGGATGAAAACGCCCGCGCCCCGCTGGATCAGGATGAATACAACACCCGGTATGATGCGTTGCTTACCCGCTTCAAGGCCGCCGAAGCCCGGCTGGCAGAGATTGAGGCCGAACGCAGTCAGCGCCGCATGAAGCAAGCCAACATCACCCGCTTCCTGCAAATCCTCAAAAAGCAGGAAAATCTTGTGGACGAATTCGAGGAGGAGCTTTGGTATACCACGGTAGATAAGGTTCTGGTTCACCCCGACAGGCGTCTCGCTTTCATCTTCCGCGACGGCGCGGCGGTGGATGTACCGCTTGAGAAATGATGCCAACAGCCGCAGGCTTCCCCGCTGGGGCCTGCGGCTTTTTCGGCGTTTTCGGGGCCTTTCGGGGGTGCGTTTGATTGTATTCACATAATCCAAACGGTAAACATACTATCAAACGGAACAAGGACACCGTTGTGATTGTATCCAACGGTGTCCTTCAATATGGCAACCCACCGCACCTAGGGCACCGTTGAACGGGAGTAGTTTGCTGCGTCAAGCTAAGCATAGACCTTCTTTGCCGCTCAGCAGTGCGCCTTTACGCCAAACGACCTAATAAGGTGCACGCTATTTCACGAAAAAAATTGTATCTTCAAGCCCAACCCCCGCCCGAGCGAATGTATCGGTAAGGTTCTGCCGAAACCGTTGAGCATAGTTGCAGTTTGTATCAACGATAATCAGCTTCGTTTTAGCGCGTGTGGAAGAGACGTAATGGTTGAAAACTGTGTCACGCTTGGAAAAGTCAGCATAATCTTCCGCGAATAGAATAACCTGATCAAATTCCAACCCCTTTGACGAGTGAAAGGTAATGGCGACGTGCTGTAAATCTTCCGTGCGGAAAGCAGCGTGCCACTTTTCCTCCTGGATGGTATAGTAAAGCTTTTTGATATGATCCGTGCGTGCGGTATAGCCCAATTCAACGGCAAGCGCTCTTACTCCCTTTCCAAATTCCCGTGTGTTTTTTTGTTCAAGAGTTTGTCCGATGCGGTTAAGCATTGCTTCCATTGTTTTTATCCGTGTTTTTGCCGCATCACCTTCAGCAGGGATTTCGCTAACCAAATCATAGGCGGAGTAATGTTCCAAGATAAAATGTTTCGCAATAGATAAATAAAGCCAAGCAGCACTAGTGGTAACATCCATCAGAGGCGGTTGTGGAACGAAAATATACTCGACACCCGCATCCACCAAATCTCTCGCGCCATTTTCAGCGTTCTGCCTGCTATACCGCAAAAGCGAGGAACTCTTGCCGGGGATTATATGTTTTAACGCTTCTGCCGCCCAATGATCGTAGTCGGTTGACAGCCAAATGATATTTTCAACTGAAACAAGCGGGATATAAAGGTTTCTCGTTTCCTCGCACAGCAAATTCGAGTAGTTTTGTATCTGTTGGCAAGAGCGATGGTTATAGCCCATGAATATGCATTTAAAATTTGGCTTGTCCTCAATGGTCTTAAACGCCTCCGGGTATGCCCCGCGCCAAGTGTAGATGGACTGCTTTTCGTCACCAACGATAAAGGTCTCAATGCCGAGTTGGTCGCACAAATACATAAACAACCCATGCATATCTTGATCGCAATCCTGATACTCATCGATATATAGTTTCCAATACTTTGCTTTCAGATAAAGCCGACAGGCCTCTGAACCCTCAATAATTTTCCGTGCTAGCTCAAAGATGAAATTACGCTTCGTACTGGTCTCATAGGAACACAGCGTGGCTTCATCAACAAGCGTTTGAATACCCGCATTGAAATCGACAACTTTTTTGGTATAGTCTGTATCCATGTCTATATCGTAGACCATGCCATAAACGTCCTTCATGAACGGTTTTATGATCTCTTCAATGGCAAAACTGTTATTTGTGCCAATGAAATGCCGTGCGGCATCTACCGTAAGGCGGTCGCGGATTTCCTGCGCGGCCTTAATAGTAAAAGTGATTGCCGCTATTACTTTATGACCTCGGTTTGCTTCGACTTCCGCCACAATTTTTTGAACCAATACGTGTGTTTTGCCCGTTCCTGCGCTGGCCCGGACAACCAAATTGCCACGAGTCTTGATAATGCTCTGCTGAATCTCATTCGCAATATCTCGCTGGCTTGGCGAAGACATTATTCGTCCACCGCCTTCAGACAAGCGAAGTTGTAATGGTTATATATTTGGCGGCAGATCTCATCTGTTAAGTAGTGGATCAGCTCAACCATGTGCTGTTGTTTTTTCTCCTGCAACCAAGCAACACTGTTTTCACACGGCAGATCTAACTTGCCCCCTATCACTTCAAAAAGATCGTTTTCCAAATCACAACGAGAAAGAAACAGCGAATAGTCTTTGCGTATTTGGTCCAGCATACTCCGGTTCGCATCGTATAATTGGCGTTTAGCTGCAACATCTCCAAGAACAACGCGCGCGGTTGGCAGTATATCCTGGCCTATGATTTTATTTATTCGGCTAAATCCAAGCACGCTAAAGCCTCCGGACTTAACGGCCCGCAGATCATTGTCTGTCTTGACCACACTAGAAATATCTAGGCCATCCAGTATATCGTGATACGGCTGAAACCCTACGCCGCCGACATCCAAGATACACATGCCATCGATTTCGTAAGATGGATTAACTACCGAATAAACCTTCTCAAACAGCAAACACTCAGATTCGCCCTCTACCAGTAAAACTTTGTCGGCAAAAATTGCTTCCGCCAGTCTGCGATTTAGCATCTTTCGCATGGTTGCGAAGCCTTCGGGAACCTTATAGAAGGTGCTGGCGCCATTAATCTTTGTTTTATTAAATACACGCACTAGGTTGACAGAGTCCATTTCATACAGGACAAAGGGCGAATGCGTTGATACGAACAGATAGCCATACTTCTCATCCGAGAATAGGATACGCGAAAGAGCGATTTGCATAGACTTGTGAAGGTGGGTTTCCGGTTCTTCCACCAAAAACAAGTTGATTTTCTTTTCGGCACTTTCGGTGGAGAGCAAGTCGTAGATAGAGTATGCGAGCAGCTTCTTACGACCTTCGCCAGCAGTTGGATACAGGTTATCATCATCGTCCCGGCGAATATAGGGAACGACATTGGCGTAGAAGTTTTTTACTCCAACCTCTGACTTCACCGATATTGATACGTTCTCATTTTTGAATTTTTTGTATTCCGGCGTGATCCGACTTTCAAAGTTGCGAATTCCCGACAGAGAAGCGATATGGGCATTTAAATCTTGGACTGTATCTTGTATCGCTTGAAGTATTCCTTGGTCTTCTTTGCCCTCATTCTTTACTAAAGCAGTAGCGTTTTTATGGAACAACGCTTGCAAATCAACGTAGGAATCTATGTAAAATACATTGAACACATAATCTATATCGTAAAGGTTGCCCCGCTGTTTCATTTCGCATAGCTTGTCCGGATCTCCGCCCCAGTATAACAGCGGGATGCCGGACAGTTCGCCTGTGCTATATTCGGCAACTAGCTTAATATACACCTTATCCTGTCCGCTACGTAACGCGCCTTTGAGTTGCGCCCGCAGTTTTTGCGAATCGGCGGAATCGCTGTCGCTGATATCAAGTGTAACTAGGATTTCAATCGGCATAGTTGTGCGCTTGTTATGATAATCTGAATCCATGAAGTTTAGCCGACGCACATCCCTGTCAAAGACAAAGCGCAACGCATACAAGAAGTTTGTTTTTCCCACATCGTTCAAACCAAAGAAGACGTTTTTGTTGGCAAGGGAAACTGTTACCTCGTCAAAATTGCGAAAATTCTTTATTGAAATAGATTCAAAACGCACGGCGCACAACCTCCTTCCGTTTCTGAGAAACCAACCTTATTTAGTATTATAGCACACTACTGGGTTGATTGCAAGAGATTTCATCTTACCCCCCCCATCAACCAGCCCTTATGCTATTTGCGGATAGCCGTGATTGGCGCCATAATCTACTGAAACAACAAACCAAAATGACGGCACCATTAGGGGGGTAACGATACCGTCATTTTGGTTGCGGGGGTTGGATTTGAACCAACGACCTCTTGGTTATGAGCACTAAAAACACCACCCAGTAATTGTGGTTATGAATCAAAATGACGGCACCATTAGGGGGGTAACGATACCGTCATTTTGGTTGCGGGGGTTGGATTTGAACCAACGACCTCGTGGTTATGAGCCACGCGAGCTACCGTGCTGCTCTACCCCGCGACGTATATATAAAATAGCACAGAATCACAGCAAAAACAATCTTTATGAGATATAATCATAGGGGGGCGGGATGAATATACGACCGTGAAGGGAAGGTGAGCGGACTGACGACGTTTGATTGGGCCGCTTGCGCGCCCGGCTATGAGCCAGTCATCCGCTCTCCTTCCCCGAATGGTGGAGAGAAATACGATGCCTAGAATTGCAGTGGGAATTGATGTAGCGAAGGGGAAAAGCGAGGTTGCCGTAGCGGATCAATCCCTGGAAATTTTGCTTATGCCGTATCAGGTGAAGCATACAGTGCTTGAGCTGAACGCCCTAGCGGATACGCTCAGACGCCTGGGCGGGGAATTGCGGATTATCATGGAGGCTACCGGCCATTATAGCGAACCAGTCGCCCGCAATCTTTATGCCGCCGGTTTCTTTGTTAGCGTAGTGAACCCATATCTCGTAAAAGATTTCGGCAACAACACGCTTCGCCAAGTGAAAACTGACAAGGCAGACGCGGTACGCATTGCTCGTTACGGCATCCATTATTGGCGCGAGCTACGCCGCTACACCCCAGCCGACGATGTCAGGGCGCGCCTCAAGGAACTCAACCGCCAGTTCCTCTTCTATACCGACCGTAAAATCGCCCAGCAGGGGCACTTGGTTTGCCTTTTGGATCGCGCTTTCCCGGCGGCGCACAAGCTGTTCACTAACAGGCCCAAAGCAGACGGGCGCTTGAAATGGGTGGATTTTGTCAAAGAGTTTTGGCACTGCGACATCATCAATCAGATGTCCGAAGACGAATTTGCCGAGGCTTATCGCGTTTGGTGCCGGGAGAATAACTATGAATTTAAACCGCGCAAGGCCTTTGATATCTATGTAAAATCCTTCGGGCTAATCCCTACTTTGCCCAAAGACGAACACACCAAATCCCTCATCGCCATTGCTGCTAATCAAATGACCGCTATTTCGCAAGACGTGGAGCGCCTGCGCGGGGAATTGTGCGATTTGGCGCAAAGACTACCGGAATATCCAGTTGTTACGGGATTGTTCGGAACGGGAAAATCCATCGCAGCGCAGCTTATGGCCGAAATCGGCGATATGCGCAACTACAAAAGAATCAAGTCGCTTCCCGCTTTCGCAGGTGTCGACCCTGGCCAGAAGCAGTCCGGCGTATATAGCGTGCGCAGCGTTGTCATCACCAAAAACGGCAGTTGTCATCTCCGCAGGACCTTGTCTTTTGCCATGGATGTCTATGTATTGGAGAAACCCGCAGGCGATCCGGTCTACGAATTCTACAAGAAAAAGCGCGCCGAGGGAAAGCACTATTTTGTCTGCAAAGTCGCTGCCGCAAACAAGTTTCTGCGGATATACTACGCGCGGGTTAAAGAATACCTTGACGGGATTGAGGATGAAAAATGAGCCTCCCCAAGGCTCATTTTCATTTAATGTTTTAGTTATTTACGCAGACTACGCCGCCACCCTCAAGCTTGTACTGCAAAGCAACCTTACGCACGCCTGTGGACCGCTCAACAATTTCTCCGTTACATTTCGCATTGTATGAAACATAAATTATGTGGTCAAACTCGGTTGGCCGGTTGCCCTGATAGCTCCCGCCGCCTTCAACCGCATCTCCTTCATCGCCATCATCGCTTGGCATTTCTTGATTTCCACCCGGCATTTCTTGATTTCCGCCGGTACCGCTTCCATCTCTCGTAAACGTCTGTGCATAGAAAAAGGAGTATGGCGTACCGTCCGGATCTTCAAAGCTGTCGTCAAAGGTTCCGCTGCCCAGTAAATAGTCCCTGCAAAAACCACTTGGATCGGTATCATCCGCACCGCAGGATCCCCATGGTCTACTGCCGCTTCCGGTGCCGGTGACTGGCCCCTCACTAAAATCGCTGGGCGACATGAATACGTTGGGCACGTTGTTCCGGTTATTTGCCATGAACTGTGCCAAAGCGGTATTGGCCCGCGCTATATCATCACGCCGCTGCGTGTCTCTCTGGCTGCGCTGCAAAGCCGGTAGTGCGATGAAGACCATCAGGAAGATGAGGCCCGCGATAGCCAACACCAGCACGACCTCGATGATGGTGAAGCCGTCCTTGAGATTAACTTTTTGTAGTCTTCTTTTTTTCATTTTCTTTTCTCCATTATGCTTATAGTTTAGCACATATTTTAAGTTTGCGTAAGCTTTTTACCATAAAAAGAGAAACCCCTTTTAGGAGAATCATTTAACAAATGAAAAAGTTAAAAAATTCAGGGGTTTCTCCAATATTATGTTACCAAGCATTTGTAAAATAATCAATAGAAATAATAGCGCTGCCCGCCGGTTTTGGGCGGTTGGGTTATGTCACCTCCTCCACCTCCACTGCTGCCGCTATCGCAGTAAGTCTCCCAGAACTCTAAGGCCCTAACCTCATCACCGAAAAATCCAATCAGTCCAGTAAGGCCCATGTCACAGCTAGGTTGTGGATTCGGCCCAGAGGGGCAAGCAACGCGTTCGGCCCAGGCAGCTGCAATTGTTGCTTCTGATGCACCCTTGCGCTGCAAATACGCAATATACGCCTCAAATTGCGCGTCTGTTACGCTACAGTCCACAAACATGTACTCAAAATAGGAATCATCCCGCACTTGTTGCTGCAGCAACGCCGTGCGATCAATATCGAACGTCCAGTCCTCAATAGCGCGGTTATCACCCCAAGCCTGCAGTTTATGCTCGTTCCAGTGCCCGATCATTTCAAACGGGCAGATTATGTTGTTGGCTTCAAACGCCGCTATCATATTGGACGGGAGAGTGGACCATGGAAGAGTCGTGTAGGTTTCAGTACAGCCCGCATAAGTATCCGGCATTGACCATGCATGCACTCCCCCCTGACTGTTGGTACCGTTTGGCAGTGCAGACTTGAATTGGGTAGAGCCATTTGTAGTAGGCAAAGTGGCGCGCTCGGCGCTTATCCACTGGGAGCTATCATCCCAAAACAATGCGTATTGGTTGGTTTTGGCTCCATTTAGGCGTTCTACTTCAATCCCACTGGTGCGTTGCTCAATGTCCAGGGAAATGATATGGATTTCTCCGAGATAACTCAATACGACCCGGCCTCTTACCAAGGTTCCCATCGGAATCTTTTCGCCGCCGTTATTATTTTTGGTACCGTCCAGAGGTATTCTGGTGATCGAATCAGCTATCCCGAACGGAATTTGTATACTGTAATTTGGAGTCGCGCCGCCGCTGGTATCCAATTCTAACACCGCGTTGCCGTAATAGCTGTCGTGATTGGCAATCACCGCATAGCCTTTGTATTTATCGGTGCTTTCAAATTGGCCGGTAATTTGCGGCATAGTCGGCTCGTCTCTGTAAAGATTGAGTACCGGGCTGCCAGTCCAATCCGGCACGGGGGTGCCAGGCAGATCCGGGTCGGGTTCGTCAAAGAAAATGCGATAACTCGCCAGCCCGGCGCATTTAGGGACATTGTCAAGATTCTTGCCCTGCTTGCCTGCAATGTCAGGTATATACCTTGGCGCCCATGATTCCGCCCAGTTATTCCCCCACTTATTATCCGTCTGCAACGGTATCTCTACGCTGCCGTAAGCTGAAACACAGCCAGTTTCCTCCGGTAAGCCAACGCCAAACGCCCCAACGTTTAGCACCGAACCAAAGCCGTTATATCCTTTTTGAGTTATTTTATAGCGATAGCCGTCGCTGCGCTGCGCCCAGTAAACCAGGTCAATGGCCGCTCCGGCGCTGTTGCGGGGCAATTCCTTGGAGTTGATTTGCGAGATTCGCACCTCGTCCGTCCAAATCCGTCCGGGCTTTGGGGTACTACCATCCATCACATTTACTTCCCACCGAAAACGCATATTCAGGTCATCTTCCTGGTCTATTTTGATTCGCCATACTGCCGGCGCGATCGAATCGGAAGGCGTTGATGCCACATTGATCACAGTCCGAAGCGTGTTGTCGATAATATCATAACGATTAAAATCTTCCGGAAAGCCGGCTTCATATTGCGTAGAATTTGGTCCATAGATGGTCACTTTCACTGATTCCGGGCTGATACTGATAGGATAGCCAGGATTACAATATATTGACCATGTTGCCTGGCCAAGTTCTATGCAATAATCGTCGCCGATGTCACCGGGAGCTTCCGACACCAACGGCCCACCCTCCGTGAATGGAATAATTCGCAACGTAGCCTCGATGATCTCGCCCGGTTCCACATAAGCATACAATAGTTGTCCGCGGGTGCCAGGTACCAAGCCGCTGCTGTCCTCGGCTAATAGAACCTCGCCCTTAATAAACTTTACCAGCGATATGCCGCCGAAAATAATGCCGAAGCCTAATACGGCAAACAGAATGGCATTGCGTAGTTTTGTGTTTTATTGCGGACAGAGATATTTCTATACATAAGTTTATTGTATCATAAATAAACGTAAGCACGCAAGGTCGGTTTATTCTCCACTCCCGAGCTCTTTTATGTGCGACAAAAAGCGGTCAAAATCACTTTCAAACAGCCGGTCCTGCACGACCCTGTATTTTTCAAACTCAGTCTCGGCGTGGAGCTTGGCTTGCTCGTGCGAAATCCGCCCCGCGCCCGTCAGAATCTCGTTGCCGTTGAATTCCAGGAATCCGTCCAGCCGTTTGGCCCAATCCTCCATAGACATCGGTATTTTTCGCTCGGCTTGCAGCTCCGCGAAATCAAGGTATACGGACACGATACGCTCCAGATAGTTCATTTCCTGATCGTTCAAATAGTTCTTTGCGATTGACACATCCGCCTTGATAATCTTGCCATGCGGGGCGGCTTCCCAAGTTGTTAGCCCCATGTGATCCTTTTCGGCGTCCGCCCGTTCGGCAATCAACTCGGCGGCAGTGTGGCGGTGTACGGCCCAGTGCAGCTTGTTTTGTACCAGCTTGAAAAAGTCACGGGTCGTTTTGGCGTCCTTATCATAGTCAAACGCGGTTGCGTAGATGTCCGTCACCTTCTGATAAAACTTGCGCTCGGACAGCCGTATCTCGCGGATTTGCTGCAACTGCCGCTCGAAGTACTCGTCCGTGAACATGTGCCCTTTTTTCAGGCGGTCCACGTCCATCGTCCAGCCCTGGATCGTGTAGTCCTTGACGATTTGCCCGGCCCATTTGCGGAAACGCACGGCACGCTCATTATTGACCTTGAAGCCAACGGCGATAATCATCTGTAGGTTGTAGTGATCCACCGCGCGCTCAACTTGCCGATTACCCTCGGCTTGAACTATAAAGTATTTC
>Ga0123353_10019681_pt1 | contig 10044 bp, 7 predicted proteins | sample TergutLab28metaG_3_FD_92763 | JGI IMG/M metagenome (GOLD analysis project Ga0123353, IMG submission 92763) | Labiotermes labralis P3 segment gut microbial communities from Petit-Saut dam, French Guiana - Lab288 P3 | ecosystem: Host-associated > Arthropoda: Insects > Digestive system > Gut ...
AAGTATTATAAAAACAAATAAGCAATATACAAAAGCGCTTGTTAACTATGAGGAATCATATAAAAAAATAAAAGAAAAACTTTTTAAAGAAGAAGAAATTCCTGTAATTACAGGTTTTATTGGATCAGCAGAAGATGGTTCAACAACTACACTGGGAAGAAACGGCTCAGATTTTTCTGCATCAATAATAGCAGCAGGAATAAACGCAGAAATAATTGAAATATGGACTGATGTTGATGGCGTCTTAAGCGCAGATCCCAGAATTGTAAAAAATGCATTTGTAATACCAGAAGTAAGCGTGGAAGAAGCAATGGAGCTTTCATACTTCGGCGCTAAAGTAATACATCCCAGCACAATGATTCCTGCTTTTGAAAAAGACATTCCTATATGTATTAAAAACACCCTTAATCCGTCTGCTCCCGGAACAATGATTGTTAAAAATCCCAAACCCCATAGCAGTCCTATAACAGGTATAGCAAGCGTTAACGATGTTTCAATTATTAATATTGTTGGCGGAGGAATGATTGGTCAGCCCGGATTTGCATCTAAAGTTTTTGATATTTTTGCAAAAAATGACATAAATATGATAATGATTTCCCAAGCCTCGTCTGAGCATACAATATGTATCGTATGCCTTACCGATGATGCGAAAAAAGCGCTTCTGCTTATGCAAGAAGACTTGAGTGACGAACTTAAATCCAGGGCTATTGAAAAATTTGAACTTAAGGAAAATTTCGAAATAGTATCGATTATTGGCGAAAATATGATAGGCACTCCAGGTATTGCGGGGAAATTATTCAGTACTTTGGGCGATAACGGAATAAATGTTTATGCTATTGCGCAAGGGTCATCCGAAAGAAATATTTCTTGTGTAATAAAAAAAGAGGAAACAGAAAAAGCTATTAAGGTTATTCACAAATCTTTTCTTGGCGTTTGAGTTGTGGTTGAGTTGGCTTGAGCAGGTTTGAGCTTATTTGAGCCAACACACCTCGCCCTGCCTCTGGCCAACCGGCATGCGCAATATCGGGCAGAGATATGCTACACAAACCAGATTACGGAATAAGGAGCAATTATGAAATTTTATAGCACAAGGAATAAAAATCATTTAGTAAATTTTAAAGAAGCAATATTTCAGGGAATTTCTCCGGAAGGTGGTTTATATAATCCTGTAGAAATGCCGGATCTTTCAAATTTATTTAATTCAATGGATGAAAATATTTCTTTTATTGATTCATCGGCAATGCTGGCTTCAGAAATCTTAAAAGATGATCTATCTTCAGAGAGAATAAAAAGTTTATGCAAAAAAGCTTTTCCATTTAAACCGGAAATCACAGATGCAGGCAACAACATTTTTATACTTGAACTCTATCATGGCCCTTCATCTGCTTTTAAAGACTTCGGGGCTTTTTTTCTTGCAGCAGCTATGGAAGAACTGCTTGCCGGCGATGACAGAAAAGCAATTATTTTAACAGCAACTTCCGGAGATACAGGAAGCGCTGTAGCGCAGGCTTTTCATAACAAAAAAAACATTGAGGTAGTAATATTATATCCTTCGGGTAGGGTAAGTCCTCTTCAGGAAAAGCAGCTTACAACACTTGGAGGAAACGTTACTGCACTTGAAGTAAAAGGCTCTTTTGATGATTGCCAAAAAATGGTTAAAGAAACTTTTCTTTGCAAAGAGCTTTCAAAACTTCCGCTTACTTCCGCAAATTCCATTAATCTTGGAAGGCTTATTCCTCAATCATTTTATTATGTCTATGCTGTTAATCAACTCAGGAAAAAATATGACAATTTGATTTTTTCTGTGCCAAGCGGAAATTTTGGAAATCTTACAGCAGGAGTACTTGCGGCAAAATGGGGTCTTCCTGTAAAAAGATTTATTGCAGCAACAAATATAAACAAAGAGGTTCCTGAATACCTAGAATCAGGTATCTTTTCCCCAAGACCATCTGCTCAAACATATTCAAATGCCATGGATGTAGGCAACCCAAGTAACTTTGAAAGACTTAAAGATATTTTTAATGATGATTATAAAAAGATGGGAGAATTGATTGCAGGAGAATGGGTTAACGATGACGACACTTTTAATGCAGTAAAAAGCTATTATGAGAAAACCAAAAAGTTTATTGATCCTCATACAGCAGTAGGGTATGTAGCTTCGCAAAGGTATATTAAGAAATTAAAGCTTTCAAAGGGAAATTGTTCATGCGGCTGCTCTAAAGATAATACTGCTCTAATAACTTTATCAACAGCTCATCCCGGTAAATTCCTCGAAGTTGTTGAGCAGGCAACAGGAGTAAAACAAATACTTCCGCCTCAGCTTGAAAAAATACTTACGCTAAAAAAAGTATCTGTGTTGATCAATAACACAACCGATGCTCTTACAAGCTTTTTATTAAAAAAATTCAACTAAAATAAAAAAGGCAGAATCACTTCTGCCTTTTTTTTAATATTCAAAATTTAAAAATAATTATCAATAATTTCACACATTACAAGACCAGCAAGCCCACAACCCCAAAATCATTCAACTTTAAAGCGAGACACTTCCTTTACTAAAAGAGAGATGTATTCCCGGTTCTTGATGGTTAAGTCATTTACCTGATTCACTGCAGTATTTATTTCCTCTGCTCCCGAAGCCATTTCGTTCATGCCTCCGGTTATCTCCTGGGTTACTTTTTCAAGATTTTTGCTTTCACGTATAACTTCATTGGAACCTTCAAGCATTTCCTTTGAACCGCTTTTTACCTCCCGGGTAATCTCATTCACCTGACCAATGGCTTGCAGTATCTGCTTTGAGCCTTGTCCCTGCTCCTCCATTGCATGGCGGATATTCGTCTCCTGATCCGCTACTATTCTGACATATGAATCAATGTCTTCAAATTTTGTAAGTACATTGTTAGTGGATTTTGTTATCTTGTCGATCGACTCCTTGATCTTCTGCAATACTGTGCTAACTGTTTTTGACTGCTCACCCGAGCTTTCCGCAAGCTTTCTAATCTCGTTAGCAACTACAGCAAAACCTTTTCCTGCTTCTCCCGCATGAGCTGCTTCTATGGCAGCATTCATCGAAAGGAGATTTGTCTGGCTGGCTATATTCTCCATAACCGCATTAATTTCCAGCAGCCCTTCGGATTGCCGTGCTATTTCCTGAATGTCTGTCGCTACATCCTGCAGTCTGGTGCGGCCTACCCCGGCTGCTGCTGTAAGCTCCTCAACATTTTCAGTGTTTTTGACAAGAGTCTGAGTAACCGACTGGATATTGGCAAGCATTTCTTCTATAGCCGAAGATGACTGGGATACGCTGGTGGTCTGCTGTTCAACATGTTCATTGAGCTTGTGGATATTGTTGGTGATCTGTTCCATAGTTGCATTTGTTTCAGTCACAGAAGCGCTCTGGTTAATGATGCGTTCCTTAATACTCTGTACATTGGCTGTGATCTCGTTGACCGCTGCTGCGGTTTCGGTCATGTTACCGGCAAGGTCATTACCAATGTCGGACAATGATGTTGCCTGCTTTTTAATGACAACGACCAGATTTTTGATTTTTCCCAGAGTGAGATTGAAGTATTTGGCAAGAGCCCCTATCTCATCCTTTGAGTTGATTTCTATCTGTTTGGTAAGATCCCCTTCGCCTTCGGAAATATCCTTGAGGGTAAAAGTTACGTTACGAATTGGCTTGACAATACCCTGGGCAAAAAAGAAGGTAATAACAGTAGCTATCACAAGAACAATCAACGCGAATATTGTCGTAATAAATGTTGTCTCATCAATCGCCTTGTTCGCCTCGCTCATGCGAACAGCCAGCATAAGAGTCCAGGGAGTGTCCATATCTGTAACATTGATAGGAAAATAAATCAAATGCAGTTTTGTTTTCATAAGCGGTGAATACAAATCCAGGGTAACAGGTTCTCCGTTCTCGCCGCCATTCTTGATTGCCTGAACAATCCGGTTATGATGATCGCCCAAAAGCTCCTTTTCTCCTGCGTTATTTTTAATATTATCCTTTACCCGATCTTTGGCATAATGGGCAACAATTGTGCCGTCATTGGCATAAACTACGGCTACCCCTGTGCCGTTATATATTTCCGAAATCAACTTGTCGATTATTTCCTGCATATGGCTTACATAATTGATTCCAACCACTCCCACTACCCCGCCTCGGGAGTTTTTGACAGGGTACTGAACAGAAACAACCGGAACATTCCCTTGCCCAAAAATATCCCGCCATACCGGGTTTTCCAAATTTGGCTTTCCATCCGCTATATCTGTCAAATAACTCTGCCACCCTTCATAGCCTGATGATATGTGTTCAACATTGCCGGTTCTCCTGCGTGAATAATAGGACTGGTACTGCCCCAGTCTGGCATCATAGCTGTCTATGGTATTTGGCATCCAGGCGGTCCAGACACCCAAAATATTTTCATTACTTTTAATTGCGCTTTCCATAATATCATCAAAGGTACGGCGCCGCAAATTCTCCGCAGTGGTTTCATACTCTCCGAAAATCATAGCGATTATGCTCGCGTAACCTGTATATCTTTCGATACGTCGCTGAATTTCTATTGAGTTTTCACCAGCCAACGCATCGGTGTATAAAAACACTGTTTCCATCTGCATATTTCTGGCCCTGGTAAGGGTAAAAAATTCCAAACCAACAACAATAATCACGATCATTGCTAAAATTACCGATATTAATTTAATTCTAAGACTCATATACTTCTCTCCTAAAATTAGGAATCTAATTTTAAAACTAAAATTCCAAAACTGCCCCTGGCATCTTCAAAAAATTATTATATACCCATCTGTTTGTTTTTTCAATACCGGATGATCATTATCTCTCTGAAAATTTTCAATGACAATGCTTAGCACTTGAGCAGTTTATTCCCCTGCCTTAAAGTTATACACCGGCTTAATTCGAAAAACAATATCTGCGGCAGGTATAATTTGACTAACGATTGATTCCATGTTTTTATATGCCATTGGCGATTCATCAAGAGTATCTTTTCCTACACAGGTTGTAAATACACCTTCCATCTCCGCCCGGAATTTTTCCATTGAAAGAGAACGTAATGCGACAGTGCGGCTCATAATCCTTCCGGCTCCATGAGGAGCAGATTGATTCCAGTCATTATTGCCTTTGCCTATACAAATCAAACTGCCATCGCGCATATTTATCGGAATCAATAATTTTTCACCCTGTTTTGCCGACACTGCCCCCTTTCGGAGTATCATAACATCTGTGTCGATGTAATTGTGAATAGTTGTAAATTCGCTAACCTTTGTTAATCCCATTTTATCCAAAATCACATCCATCATCGCCTTGCGGTTAAGAACAGCAAATCGCTGGATAATCTTCATATCATGAATATAATCATCGAATAGATATCCTGAAACATAGGCCAAATCTTTGGGAACAGTTACAGGATTTCCTTCTTTTTTTAACCGATTAATAACAGCCGTTATCTCTTTATCACGGCCATCTTTTTTAAGCCGGGCAATAGCCTCGTCAATCTGCGCTTTGGAGTTACCGGAAAGCTGTTTGCAAGCTTCATTTTGGTAGTAATCAGCAACTTCTGTTCCAATGTGTCTGCTGCCCGAATGCACCACAACATAGAGTGCTCCATTATCTGCACGATCAATCTCAATAAAATGGTTGCCGCCTCCCAATGTTCCAATGCTGTAGCGGGCGCGATTAAGATCAACCTTGCCTGCGCAACGCAACTTAGCCAGGTCGATTTCCGAATTAAAGGGGTGATAATCGTCACGTATTTTCCGGCCCGCAGGAATAGCGGTGCGGATTACTCTATCCAGTTTTTCATAGTCAACTTTTTTTTCTGAAAGTTCGACTGTTTCCATGCCGCAACCAATATCAACTCCTACCATACCGGGGACAATTTTATCCCTGATAGTCATTGTTGTGCCGATCGTACACCCCTTACCCGCATGAACATCAGGCATTATCCGTATTTTGCTTTCGGCAAATTCTATCTGATCACAGACCAGGCGAATTTGTTCTGCTGCTTTTTCATCCAGTTCATCACAATAACAAAGAGCAAAATTATGCGCGCCTTTTATTTCGATCATCTATTTATTCCAGCCTGTTTTTCTTTCTCGAATGATTCCAATTCTTTTTATTACATAGAGACCATATTTTACACAAATTATTTTTGGGATTAAATTTTTATAGGCAATCAGTACTCAATCCCTTTCATAAGCTCTCTGTTTTCAAAATACCAGTCAACAGTTTTAGCAATACCTTCATTAGCTTCAGTTACAGGTTGCCATCCAAGAAGATTAAATGCCTTTGATATATCTGCCATTGTTTCCTTCATATCAGCTTTATTAAAAGGGAAGTATTCAATTATTGCTTTCTTTCCTGTTTTTTCTTCAATTGCTTTAATAAAATTATTAATTGTTACAGGATTTTTGCCACGACCCAAATTTATTATTTCATATCCAGCCGGAGCCAATGCCTTAATTGTCCCTTCTGCAATATCATCAATATAGGTGAAATCCCTTGATTGATCCCCATCGCCATATAGCTTAAGCGCTTTTCCTTCAACAATTGAGTGGATAAAACGGAGCGGACTCATATCGGGCCTGCCTGCAGGACCGTAGACAGTAAAGTATCTTACAATAGTAACGTCAATATTATAAAGATAGTGATATGTATAGGATATTGCTTCTGCGGCTTTTTTGGATGCTGCATATGGGGAAATAGGCTCATTTACCGGATATTTTTCGGAAAACGGAATAGGTTCTCCCGAATATAACGAAGATGTCGATGCAAGTACGAATTTTTTTATTTTAGATTCTACACAGAGTTTTAAAAGATTCAAAGTTCCCTGCACATTGGTTGAAAAATAGATATCGGGATTTTCTATACTTGCCCTTACCCCTGCCCTTGCCGCAAGATTTATAACAGCATCAAAATTTTTTTCTTCAAAAAGTTTTTTTAATTCAATATAATTTTCTATATCTATTTTTTGGAATTCAACAGATTTTTTGGCAAGCTGCTTAAGCCTGTATTCTTTAAGCCTGACATCGTAATAATCATTTATGTTATCAATACCTGTTACTTTATAGCCATAGTCAGCCAGTTTTTCGCAAGTTATGCTTCCTATAAAACCTGCAGAACCTGTTACAAGTATATTTTTCATTTTAACAGCCTTTTAACTATATTTTCTATTTTTATAAAAACAATTATTCCAAAGTAAGGGATTTTACTTTTAACACATACACACTAAAAGTATTTTTAATTAAAGAAAAAATATTATTTAGAGTCCAGTATAAAACAAGAGCCGAAGGAACATTATATAACAGCACTAAAAACAGAAGAGCCAAAAGCCAAAGTTGAATCTTATCGCTTTTGCCAAGATTTTTTGTATAAATATATGCAGATAAAATATTGATAAATGTCATAATAAAAGGAAGAATATTTATTGCAATATTACCAAGCTTTAATAACTTGTCCGGTTGTGATAAATCATTTATAAACAAAAATGAAATACCGGCAATTCCTTCATAATGCGATAAAAAGTGGTATGCTGCAATAAAAAAAGGAACCTGAATCAAAAATCCAAAACTTACCCGGATCGAATTTATGGGATGATAATGGAATCTTTTGTATATGGCTTTTGTGTAGTAATAACGCTTTTCTCCCTTAAATGCATTTTTTATTTTATCAAGCTCGGGCTGCATCTTCTTTCTTATTTCTCGTTCTTTGCCCTGCCAATGTTCAGCAAGATAGTAGAGCGGCAACAATACAATATTAACAACAAGGCTCATTAATATTATCGATACTCCGTAATTGTTAAAAATATTATAAGTTTGAAGAAAAACAAATTTCATCCCGCTCTCAAGCGGAAAAATAAAAACATAATAAAGAATTTTAAGCATTATTTTTTCAAGCTTTCCTTTAGTTCAATCAACTGTTTTACCGCAACATCTCCTGCGTTACCGAAGTTATAAATGCTCTCTTTTGTTATACTCTCGATATTTTCTTTGCCGAACGATGAAAGCAGCTCTTCTACATAAGCAGGAAGATTTTGAATTTCTTCTTCTTTAACAAGCTTGCCTAGTTTGCCCCTGATATTAAGTTCCCACAATTCATCATGCTTCATATCTTCAAGCTCAAGTCCTGTGTCTATTACCGCCGCATCAATTGAAATTACAGGCTTTTTATAAACAAATGAGTAGTCAAAAATTATACCGGACAAGTCCGATATCAATATATCTGATACATTCATTGAATCTTCGCCTGATGGCTTTTCATCCCAAACAAGATTTGAATAATTATTGCTTTCTTTTTTTATATCTTCAATTAATTTTTTTTGGGAAATATACATTTGCGGATGAGGTCTTAATATAACCATATATTTTTCTGTTAAAAGCGGTTTTAAAATATTAAAACCAAACCTTGCAAGCAAACCGTTATCGCCCCATGTAGGAGCAACAAGGATTACAGGTTTTTGATTTTTTTCTGTACGTTGTTCTTTTTTTAACAGAACATCATAATATGTACAACCTGTTTCAAAAAGCTTTTTCTGATTGGTATTTCTCTTTTCCTCAAATTCCCTTATATGCGCTATCTGATGTTTACCTGCGCATAACATGGAATCAAAATTATCGAATGCATATTTACCATAGATTCCAACATCTGTAGGGGCATGAAAAATATAGGAATAATGATTAACCTTTTTCGATTTTTTAAGAGTAAGAATATCCAGCTGCGGTGTTGTCATTGTTACAATATCTGCTTTTATATTATTCAGATATGCTGCAGCCTTAACTCCTTCGCTAATATATTTTGATGTAATATTATCTGATTTATATGATAATCCCGGATCATCGTCACTTGAGGTCAAATAAACTGATTTTTTTCCTAACTTATCCAAACTCTCAAGTAAAGGAAAAAAAACATTCCAATATACTTTGCTCTCGGAATAAAATACAAAATCATATTTTGATAAGTCAGAATCAAGGCTATAGCCTTTTCCTGTAATTTTACTTCGCAACTTATAGAAATATCCTTTAAAAGCATAGAGCAATGTTGCTGCGATACCAATAATAACATAAAGAAGCATGCTGCCTGTTCCAGGATCTATATAGCAAAAAGCAGGGAAACACATAATCACTAAAAAGAATAAAGTAAAATATATTTTCATTTTTCCTCCAGGGCATTATAACACATCTATTAACTCTTAATTTTTTTACATTTATTTTCAATATCAGATCTTATTGGAGTGCCTGCTCCGCCACAGAATATAAAAACCCAAAAAAGCAAAGAGTAATGCTGCTGCACCAATAATGGTATAAAGAAGCATGCTGCCTGTTCCGGGATCTATATAACAAAAAGCAGGGAAACACATAATCACTAAAAAGAATAAAGTAAAATATATTTTCATTTTTCCTCCAGGTCATTATACCACATCTATTAACTCTTAATTTTTTCAGCAATTGAAATTTATGAAATCTAAATTATTTTCTGAAAATAATTAATTGTTTTTTCAAGCCCTTCTTCAAGGGGTATATGCGGATTCCATACCAACTTGCTTTGAGCAAGTCCTATATCCGGTTTTCTCTGCCGTGGATCATCCTGCGGTAACGGAAAATATTTAATTTTTGATTTTGACTGTGTCAGCTTTAGTACTTTTTGCGCAAGCTCGTTCATTGTAAATTCTCCGGGATTACCAAGATTCACAGGACCGGTAAATCCTTTTTCCGTTTCCATCATTTTTATAAATCCTTCAACAAGATCATCAACATAGCAAAAAGATCTTGTTTGGTTGCCATCCCCGTAAATTGTTATATCTTCGCCTCTAAGAGCCTGTACTATAAAATTACTTACAACCCGCCCATCATTTGGATGCATATTCGGACCATATGTGTTAAATATTCTTACAACTTTTATATCAACACCATGTTGCCTGTAGTAATCAAAAAAAAGTGTTTCGGCGCATCTTTTTCCTTCATCATAACAGCTTCTGATTCCAATTGGATTAACTTTGCCCCAGTAATCTTCTTTCTGCGGATGAACTTCCG
>Ga0123353_10019682_pt1 | contig 10044 bp, 9 predicted proteins | sample TergutLab28metaG_3_FD_92763 | JGI IMG/M metagenome (GOLD analysis project Ga0123353, IMG submission 92763) | Labiotermes labralis P3 segment gut microbial communities from Petit-Saut dam, French Guiana - Lab288 P3 | ecosystem: Host-associated > Arthropoda: Insects > Digestive system > Gut ...
ATGTAAACAAAACATGAAATTGGTTACTACTAGATTTAAGTCTGGAGGGCTACATGAGAAGCATGTAGTGGCAACTTGGAATCTTGGGAACCATCTCAGCATTTGCTTATAGACACAGGGAAATCAGGCAGGCCACATGTCTTAGTATCACAGCTGTACTAAACTGTACTTCTCACTTAACAAAAGAGACAGAAGAAGATAAAGGGTACATTAAGATGAAAAGTGTTACATAACACCGACCAATTCACATACGACAACAGGGGGTGGCCACATAGAAGCACAGCTGAGGCCGCAATTTAGGACGCACTTTAGGCAAAGGCCATGCAATAAAATAAAATCCTTTTGCCTCGTTTTATGGCTTCTTATTTCTGTTCACCCAAATATGACAGATTAGTTTCAGGTACATTAGGACTCCTTTCTCTAGAAAACCTTTTAAAACACCATTCGTGGTCAGCCTTGTGTGCATGTAAACTACCAGAACATTTTATCTTGTTCATATCAGTGCACTAATATCACAATATCAGATAAATGCCCACAAATATACTGATATATCACTTTCTTCTTCTTCTTCTTCAGTACGGCCCGTGGCTAATGCCACAGATGTACTGCAGCCTATACACTTATTGTACTCACTCTACTCCCCCCGCCTGTTTGGACGTTCCCACGTTCGCCGCCAGGTACCCCCACGTCCACAACAACGTGAAAGATCCTAGCAGCGAAAGGTGGGACTATGTGGGTGAGAATTAACCGGTAATTTTGCCTGAGATTGCGACTTCCACATCAATTCAGGGATCTTTTACGTGCCGAAAATCTGCGACATGGGACCCACGGCTTTACTTCCCTTCCGAAGGAAGGCGTGCTGAGGATTTTTTCGCCCTGAAAAATCCTGACGGCTTTGGCCGGGTTTGAACCCGCGAACTTGGGTACTTAAAGGCAGCACGCTACCGCTAGACCACCGAAGCTGCTGATATAGTGCTCTAGTAATATATAAGTGCATGTGGAGCATTTGTCAGTACTTATTTGCTATACCAGAATAACACATTTTATGAGCAACTTGCAAGAGCCACATTGTGGCCATAGCTGTTAAATTCTGAATACAACTGAAATATACAAACGTCAGTGGAGGGAATACTGCAACGCATACTGATTCTGAAGAACTATCACCAGGCACATTAACATGCTAGATATAAAATGGCAAAACTTCAGCACAGTGTCACCTTATGAAAAGTACCTCATGTCAGTGGTTACTGATACAGGCAGTGGATGTAGATTTGGTTGATCCGAGTTTGCAAGTGTGGAAGCTGCGCCACTGGTAACCTGTGACCTAGCCTCTGGCGATTTGTGTCTCTCTCGTCCGTGGGGTTGACGGGATGGTGAGACATCTGTCTCGAGCGCGACTGAAGACAAATCTGAACATGAATGATTACAGAATGTATTCTGACAACGGGCTGAATAACAAACTGCATAAGATCTGAAGTTCTAAAGGTGGTGAGTGTGAATGTTACAGTCTTCTGGGTAGTGCAGACACAGGCAAGATATTTATTCAAAATGTGAGAATCTGCATACAGAATTAACAGACATCATGTCCCAAATTATTGTAATCATGACATTATCAAACGGTCCCACAGGTGGAATTTTATGATATATTTGTTTCTTAACCAACTCATGAAGCCACCAAACATTATCCTAATGTAACTATGGTTTCCTTTCAGAATCAGCACTGAATCCTAGAGCAGCAGGGTCACAATGAGTGCTGAATCCAATAACATACACTTGGCACTAACAAACAGGCAAGTCTTTGAAATGTCCCAGGCAGAAAGTCGCATCAAGACGCGAAGCTTTTCCATTTCAGGGACTGCAAACGTCCCTGAAATGTTGGAAAACCTTCACGTCTTGACGTGACTTTCTGCCATGAACATTTCATTGAATTCTGTAACTGAGAAAATTTTAAGATTTATATAAACAGGCAAGTGTCTAACTTTGTAATAAAATGATTCACTCTTCCATAGCTTGCCTTCAGAGCAGATATGACAAAGATCTCCCTGACGCTTACACACATCACAGTCGGCATAAACTGACATGGCACAATAACTGGGAATCAATGTGGGAATTTGCTGTCCACACAGTGGTGTTGCCCAGGATGAATGTCATTCGCGATATGACAGTGTGTGAATGTACGATCGGTTTCCCACATTTCAAAGGATCGCGGTGCCTTCATCCACAAGATTCGAGCAGTCCGATGCACTTTGTCACTGTAGGAATGGTTTCCCACTTTTCAAAGGATCACGTTGCCTTCATCCACAACACTCAAACAGTCCAACAAGAACAGCCACCTGGCCCCTTTAGGGCCACATAAGCACACAACGAAGCCCGTCCCACACCCCTCCAATTGGCTTGCCACCCTCTACTACCTTCAGTTTAAGTGTTACCTATTTACCTACATATTTCCATACTTACCCCGCACCAGATGTTCTTCATAGACTGCTTGACTGTTGAAGATAAAGAGACATTATGATCCCTCATAGCATTTCGAACCACTCACCCAACGCAGTGTCATATCTCAAAGACCTGAATTTTGAATTAATTATCACTTGGATTTGAATTACTACGTAAATTATATAAGACCTGAGGTGGTCATGCCAGTGAACCTCACGATCATGGGTAAACAGTAAAGGTGTAGCTGCCCATCGCTATGCCATGAAGGCATACAGGGGAAGTGAAGGTAAAGCTCCACTCTGTCATAACCTCGGCACTAGATGGAGGTGAGTGGTCAGCCTCATGCCTCAGCTGCTTTACCCCTAGCACCTATTGAACAGGGGGTTTGGTGGGCCCCAAAGCCAGTCTGGATGTTCTGAAGAATAGAAAGATGTTTTACACTTGCCTGGAATCAAGCACTGAACTGTCCAGCCTGTAGCCTGGGTTTGAAGGTTGTTTGACCGTGCATCTTCCCATGAAATAACTTGAAATGCCAACTTGATGCAACAAGGTAATTTTATTTTTGTATTCTTAGCTTGACATGTTTCGAGTACATACACCCATCATCAGGAGCATTAGATGTTGAGTTGCAGCATATGGCTTTCTGCACCGAGTTTTTGGATGGGTGGTGGTCTTGAGAGCTGCTGAGTAGGTCGTGTATGGTGCGGATGGTGCCGTGTGACATCCGCACCGCACACACGACCTGGGTCACTAGTCAGAGGTAAACAATTTCAAAAATTCTGGTAGGCAGAGAAAAATATATCAGTACATACTGTGGCTACAAGACGTGGTTCTCATCTCCAATCAGAGCACAACATTCGTATCTCATTACTGTTACAATGTCTCTCCTCAACTCTCACAATCCAGGCATAAGACAATGGAGAAAAATCAAATGTTGAGAAATACCAACTGTTAAAAGACTTCCTAACTTTACAGAAGTTTAAAAAATAAGATAAACACCCTGATTCAAAGAATAGTATTCTGACATACATGTATGCATGACACATTGATAAGAGATGGTACACATCAGACTTCCACATTGTCATGGTTGGCACTGAAGCATTTGTCCCAAAATGGCACCAAGTTTTGTATTCCATTACATTACATATTGGTGTCCAGTGTCTGTAGCTTGGAGGTAACAGCTTCCTTCACGTTGGCATCTGCCACAAATTTCAGCCAGCCAGGTGCTTCTTTAGGTGACCAAAAACATAGAAATTACTGAACCCAATACTACCATGTGGACTTGTAACTGGTTAAGGTAATATAGCATGGAGGTTATGGACTACTCTCTCTACAGTCTCTATCTCACACCCAGTGACTGCAGATCTCTAAGGATACCTTACAAAGCAACAGTCTGGCAAACAATTTGTATCAGACACTAGGTGAAATGAGCTGTTATCAGCTGGTAGGACACTTGGCAATGATTTCTTCTGTGCCTGGATAAGCCCTGGTGTCACGGTGGGATGAATGCTTACATCTTGAGGTCCGACATGTACCTTCCACTACCCTTGTGCCATTCCTACATCCCGGTCAGGATAAATTGTTCGTTTCAGCGTATTTTGTTGCCTCAATTTTTGACTTCCTTCACACTGGCAATAACTTCCTCTGACACAGTGCAACATTTCCTCTGTATCATAACTGACAAAGCGAGTATGTCAGAATGCCAACACCAACTCCCAAAGGTGGAATTGGAAACTAGACAATAACAAACATTTTTGGACACCAAAGGCACATATGTGACTATATTTTTTGACACCTGTTTAAGATTATGGTGTTCTGAAATATGACAGCGTACGGTCTGGTAGAGAGGTACAAATGTCTTGGAGAAACCAGTTCCCTCCGTCTTCAAGGCAGCAGTAAGAAGAAGGTTATAAAAAAAACCACATGCACATCCTAATTCAACCCACGACACTCTTACCCTGAAAGCAGAGGCAGTAAGTTCGCCCACAGCACTGGTATCTATCTAACAGCCTACATGGCTTCAGATCCCAGAAGACAGTAACGTTACTGTACACATTATTTTCTGCAAGCAATATGTGCGGCACGTGCCATGTCCAGATGGACATACACTACGTGTTCTATCGACAGCAAGCACCAATGTGTGACTAACTTTAAATTCACGGCACAAAATAAATGTCAGGCATGACATATCTCAACTTATTAAAAAGTACACTGCTGTGGTGTGTGGCAAGGTTGATGATGCTGGCACACTTAACACAGGATGTAAGTGAATCCAGTAATCCTAACCCTATGAACTGAGTGCAGGAGCAATACACTGCCAAATACCCACAAAAATTAAATTACTGTATATAACACATATAGTGGCAACACTGTGCATAATCATGCTGCATAGTGGACAATACAAACAGGTGATTAACATATGATCTCTGTGACAAGGAACGGTGAAATTCACAGTGTTAGCACTTCCAATGTCAATAAAAACACACCAGAGGCAGTGTTGTAATTCACTGCAATTACTACACCAATCAGACTATTACTGTAGCACAGTAAACTATGCTGGCACACAATCAGATGCAACACACATACAGATGGTACAGTGGGGGTAGGCACACAAGCAATCAGATGTGACATATGTACAGATAGCATAGAGAATGCTGGCACACAAGCAATCAGATGAACATGCATACAAATGGCACAGTGAATGCTGGCACACAAGCAATCAGATGTGACCTGCATACAGATAGCATAGTGAATGCTGGCACACAAGCAGTCAGATGAACATGCATACAAATGGCACAGTGAATACTGGTACACAAGCAATCAGATGGCACGGTGAATGCTGGCACACAAGTAACCAGATGTGGCATGCGTACAGAAAGCATAGTGAATGCTGGCACACAAGCAATCTGATGTGACATGCATAGATGGCACAGTGAATGCTGGCACACAAGCAATCAGATGTGAGCTGCATACAGATAGCATAGTGAATGCTGGCACACAAGCAATCAGACGTGACATGCATACAGATACCACAGTGAATGCTGGCACACAAGCAACAAGCATCCAGATGGTAGAGTGAACGTACAGTCAAGTCTCTTCCGCAGCACACACCACACCAGGGCTGTCCAGCCAAACAAACAGAACTCACATTATTAGTTCCATTACCACACTCTCCATTCCAACTCTCTGTTACACACTGTACACTGCACAGGGCTACTCAACTATTATACATATTGAACACATTCAACTCAGAGCTTCACAGCATTTTTTGGGGGTGGGGGAGGCAGGTGTTGTAATGTGATACTGTCAGTATCCCTGACCATAAAGTTCCAGATGGCAGTACAAACTACAAACGTAAATTGGAAAGGATTTGGGAGGGGTCACAGTCTATGTCGGGTATTACTAAACCAGGTTCCTGGGCGGACAGAGAACAAACTTGATAAACATCAGTCATTACAGTTAGAAACACAGCCAAGATTTGATCCGGGCACCTTCTGAATACATCTCCACAGTGTTATAACTATAACTTGCTAGGTAAATATTTCTTAAATTTTGACTGAGGTACATTATAATTAAGGCAGTCATGAAATGCTGGCAACAGAAGCTGGATTCATGCACAGAAGAACTGGGAACACTTGGATTACAAAAGAGCTTAAACAGAGTGGCGGAATTAAAGACAACAGATCATATAACAACATAAACAATTACACATCAAACTGCAAATCCACATTCTTCGAATTCCCCACACAAGACTTACGTTCAGAGTACTCTGTTACTATGCACAAGGATGACGGCCCTACAAATGCTACCATACAACTGAGAGAGGCCACTTGGACAAACACACGGAAAGCTGACGACGCGTTATTTTTAACTAACGGAAACACCTGCCACGTACAAGACGAGCTTGTGATGAGTTAGCCAGATTTCAGGAGCATTTTCTAAATGCCCTCTGGGGGGCGGGCAACAGTGCCCTATATGCCACAGCCTGATTTGATACCATTTTTGTTTTAGGTGTTGGTGTACCGTATCAATGAATACAGAAAAAAAAATCTCAATTAAGCATTCTTTAGTGTCAACTGAAGTTTTTAAAAACCAAACAAAATCTCTTAACTTACCACCCTGTTACTACAATAGGGTTACGAGGCATATGTCCAATGAACATTTCACCCACTGTGTTCCATATCAAATACAATCTCAGCAGTAGTTATTGTAAAAAAAAGGTAAATCAGTCCCGTTAGAGGCTTGGAGTGGCCCAGAGGGTTCCAGGAAGTTAAAGGTTCCCAGATTTCATGACAACACCATAGGATGATGGTAAGGATGTCAGCCTTACGCACCGGCCGCCTTTACCACCAGGAAATGCTCCTGGTACTCATTTCTGTTAGAGGCTGAGTCAACCCCCAGGGCCATAGTGCGATCGGAAGGATTATGTCAATGAAAAATTTCAGTGACACCATCTGGGATTGAACCACCGACCTTCTGATTTGTAGCACAGCACCTTAACCATTGTGCTACCGCCAAATTACCGTAGCTATGTGAATATACAGCAGACATGCAGAAAAGATTCTCCTCCCCCCATCACAATCTTCAGTTTTCAGGAAAGAATGCGTCAAATGTGTGCTAACTGCAAGGTACCCCTAATTTTTTAAGAATTTTGAAAAAATTCACACCTTATAATAAGGTAAATACAGTTCATACTCCACCAGCTGCTGCCATTTCTGTAACTGTATTTACAGTTGAACAAAGAGTATCAATTATGTTTTGCCTTAATGAACTGACAAGTGAAGGAAGGAACAAACAACCAAGTGAACAAAAGAACAAACAAACAGATTTACTAACTAAACAAAACTAACTCCAGTCACACAAATGAACTGGTGGAACAATACAAGTGACCCTGAACCACCAAACATCAGTAGCACAACTGAACTGGTGGTGCAACTGTACACAAGTGCCCCTGAACCACCAAACATCAGTAGCACAACTGAATTAGTGGCACAACTGAACACAAGTGACCCTGAACCACCAAACATCAGTAGCACAAATAAACACAAGTGATCCTGAACCACCAAACATTAGTAGTACAACTGGACACAAGTGCCCCTGAACCATCAAACATCAGTGGCACAACTGAACACAAGTGGCCCTGAACCACCAAACATCAGTAGCACAAATAAACACAAGTGATCCTGAACCACCAAACATTAGTAGTACAACTGGACACAAGTGCCCCTGAACCACCAAACATCAGTGGCACAACTAAACTAGTGGCACAACTGAACACAAGTGACCCTGAACCACCAAACATCAGTGGCACAACTGAACACAAGTGGCCCTGAACCACCAAACACCCGCAGCACAACTGCAGTGGTAGTACAACTTGGAACAAGTGAATGAACCACCACAGCATAGGTAACATAACTCAAACACAAGCTATAGAGTCAATGTACTCACCAGGAGTTAGGAGATTGGGATCGATGGGTTTCGACGTGTCATTGCACTCCTTGAGTTCCTGGTAGTTGCTCAGATGAGACCACAGTGCAGACTTGCCCTGCAAACAGTATCACAGTGCCTGCTCAACTGTCCTCACAATACTGACCCTCTCTCATATACAACAGTAAGGTATGTGGTATACGGGGGCTTAAAAATTACCAATGATGGGAAATTAAACATTACACAAATGCAATACATGTCAGTGTGAGCACCGGGACTCATACAAGCAGTATCAGTGCATAGAAACAACCCTCAACAGTAATAAACAAGAGAGGGAGAATGGAGATACAGCAGGAAGATGGATGGATGTATGTAGTTATGTAACACTGTATGTAGGTTATTCGGAAAGTAAGTACTGTCTGCGCATATCTCTCACGCATCCTCGAGACTGTCACTTTGTGCATGTGCAGTGACTTCCTCTATAAATTGAGAAGCCACAGACGCCATTTTGTGAAATTCGTATTATGTTTATGTTTGTTCCCCTGCGTTAAACATGTTTAAGACAACTGAAGGGGCCGCCAACTGTGAAATACAGTCTGTAATTCGTTTTTTGAACGCTATGAATGTGCTACCAAGTGAGATTCATCACCAGATCTGTCAAGTGTATGGTGACAATGTGATGAGTGATGGCATGGTTAAGAAATGGGTTCAGATGTTCAATGAAGGACAAGAGAACGTGCACGATGAGGCGCGAAGTGGGCGTCCATCTTTGATGAATGATGATTTGGTGCGTAAGGTCAAAGAAAGAGTGCGTGACGACAGGCGTTACACAATTTCTGATCTGTCCCTGCACTTTCCTCAGATTTCAAGGACTCTACTCTATGACATTGTCAGTAGTCATTTGGGTTATTGGAGGCCACATTCTATGAGAAGGGTATACAAAAACTTGTGCCCCGCTACGATAACTGCCTCAATAATGGCGGCGAATACATGGAAAAATAATTTGAAGAACGCAGAATCTGATAACAATAAAATTTTATGCGAAACCTTACTCGATTTTTTTTTACAGCGAAACGGTACTTACTTTCTGAATAAGCCTCATACCATCGCAGGTGCTGTGAGATACATACATGTATGAGTGCAGTCATTAATATATGGTGAAGACTGAAGTCTTCTGTGATGTTACACTGTTGTTGGGGTTACAGATCCCAAGGTTATGAAGGATCATAATGCATGCATCTTCATATATCTTCTTGGACTGCCTAATCCTGAAGGTGAAGGCACTAGATCCTTTGAAAGGTTAGAAACAATAAATCCAAGAAGGCACCGTAACATTCCAGAAGACTCGAATCTTCAGCAACACTACTGTGCGAAGCCCAAATCTCACATCTATGCACAGTGCTAGTGACAGTGGTGGTGGTAATGGCAATGATGTCCCAAATTTTAATATCGCACAACCCAAAGGTACATCGCTCAATGATAAAGTGCCACAAACCTGCTTGTTCTGCAGTCCATGAGACCAGATGCGCTCCAGGAGGTCGCACAAGCTTGCTATGAGTGTGTTTTCTTCAACCCCAACCAAGGACATCTCCCCACTACCATGCCCTAGTTCCACAGCTTCGGTACCCATCTTTTCCACCAGCATGCGCTTCGTTTTGCTTTTACAGTCCTGCCAACATATGGTGAAATACATGTGCACTTCACTCCTACTGGTCATATGTCAAAGAACATGTTTAAGGTGAATCAGAAAGACATTTAACCCTTTTGCATGAGAAATTCTGGCTGCAATCTGGAGAATTCTGAGATTTAAATTACAGGTGTGATCTGATGTTTATTGGACTGTGCATCATTGTGATAACTGAAGAATAAACCCACTATTTCAGATGGCCATTAACCCCCAGCCCCCACATACTACATAAAAAGACCAGTTGTGCTTTAGCCTGCAGCGCGGACACTACCCAGCCTAACTGCATCTAACCTGCAACATACAGCAAACCAAGGTATGTACAATTTCAGATTCACAATACTAATCAACACTAACAACACATCTAATTACCAACCCACTAATGAAACACACTACACACAACAGAACACTACGATCACCACGCATAAAAGATCACAACTATTAATATTAACAGAAACACGTTACCAGCTACAACCAAGCGACAAAGAACTTCACAC
>Ga0123353_10019683_pt1 | contig 10043 bp, 9 predicted proteins | sample TergutLab28metaG_3_FD_92763 | JGI IMG/M metagenome (GOLD analysis project Ga0123353, IMG submission 92763) | Labiotermes labralis P3 segment gut microbial communities from Petit-Saut dam, French Guiana - Lab288 P3 | ecosystem: Host-associated > Arthropoda: Insects > Digestive system > Gut ...
GGGTTTGTGTGCGCGTGTGTGGTTTGTGTGCGCGTGTGTTGTGTGTGTGTGTGTTGTGTGTGTGTGTGTGTGTGTGTGTGTGTGTGGGGTTTGTGTGCGCGTGTGTTGTGTGTGTGTGGGTGTGTGTGTGTGTGTGTGTGTGGTGTGGTTTGTGTGGTGTAGTGTGTGTGGTGTTTGGTGTGTTTTTGGACTTGTGTGTGTGTGGTGTGTTGTGTTTTGTGTGAGCGCGTGTGTGTATGTGTGTTTTGTGGGTGAGTGTGTGTGTGGCCGTGTGTGATTGTGTGTGTTTGTGTGTGGTGTGGGCGTGTGTATGTGTGTGTGTGGTGTGTGGGAGAGTATGTGTTTGTGTGGGCGTGTGAGTGGTGTGTGTTTTAGTGTGTGTGTGTATGTGTTTATGTTTGTTGTGTGGGCGTGTGAGTGGTGTGTGTTTTAGTGTGTGTGTGTATGTGTTTATGTTTGTTGTGTGGTCGAATTTGTGTTTTTGTTTTTGTGTGAATGGGCTTTTGTGTGTGTGTGTGATGTTTGAGCGTGTGTGTGTGTGTATGTGTGTGGTTGTGTGTGTATGTGTTTGTGTGTGCGTGTGTGGGCATGTGTGTGTGTTTGTGCGTGTGTTTTTGTGTGTTTTTGTGTGTGGTGTGTGGGCGAGTGTTTGTGTGTGTGGGCCTGTGTATTTTTGTGTGTGTATGTGTGTGTGGTGTGGTGTGGTGTGTGTGTGTGTGTATTTTATGAGTGTAGTATGTGTGTGCTTGCTTGCGTATGTGTGGGTTTTTTTAATATGTGTGAGTGTTACTCTATTGTGTGTGTGTATGATGTGGGCGGGTGTGTGTGTGTGTATGTGTGTAGATTTTTTAATGTGTGGGTGTTTGGTATTACGTATACTGTACCCAGACTGAAGCTTTTCTTGTCCTGACTGAGGTTTTTCTTCCCTTTGTCCTGAGTTGTAAGGCAATTGCCTGGTTAAAATTCGCAAAGACGGGGCACGGCCCGCACTCTTCCAAATTAGTTGTTAATTGTGTTTTTCTTTTGTTATTTGTGTTGTTGTATGTATTGTCTCTGTCTAAATGTGCACTTTAACACTGCCATCGGATGACAACCCAACTGCAGTTAACAAATATATAAATTATGTTGCTCCATTAGAAACATTTTTAATATTGACGTTGAAATTTCTGTAGCACATTTAATAGTAACTTTGAAGCCAGCAAAACACAAATATTCTCTCGTAGGCACCAAATTCTTTGTCATATTTCTTGTCCATTTAGCACAAATGTAACTGCATATATTCCTGAAAGCAGTTAAGCATTAACTTTCCTAAATGAAGTGAAATTTAAGGTTATGACAGCCGAGTTGTGAGCATTTAGACCAGATTACACGCTGTCTACATCCAAGTAAATCAAAATCATTTTAATTGCTCTCCGTAATAAATATATTCTGAAATAATTGCAATTTTAAAAGCTGCTAAATATATTTATTTCCCTTAAAATTATTTTTTAAAATTACACATATTTTTGCTTTAAATTTTTGTCATCAAGATCTTTGTACTTTATTTTATAGAAGATAAGAAATAATTTGCATACCTTGATGGGAAATTGTTTGAATTCTGACGTAAATCATATTTTTCAAATAAAATGTTCAACCTTTATTCGTTATTATCACTGCCCACTGCAGTGTCAGTCTGAATACATAATAAATGTACTTATAAAAGAGCACTTGTCGCAGCCGCTTTATTTATGTACTACCTCGGCTATTCTAACAGGATATCATGTAAATAGTCTAGAGCGCTTTTATGGCGATTAAATGTCGCCAACAACAATAAAACGAACTTGCATCTTCATATAAAGGGCCCAATATTTTGCCCGACATTAACCACATTTGGACTTTCTCGCCAAGTTTTCATGAATGTTCCCAATATCAAATTTCAAAGAAATCTACCCAGTGGGAGTCCGGCTGATACATGCGGATGAGTGGACTGACGGACGGCCATGAGGAAAGTAATAGATGCTTTTCGCAGCTATGTTAGCGTGCCTGAAATTCAGGTAGAAATGGCGTAAGGGTCAATGTGTTCTATACAATGCGCATGAACCAGAACATCCTTTGTCTATAGCTAGACTTGTAACCACATAAGCGTTTTGCCTGAAATATTTCTCATTTTAAGAAGAAATGACCGAAATATGATAATAAATGTACATTTTTCTTCATATAAAGTGTCCGTTATTCTTGTCCGGTTTTAATGAAACTTGAATTTTCTCGACTTTTTCCTTTCAAAAATTCTCGCGTATGAAATTTCACTGAAGTTCTTCCTGTGTGAGCCGAGTTGTTCCGTGCGGACGGAAGTAAGAACAGACAGAAAGACAGAGAGACAGACAGACATGACAAGACAAATGTAATAGTCTCTTATCGCAGTTTCGCGAAAATTCTTAAATGTTTAAACATTTATTTACTTTGGCTGTGTTGTGCCTCAAACAATTAGGCACCATCTCCCACCACGGACACCCATATTCGTTTCCAGCCATATTTTCCTTTAATCTGCTGTAGACAAAGTGTCTTCGTCTGTCAGTATTTTTCCACCAGTACTCCATATTCACTGATCCATCTACCACATACACCTTACTGGCAGTAACCAAGAGCGTCGTTCAATACCACACTGACAAAATCCGTGTCCTGCCTCACAATAAACACCAACAATCTCTGTTACAAAAAAAAAAGGACTAATATAGAAGTAGTCACATTTTGTTATAGAGATTGCATATTTTAACCCTATGAAGCCACTTAACTTCAGACTGCTTAAGTAGCGTCCCTGTAGTTGTTAAGACGATTATTTAAATGCAATACTGTGCCCATCCCAGATATGCTTGATCTTTCAAAAGGTCACCAGACCGTTACGACAAGTGGTTTGGCATTAATTATTGTTATTTCACAAACATCTTAAATAGGGTCATCCATACAGCAGAGCTAAGCTACAGTAAATGCTAATATACTTAAATGTATGCAGCTGTTGATACGTGACATTTTTCTCATCCTTATGACATCTGTTTTGTTGCAGATAAGGTGATGAAGTGATGCTGAAGGACACTGAAGGAAGAAGGTTTAATGACCAGCTTCCCCTCTCTGTATATAAACTTTCAGTAGGCACTGATCATGTGGCAGGGGGGGATGGAGGGGGCAGATCCTGATCAGGCCTGACTGTTCGTCCAGGACCTGAGAACAGGATAGTATAAATACAGCAGGACTGTCTCTGTCAGCCACACTGGTCGTTTGTGATCTTAAGTTGTCATTATTTGCTCTGAATTTATAGCAGTCCTTCGGCGATCACAATGAACACGTTGGTGAGTTGGAAGATCTTAAGTAATCACTCTTGTGTTAAATCGCGTCAGTTATTCTGAGTCGTTTTGAGACGAAGCTGAGATTCTTTAGTTATTGCCTGTGTTAGTTCTAAACTGTTCGCTATTAGTGGCGTCAGCAGAGAATGTTACAGCCAAGATCCGTCACAAATTTGGTGTTAATTTCCTGTGTAACTTTCAAACTTAACAGAATATTTATTATAGTTTGAAGTGTAAAGAAATGGAAACCTCAAAATTAAATCCAGGTTTTGAAAATCTGAACACGTTCAACTAAATAACTAATTCCAAGAACCAGAACCATTATTAAAAATCTTACCTTGTACACTGAATCCGACGTTTCGGAGGATATGTTATGAATATTCTATAGCGTTTCTGTTAATATTTAACCATATTTATTTGACTATTCTTGTACCCAATATTAACTCATACAGATAAATATTAAGAGTTAGTATTTACAATTAAAATTATTTCTACTTCTCGATACATTCCATTTGAGTATAGTTAACCTTTTGGCGCTGGAATTAATTTTTAAATTTTAGCACATCCTGTATATAAAATGTGAATAATACAGGAACCAAATACGTTAGAATTATGAAACAAACTGCATTTTGAAGAGAAAAACGGAGAGTATATACCGTGTTTAAAATATTCGGTACCTATATTTGTTGAATAAATATATAAAATGCAACGTTAGAGGTTAGCGGTGCGGTACGTCAACTATAGTTGACGTTAGGCGTCTAAAGGTTAAACAGCAAAATACTCAATGACGTCACACTAACGGCTGCGAGAACTTCAAATCTCACACCGAAGAAAGTGAAGGAAAAAGAGGGTGCAAATACGTGATACAAGCAATGAATATTTCGTGTCAGTTTTAGCCTATACACAGACTAATTGACTAACCGCAAGTACCAGCGTCATATACTGAGAAAAAGACACCTGCTCACCCATTCAACTAATTACCCGCATTTCATGCAGCACGAAATTTTAATGGCGTCCTTACAAAAGCCCGACACTTTTTGCTATAATGAAGCATACATTTCCAGTTCTTACACTCCTTTAAAATCCATTCTAATATTATCCTCCCATATAGACATATGTCTTCGAAGCAGTCTCTTTCTGTCAGGCTTCACTAAGAAATTTCTATATACATTTTTCTCGTTCCACATACATGCCACATGCTCAACCTATCACATTCTTCCTCTTTCATATTCCACTTTATATTTGACGAGGAGAACAATGTATGAATTTTGCACATAAAAAAATTTCCCCTTATTTTCTATTTCTTCCTCCCAGACCCACATATTTTCCTCGGCTTTCTGTTGTTAAAGTGGTTCCTGTAACACAGCCCAACTCTTTATTAACTTTGTCGCCAGATGGATTCGGCTAATGAACCTTATTTTATTCACGGGAAGAAATTCCCGGTACTCATTGCGTGGGAGACAGGGTGGGATCCATAGGGTGTCTGGGCGAATAGGATAAGAAAACATTTTTTGCCCCGGCCGGAACATTAAACCCGCTCCTTACGGTCTGTAAAATTATGACCACTCGGACTGCGAATTTATGTTTCTACCCTGACCCTGTATTCTGCTCTTTCAGAGCGTGAGTAAGCACATAAAAATCAGGCAACGTTACAGCTCTGCTAATTTTAATCTTGGTCTAAAACGGTGCATGTGCCAGTAGACTGTTCATCTCGCGAAAATTCGCGAATGTGAAAACCTAATTTCCTTTCCGTTCTTAGTGTCCTTAGTGGTCAAGATGAGACTTCAAAACTACTGAAACATTTGAATAAGCACGACGTCTGTAAGGAAGAACGAGTTTTGATGTTTCATCAGTCATTTTGACTGCGAATTCTCTTTCTTCTGAGACAAGACACCACGCCTAATTTAATAACCCGTTCCTGACTAAAAGAAAACAAAACAGTCTCTGGTTTCAGTCAAACAGAACAATATATATTCTTATAACAAAACCAACACGGTGCTCTAATATCTCAAATTTATTTTTGAATTAGGACTCTATATGTTTCGGACGGTTTCTCCGTCCATCATCAGGAGTCTAGCACTGTACACACAGCAATACATACAGATTATGCTGACTGCTTGCTAGCAAGCAGTCAGCATAACCTGTATGATATTTACCTATTGCTGTGTGTACAGTGCTAGACTCCTGATGATGGACGGAGAAACCGTCCGAAACATATAGAGTCTTAATTCAAAAATAAATTTGAGATATTACAGCATCTTGTTGGTTTTGTTATTAGAATATATCACGATGCAAGGTCCTCTGAATGTCAAATTCGACAACAATATATATTTATATTATATTACCTTGACGACATGTTTTGGTCCATTGACTACCATCAGGCCACCCTTAAAAAACTCAGAATAAGTTGCATGTAGTGCAAATAACTCTTGATTAATACGAGATCTCCTAAAAGTTACAGAATGTATTAAAGAACTATAAAATAACTTATTTTGAACCTGTGACACACCAAGTTGTGTATGATACTGTACAGCAGTCGGAAGATGAAACTAAATAAAAATAAAAATATTTTACATTTCAAATCTTTACAATTTGAGTTGGTAATATTTGTTAAGGGTTAGATGGGAGGATAATATTAAGATGGATCTTCAGGAAGTGGTATGTGGGGGTATGGATTGGATCGAGCTGGCTCAGGATAGGGGCAGGTGGTGGGCACTTGTGAATGCGGTAATAAACCTTCTGATTCCATAAAATGTGGGGAATTTCGTGACTAGCTGAGAACCGGTCAGCTTCTCAAGAAGGCCTGTGCTGCATGGAGTAAAGTAAGAAAGTAAGTAATGTTTTTTAAGGATATTTACTATTAGTTATTTTGAGTCACAAGTTATAAGCACATTATGCATAACAAGGTTACGACATTTATCGTGTACGCCAAATTATGGATTATAGATGCGATTCTCTTAGTCTCCATTCCGAAGGCGTATTCCTATAACGATGCATGTTTTACGCACACCGGTATGTACGGTACTTTGTGTGTACCAAGGCAGTAACCAGTGGCTTACCGAGCGGGGGTTGGGGATTCAAACCCTCCTCCCCGAAATTCCGAAGGCCCTCCAAAATCGTGCCAAACTCAACGCGACTGTGAAAACTGTTAAAAATTGCTGAATTTAGGACGCCAACACCACAAGATGTTCGGAAAAAGGCAGTAAAATTCTAAAACTACCGCCGGTTCGCAATTGTTTTACATTAGCAATGTCAAATAAATTGGTTGTCATCATAAATAGTCTACCGTCTCTATCTCCAACTGCCTATGGTTTAGAGTTGAGAAAATAGTAGTCCCTCAATAGGGACTTGGCTGCATATAATTTTTTATATTGTGTCTGTGAATATAAAATTATCAGGACGGGGTAAAGAAAGGACAGTTTTCCTAGAGTTGTACTTAAACACATTCCGAGGAAAATATATTCCGTGAATAACTCTAGATCCCTGAAGAAGGAGGAATTAATTTTCTTCGAAACGTCAGGAATCCTTTACCAAGTGCCGCAGCGTCATTTCCCACAAGAGCAGAATCTTAAACGCTTATGGACAAAATTATGATGACAACAAAACTGTATCGGAGAGTTCGAAAAGACAGCTGCTCAAAATTTAGCTTCTCCATACGTCTGTCTTTACAGCCACATACTAAAACTACAGAACAGATGAAAGGATTTTGGGGGAATTTAACATAATAAAATGTTACCGAAATATTTTCTTTTAAATATTTCAAATTTGGTTGAAATTGAGCACAGAAGCCGATAGTTTTCACTAATATTGCTGAGTATTTCTGCACTATGGAGATTAACAGCTGGAGACTCGTTTAATGTTATCGGAGAAGGAAACATTTTGAACTTTCAGGGTGTAGAGGAAAATACAACATCCACTGATAGATAATGCAGTATATTTTGATATGATATGATATGATATATGATATGGTATATGATATGATATATTATATGATATGGTATGTGATATGATATATTATATGATATATATGATATATGATATGATATGATATATGATATATGATATGATATGATATATTTGTTAACTGCAATTGGGTAGCCACCCGGTGGCAGTAGTACAGTACACAGTTACACACAAACAATACACAGAACGACACAAAACAAACAATACCTAGAACAACACAAAACAAACAATACATAGAACAACACAAAAATAACAATACATAGAACAACACAAAAATAATTTTGCAAGAATGCGGGCTTTGCGTTATAGAGTATACATTTTGGATATAACTAACTCTTTGAAAACTTCGACTAATAAGAACTCCATTTCTGTTATAAACACCAGTCAGTTTACAGGTATGTAGGGAGAGTACCATTTGTTCCACCAGAAATGGACAGTGTGGGCAGAATTTAGCAATTCGGCATGTTAAAGTGTGAGTACACGTAGTAAAGACTAAACTTTTATAGGTTAAGGAAGAGTGGACGAAGGTTCTAAGAGGGAGAGTCAAACGAAAACCTTAAAAGTGCGATAAAAATTCGAAACACAGCTCGATTTTCTTGTAATGACAACAGTGATGCTCATGGTTTGAAGAGTGGCCGGCAGGTTGCAGTACGATGCAGGAATGCAACACGACGGCGCAATAGTATTGTAAAGATGGCGGCCCCGCTTGCAACATGCACCATAGAAGAACAGCGTTCTCTCATCCGTATTTTAAGTAGCGAAGGGATGAAACCCATCTAAATTCATCGACGAATGAACGTTCAGTATGGTGATGCATGTCTGTCACTAGAGCAAGTGTATAATTTTGACACTCAGGCATTTCATCGTAACTTCGTCAGCGGGCCTGTCAAAAATATATCTTTGGCTCACTGGTGGATTTGATAGAAATTAACAACACATGAGTGCAGTATGGAGTGTCATTCAGTATCATCGTTCTGGACTTGTACTGAGGAGGTACTTGGTTCAAATCTGAGCTGGAATCCTCGATATTCTTATATTTCTTTCTTAGTTTTCCTCAGAATTCCAAATCTATATATCAGGATGTCATTAAAAACTAATATATCCTTTCAAATCGTCGTCTTTCCAACATGTGCATACACCTGCATAATTCAATCATGTCCACATACTTGTGGTAAAGGAACATTTCACTAAGCATGACTATTATATTGGGCATCTTTTCGGACAAATCGTGTTAGAAACTGTACTTGCATCCGATATCACGTATCATTTCATCTCAGCTGTTTCCTTTACACATTATTGCTATCACTGCGCCATAATCCATGTCGTTCTAAGAAGCCCAACATCACTCCGATTCGTCGAAAACATTCACGAAATTTCGGAACAGTGTTATTAAAATGGGGTTTCTTTAAAATTAAAAATCCCGAACATCGATTTTCACGAAGTTTGAAATATCTCTCTATAAACATGCCTTTTGGACCATTGACGCAAATGAGCCCCCTCACGGTAACATAACTTTAACTCTCGATAGGAAATTTTTGCTTTCATATTAATTGTAAAACAACCAAAGAAAATGGGCTAGATAAAATATGCAACGTGCATGGGGAACATGACAAATGCAAGCAAAACATAAGAAGAGCGTCGCTGTAGATATACAGGCTTAATTGACTGAATAATATCAAAATATGTATTAAATATATTGTATATAATGATGTGGATTGGATTGTACTTGCTCTGGATGGGATCCAACAGCACGCCTTTTCGAACACAACAACTACGCTGTCACATTCCGCAAAATGACCCAGGAAGCAGCTGTGTTTTAAGTAGTACTAAGATCCATAAAATTGCTTAACATAGGTTTTCGCTTACTTAGGGCTACCTTTCACTAGTGAAGTTACAGCTTTGGGGACAGATTTCAACAGGTGGTTGGTCGTTACAAATATTTACTTACAAAATAAATACTGACTGGTTGATGCTTGCGTTCAGACAAGTTTTCTTATGCCTTATAAACTGGACTTAGTTGTAGGCACAGCAAATGCCGAAGCTTGCAATAATGTAATGAAGTTAAACGCGTGATATCCAGCTGTGTGAGGACGATATGTACAAGCAAAATCTATAAAATTCAAAACACATGTACCTCCATATTTTCTATCAAAGATGGATCAGTCAACAAAAATCAGATCACGCCGAATAGCGCGACGTAATAATTCAGCGTAAATGGAAATTCAACTAACCGAAAAGACCCGAAATTAAAATCCACTCCAGTCGCACCTTCCTGTAAATCCTCTTTGTTTCTAGACTTATCTCGTTAAGAACCAATCGAGAAGGATGGGCGGAGTGAACACTGTCTCAGAACCGGTTACCATAAGTACAGTCTTCAAAACATTACAATCAAATCCAATTTCATGATAATAATTGCAATGAACAATCGAAACAAAAAATAACAACATAATCCATCATTCACTTAGGAATAAGCTGCATACTGACGTGAAATAAACCAAAATCAAGAAACCAAAAAATTTCAAACCCTAAAAAGACGATAAATAAAGTGCGTCTTACAAACCAAAGCAACTAATGAAGGTCCATCGCCGGCTCTCATTAACGGGACAGATTCCTCTGAACAGAATTAGATAGGGCAAATTCTTGGGTTTCAAGATGATATCGAATAATATTCAGACACAAAGTACAGGCTTATTGTCTGATGAAGATGTTGTGCCTTGACTGTTAAAAAATTTTTTTCCCACTGTAATTAATTTTTTTACATAA
>Ga0123353_10019684_pt1 | contig 10043 bp, 6 predicted proteins | sample TergutLab28metaG_3_FD_92763 | JGI IMG/M metagenome (GOLD analysis project Ga0123353, IMG submission 92763) | Labiotermes labralis P3 segment gut microbial communities from Petit-Saut dam, French Guiana - Lab288 P3 | ecosystem: Host-associated > Arthropoda: Insects > Digestive system > Gut ...
CAAGTGGGTAACCATATCAAAGACTTGGTCAAAGTGGTTAACGGCAGTGGCAGCTATGTCGTTACATCTTCTACAAGCTCAAGCCGTGATACCAGCAAACTTCTCCGTCCCAGCACCGGCGGTAGCGGCAGCAAGTTCCTTCCGGTACGACAAAAGCATGCTGCGGCAACGACGGCCTTAGCGCCATCCAAGAAAGGGCGGGGCAAAGAAATAGATCCTAATCAGATCATTCCCATGGAGGATGACGATTTTAAGGACTTTTGAACAATAGAGGATAAACCGGCAACAGACAGGTTTTCGCTGCTTCTTTTTATTCCCTCCAAATGAAAAGCCTGTTTGTTGCTGATTTCCTATATTTTAAGATAGAATTTTATAATTCCATACGCAAAAAATCCGCCTGAAAAAGTTTCCAGCGGATAGTTGCGTTGCGAGGTACTCACAACATTGATTATCCTGTTGATGTTTCGGATACCGCACTCCGTACGCCTGTCTGCTACAGGCAGGCCTTGCACTTGATCTCTCACAAATCATTTAAGCAACGCTTCCTTAACGGGAAATAAATTATTTGAGCACAAGGCGGTAGGACTTCCTGCGCTGAATGGGGTGATAGGATTCCTTGGATTGCACCAATCCCGGCAGCCCCATATCACTTTCCTTGTTGATATAATCATATCCGGAGAAAAGATCACGGGCACATTCGCGATCCAGAAAGGGATAAAGACCGATGATATCGGGAAAAGCCTTCTCGAAGGTTAGATTGGCCATATCTTCTGAAAGGGGTGTACGAATAGCAAAGGCGCTGACTTTACCCTTGATACGAACCAACAATCCCTCCGAATCCAACTCCTTAATGTGATGGAGCATGGTCATGGTTGCATGTTTCTCGCAAGCCAGATTTTCGTTGACCAGTGGGCTGCAATCATAGTATTGGCACCACTCTTCGAGAAAATCCAAGCACTCTCCTGTATTGTCTTCAGTGATACGCTCCAGGAGACACTGACCACCGTTATCCTTTATAAATCGCGAAATCCAGTTACGTTTATTGGCGTAACGATTACCTCGTAACTGCATCAGATCTTGCGTCCTGTAAATATAGTCCTCATACTCCGTTTGTTCAGTACAGACAAAGTAGGGATTTTCTTTCTCCAGATCATAGCGAAACACATATTCTTGGGGAACAAAATAATACTGAGGAAATCCTACCTCCCGGGCGATATGCCAAACCCTCTCCGGAGATTCCTCCCACTGCGACGCAATGGGAAGAATCAGATGGTTCTCGTAAGGTCGCGGCACGCAATAGGAGCCAATTATCAGAACATCATGGAAGATTTTGTAAACTGCCCTATATACGGGAGTATCCCAGCAAATAATGGATGGTAGAGAATAAACGGATAAGCGATGAGGCTGACCTTGGAAAAACTTTTTGAGTTGAGGGTAATCTGCAGGGGTCAGAGGTTGCATAACCATCGTTCATTGTCTAACAGCATGGGGGTTGAATCGGGCATAGCAGAAAACCCCAGTGGACGGTAGAAAGGATGACTCCCCCTGCCGGCAACTAATCCAATCCACTGAATTCCATCTGACCGTAACTTTTCAATAAGGAAATTTACAAGACGGCGCCCCACTCCTCTGTGTTGATAATCAAAGTGAACTGTCACATCCTGAAGATAGGCGTCATGGACACAGTCACTGATTGCCCGCCCCATACCAATAAGCCTGGTATGATCCAACACCGCTAGGAAGCAATGACTTCCTCTCACGATCTTTCCCACCAGTCCTTCATCATCATTTTCTTCGGACCACCAAGCAGCCCCACGATAAAGAGCAATAATATCCTGCACTTGCTGCTGTGTCGGTGATGTCAAAAACTGATATATCAGCATGCTGTCTGTTACTGGCATCAAGTTCCTCTAGATACGCCTGTATATTCCGGATGCATCTTCTCGCTGTTTATCCCATTCCTGAACCGGCAGTATACCCTTCTTGCTTCAAACTCCCGCATGCCGTTTATCGATAGACTGGACTCGACACAGGGCTAGAGCTACGCTATCGCTGTGATACACAAAAGCTGCCTCTTTAGAGGTGGAATTATATACCTCTTTAGGCTATTACTGCAATCAACATCTTTAGGCAGTAATAGAATTTTGCGATCGAAAAACAATTGCCCTACGTCAGCGCAGGCAATGCCAATACCGCCGGGCCCATACCCTACTTCAATTCTCAACGTTCCTGTTAAAACTGGATATTATACGATAGAACAGTTCCAGATTGGGCAAATTCACAACCTTTTATCAAGTTCATTTTGGGGGTCGCGGCATTATCGCAAAATGCCCGATCATGCTCTACAAAAAGCATGGTCGGCTGACAGGTTACGATCAACCCCTCGACCTGCACCAGTGACAGTACGTCAATATAGTTCAACTGTTCATTCCAGATATACACATGCGTCCGATGACAAAAGCTAGAGGCTATCAACACCCTTTTCTTCTGCCCTGCGCTGTAATCTCGCATGTCCTTTTCAAATTGAATATGAGAAAAATCAAGTTTTCGCAGATTAGATTAGCACCGACACGTATATGACCGGTGTGTAGAATATTCTTGCCGCAAATCAGTTTTAAGATACTGCCTTTGCCAGTCTAGTCCCATTACCGCCTATCAATGCCAATCACTTGCCTTGCTCTAGGGTAAAGTTTAAATCATGGGAAATTCCTTCGCTTTCATAGGAAACAATCACCTTTTCCAGCGCTGGCAAGCAGGGACATATGATATATTATTAGTGAATAGATCTTCAGGCACTTGGAGAGAGGGAAGGGATAATGCCGCTTTTGAGCAAAAACATCCGAGAAATGAAAAAGGTCTGTTTATTCATAAATTGAATATACTGGTCAGGTTTCTACAAAAACAAGGGCTTATCGAAGATGACATCGGCATTTTAGTTTCGTCTGCTCCTATAAAAATAAATGGTCATGACTAGCACATAAGGCATAGAAGGTCTAAAAGCTAGTCATGACCATTTTTCTATTATTGATTAGTTTAGCCGAAATCGAATGAGCAAATCAAATATTTGTAAGTTGAGTTGTTATCAAGCACAAGTAGTTACTAAATACAATGGATGAAGCGTGTAAATCTTTCTATCTCAGGCGAAAATCAACTCGGCTCTTTTTTAATCCTTCTTTTACCGGTGGATCAGCATAATTTGAAGATACGATAAACACCCGTTCCGCCTCTACTTCCCCCAGAGCAAGGATGGCCTCTTTGAGGCTTTTCGCACGTTGATCGGCAAGAAGACGAAGATCATCATCTTTGATCACCATATGGGCATAGATCAACTTTTCCATCTCTGCCGGCGGCAGCGTTTTTTCCATACCGATCATATTTCTGGGTTTAGAAAATGTTCTTTCCCCATAAATTTTGCGAAGATAGACCTCGTACTCCTCGTGTTCCCAAATAACATCCTCCGGTGTGGTGATGTTTTTACCACGACGCTCCATACTGTTGAATTTGAGGACTTTCATTTCTCTCTCCAAGGATTTCTTCTTTAGTGCCTCACGATCATTGTCCGGGTCAACATAGCCCTCGATTTCCAGCTTCATTTCCTGATGTTCCGCCAGCGCCTTGGAAAGGACATGTATCCTTTGCCTCATCTCGTCATCAATAAAATCGTTTCCATAATTAAATTCAACATAACTGAGCTCTTCTCCGGCACCAAAAACGGCGCCTAAAAGAGAAAAGGGAGAAGCTGCCGCTTTAATAAGAATATTCTCAATGACCTTCCAGATGATTTTCCAGACGCTGAATTCCGGGTCATCCAGAGTGCCGTAAACGGGAATATCCAATTTGATCTGCCCATGGCGATCCTTGAGAAGAGAAACGGCCAGAGAAACAGGGAGGGGCGTTGCGTCCGTACTTGACACTTTTTTACCAAACGTCAACTGGTCAAGAAAAATCTGATTGGTCGAATCAAGTTTTCGCTTGTCAATGCGATATTGCACGGCAAATGAAAGTTTGCCCTTTTCAATTTCATAACCAAAATATTTTCCCGCATAGGGCGTAACCGGAGGTAAATCCACATCCCTGACATCAGCCTTCAGATCCATGAACAAGTCCTTACCGAAAGGATTGATCTGTCCCCTGATATCCAGCGGAGCATAATGATCCCATTTCCCTTTAACTGTCACCTTGCCCTGGGAGCTATCGCTGGAGGAAAGACCGGAAACATCTCCTGCCACTTCCACAAGTTTTGTGGAAAAGTTGGGCTGGATACTCTGATCCAGAAAATTGACCGTTCCGCTCTGAAGGATGATCCTTCCAATGCTGATATCCTGATCAGTTTGGCTTGCCCCCTGTGGAAATTCGTTTTTCTCCCCCTGAATCGTGGAGAGATTCTCCTGTTCTTTTACCAAATGCTGCATATTGAACGTCCCATCCTCGTTAATAACGAGGCGGCTGTAAAATTTATTGAGGATTATGTCTTTAATACGCAAAGCAAATGGGTAGTGCAACTCAATTCCTTTGGCACTCAGAGAATCACCGGATAGCAGGTCATTATATTGGCCCGTGTCCAGAAAACTGAAACGATTCAGAGAAGCATCTCCGGAAAAATGAAATGTCATATCCCGGTCTAACACTTTTTCCAGTTGCCATTTTCCCTGTGTGGACAGATTACCTTTGGCTATCTTCACATTGAGAAATTGTTCACTATAAGCCTGAAATGGCGGAAGGATTAACTGATTGATATTCACATCCAAATGAGCGGTGAAGATGGGTTCAACACGAAAAGAGCCGCTCAATTCCGCCGTCCCCCGCGCCGGTAACGAACAACGCAGCATAATATGACCTTCCTCGTGAGGAAGGGTTGAAAAATGACTCCCTCTAACCTGTATATCCATGAGGGAAAACTGAAAGAGTGTTTTCAATCCGTTGTCCCGATAATAGAGGGTTCCATTATCCAGTTCAAAGGCCTCAATAACCACTATGGCCTTTCCCGCTTTTTCTGCCGGTTTTTTCTCCCTCTTGTCTTCTTACCAGAGAGAAAGGATGTTCAATTCGCCTTGGCTGGTGCGTTGAAGATGCATCTCCGGGTCGCGAAAGAGCAAACTATTCAGACGGATATCATCCTTCAGAATACTGCTGGACGCAAGATCAATGGCTACATAAGGTAAACGAAATACGGGATGTCCTGCCCGATCGTCCATAGCTGCATCTTTCAGCAGAAATTGACCATCAAGAAGCAACTGTTGCCCCTCTTTTTTATCCTGGTGAAACGTTATTTTTGCTTCTGCGTCAAGAGAAGCCGAAGTAATCCGACCATTTATCTTCCAAGGAACATAGGCAAGGTAGGTGGGAACGTGAAGATCTTTAAAGGCGATATCAAACTCCGTCAGATACGATGTTTCAAAAGGCTTGGTACGGCCCTGCATGGTATACGGAGTTCCGTTAATAACAGCCGCAAGTGACGGAGTGATAAAGGTATCAATATAGTAATTCATATTGGAAACAAAAGGGAGAGCTATTTGAATGGTCTCAATCATATGTCTCGTCTCTTTTGGCATATCCTGAAATATGATTTTTCCATCAATGATACGGATATTATTCAATGAAAATAGAAGATGGTTTTCTTCCTCGTTATCCTCAAGGATCTCGGCAAGGATATCCGATATATTATAGGATTCGTCTTTGTTGCGGACCAGATGGAAAAAGGGAGCTTTCAACGTCACCTCTTTGACTACAATAGCTCTCTTGATCAATGACATGATTTCCATATTAAGGAACAATTCCTGAAAAGAAAAAAAGATGTCCCTGCTATCCCGCTCCCATGCAGTAAATCCCTTAACTGTCAAAGACAGACGTAAAGGGTTGACTTGTATTGTTTCAATAGCCACTTCCCGATGCAGGAGTTGGGACATCTGTTTGATAGCTGCCGTTTTAACTAATGGGGGAACGACAAAGAAGCCAACAAGAACAAAAAAGATCAAGAATCCCGCCAATCCAATCGAAATTCTTTTTAAAGCTTTCAAGGATTTTGCCTCCCAAAATCAACAAGGATATTCCGAAATATTTATTTTATGGAAAATCGCAAAAAATCTGTAAGAAATACGTTATTCCAATTCCAAATCAAACGTATATTTTGTTGCTTCTGCACGCCCTTGCTGCCTGTCTGCCGGCAAACTTGGCCGTCAGTCCATCTACACCGCCGCGGCAGCGGACAAAACTAGCTGTGTTTCCATCCGCCCTAATAATGAAATAACACATAAATAGATGATTTATAGTAAAGAAAACAGAGATAAAATGCTAACAAAAAATGCAGTGATATGCCTGTATTGGAATGGCGCTTATCTGCCATATTAAACAGGTTAGACCGTGCAGAGAAACAGGGGAAAAGAAAAATCGTTATGTAAAAAGTGCAGTTATCAAGCAGTTTGAATACATCAGGCAGTTACAGTCTATAGAGGCACTAACCGTTCTGGATAGTGCAGATCAGTTCCATACCTATACTTACAGTTTCGGTGGTATCGCAGAAATCTTACAGCAGTTTGAAAGGCAAATATCAGGCGTTCAGAACAAAGTTCAAAGAAGTGAAATTACAAGGAAAGCTCGTTAAAATCTTATTAGATATAGGAGAACTTAATAACGGTTTATTTACTTACAGCCTATCACGAGGGGTTTCCTTCATAGGAAAGTAAAAAAGGTCATTTGCGGGTGGCAGAAGCACAGGGGAAGATAAAAGGAGGCATAGGAACACAAATGCTGGACTTTGACAGTACCTCTGAAAAGGGCGAGCAACCGCCATGGTTCTGTCAAACCAGCACTTTCAAATATAGCATATATGCTGTGTTGAAGAAAATGTCAACCTTTTTACTTTAGAAATTATAGATATTGAATGAAAGGAAAAGAAGGAAATAATCTAGGGCAGAAGGACTGCTATCCCTTCATCGTGTGACCCTTACGGGCTTCCGGCAGTCTAAGCAGTCTGACTCTTGCGAGGCAGCATATCCAGTTAGAATACATATTTCTGCGGTTCGCCCTAGATGGACAAATTATAAACCAAGCTATTTGGGATGGCAAGAAGAGAAATCCCCTCTCGGGCTACCTAGAATCAGAATCCAGGCCCCAAAAGGGGATTTCAAATACTTCTGGAGGTAGTATAACAGAAGATATTTGGGATGGCAACATAAAATTTATAGATATTGAATGAAAGGAAAATAGAATGGAAGAGGACTCTAACTACGCATACTATGCATAAAAGAAAATTGCAACGGCAACCCTAGGACTTCCACGGAGCTAACCGTGACCCTCTGAGCAAGAGCACCATTACGTGTTTTGCCGTTACGGTGATAGTATATACAACGATATTTTAAAAGTCAAGAAATGTTCGGCGTTGGCCCTAGCCCCTCGTATTCCCTGTGCATTTGCACATTGCTCTCTAGGTTGTTAACCTAGTGGCTTTGCACTCAAACACCGATGGACAAATTATAACCGAAGATGTTTGGGATATCAAGAAAAATAATGAAAACACTTTTTTATGAGATGGGAAATGGAAAGTTAACATAAAAATTGAGGATATTGAATGAAAGGAAAACATCGGATTGTGCTGGTACAGGTGAACCGCAATAAACACTACTCATTTTACGCTTCTCGGTCTATCAACGTAAAATAGCTGATGCTCTTATGAAATCCCTACAGAGGCGTCAGGGCAATGATATTCAATTTGTGGTGACGGCATATGAAAAATACTAAAGCAATAAAGTTATGAAGGAAACGAAAGGTACAGACACTAATTTGCTTTTATTCGCAAGCAGACCGACTTCCCTTGCGAAACTTCATTGCTTTATTGCCTCCCCTGATTGGGAAGTCCCTAATGGGTCAACTTTCAGAGGAGGCCAAGAAGTGAATATTCGGTGTTGTCCCCGTCAAATGTATTCCCCATGCGAAAGCATGTTGTTCCCCTTGGCCTAAAATCCAAGTGACTTGGCATATCCAACACCGATATTAGTAGAGCAAAACTAGCTGATGTGGAAGGCCGGGACATCCCTTCATAACATCGCATTGGGTAACCCCAATACGGTCGCCCTCCCGAAAATTCATGCGCTTCACATCAGCTTAAAGACAGTATATGTAATGATATTTGGGATATCAAGAAAAAATTTATAGAATGAAAGGAGTAGGAAATGGAAGATGAAACAAAAAGAATGGGGAATTACTCTACCAAGCGGGTTCAAGCCCCCTACAAAATAGAATACCCCCCCATATAAAACAGATAAGCAGATAAAACCAAATGGAAGGACACCCACCCCTTCGTCGAATTGCACCAGCACAGGTGGTCAATACACCTTTACTATAGGCGGTGCAATAAAAAAGGCTCAATCCCTCGGCAGGAAGGCGAGACGGGGAACGCTTACGATAAAAGATAACGTTCCCATTGTTCCTGTCCCGTCATTGGGGAATACGCCTTTGTCTGAATTTACGAGGGGGGATAATGCAAGGTAATTGGAAAATAAAATAGTCGGTGATTTGGGAAACTATATCAGCGGCGAAATTATTAACCTGAGTAAGACAAACGCCAGTCATCTTATCAGTAGTGCAGTACGGGTACGTGGCGTGTCTGGAGGCTTGCCGCATATAGCCGCTATGCAAAATATTCATTATGCCATGGCAGGAGCTATCCCCACTGAGCCAACGGAGGATGAGAAAAACCAGCGAGACGTAAAGAATGTGCAACGCTATTATGGCGCAGTGAGATATGAAAATACAATCTATAGAGCTTGTATGCTGGTCAAGATATATGGAGGGAGCAAATTTATTGAACTTGAAGGCGTCAAAAAACTTTATGATATGAAACTGGATAAAAAGCACCCGAACCCGTATCCAAGTGTCCTGACAAATATCAGCGAGCTTGGCGCAAGTTCGAGTGCTTTCAGGCTAACTATAGAGCAATTACTAAAAGATGTCAAGGAAAAACCGTTACTTAGCAGGTAAAAAAGAAATCCCTTGGGACTTTTCTGGAACAGAATCCAGGGTTGCCAAGGGATTTCTCAAAAACTTCTGGCGATAGTATAACAGAAGATATTCAATTTGTGGTAACGGCATATGAGAGATACTAAAGAAATAAAGCTATGAAGGAAACAAAAGGAGAAGCCACTAATTTGTTTTTATTCGCAAGCAGACCGACTTCCCTTGCGAAACTTCATTTCTTTATTGCCTCCCCTGATTGGGAAGTCCCTAGTGGGTCAACTTTCAGGGGATTCTCCCTCACAGGTTTTCCAGACCCCTTTGGAAGAGTATTCTTACGCCCTTAAAGACAGAATATACAGTGATATTTGGGATGTCAACATAATTTAGTCAATTATTTGCATAAAATCTAGGGAGAAGAGAAGAAGAAAAGCCCCCAAAGATTGAGGGCTTAACTATGTGCTTTGGATGGCCGCCGAGTCCCATCATTTACCGCATAGCAATTTTACTTGCTCGGTTACACAGCGAAGGCGGGAATTTCTGTTGTCAAAGCGGGAACACCAGTGACGTAGAGCAAAATCTACGGTTAGCTGAAAACCCTGTGGTGTCTGCCGTGGAAAGACAGTCCTACAGGGCTTTCTCAAAAACTTCCACCTTTAAGTAAATTATAGTTGATGATATTTGGGAAGTCAAGAAGAAAAAAAGAATCCCCTGGATTGACCACAGTGGGAATGTGGCGTCCAGAGGATTCTCAAAATGTCAGGGACGTAAGAGTATCCTCCCTCACAGGTTTTCCATACCCCTTTGGAAGAGTATTCTTACGCTCTTAAAGACAGTATATACAGGGATATTGGGAATGTCAAGAATTGAAAGAGACGATAAGCCCCAGCCTGTTTTCTCTCACAGTTAAGTGAGCCGCTTTGTTTGCTTAACGTCTCTGATAATAATATTGCAGACAATGATGTTTGAAATGCCAAGAAATATTCGGTGTTGGCCCTAGCCAACGGTATTCCCTGTGCATTTACACATTGTTCTCTAGGTTGTTAACCTAGCGGCTTTGCGCACCAACACCGATATTAGTAGAGCAAATCTAG
>Ga0123353_10019686_pt1 | contig 10043 bp, 5 predicted proteins | sample TergutLab28metaG_3_FD_92763 | JGI IMG/M metagenome (GOLD analysis project Ga0123353, IMG submission 92763) | Labiotermes labralis P3 segment gut microbial communities from Petit-Saut dam, French Guiana - Lab288 P3 | ecosystem: Host-associated > Arthropoda: Insects > Digestive system > Gut ...
AACATATACACACACACATATATATATATATATATATATATATATTGTGTGTGTGTGTGTGTGTGTGTGTATATATATATATATACCTCTAATATTTCCTGTTAACATTCTCTTATAATTTAAATGCGAACAATTAGCTGTTGTAACTAAAAATCCAAACACAAATGTAGTTTAAATACAAATAACAGGAAGACTGCATTGAAAACTTGATAAATATTGGGCTACGAATTGGAGTAGAAGCGGGCAGTCTTAGAAATTACTTCCAGTGCCCGAAAACCGTTGCCAACACCTGGACGTGTAGCACAAATTTTCCTGCAACAAAGGGCAGTCTCCTATCCAATGGGTATCGCAGGCTCTTTACTCTGTCGTAATGCGGCTGGGGCGTCAGGCCGATCTCCACCCAGTACGAGCTAAGAATCCACGGAACCAAACGTCCACTCCCTAGAATACCTTCACGACGTAGAGTTCAACTGAACCCAGCAATAAATATTACCTTTTGCAGGACTAAATACTTTTCTTGAGCTCATGGCTTCAAAATTTGCCACCTAATGCTTGATAGCCATGCAAAGATATAGAGGAGTAGATGTACAGTTACATTTTGAACATCGTAACAAGACGGATGTGAGCGGTCAGTGTTACCTTTGGGGAAAGCGCCGCTGGTATACACTGAACACATGAGGTTGGGTGGGCCCCAAAGCCGGTCTGAACGCTCTGCGGATCAGAAAATATCTTCTGTCGCCGGGATTCCAACACGATTCCTAGGTCGTCCAGTCCGTAGCCCAGACCTGTACTCGGGGCCTGCTTTAGGCTGATTGGACCGATTTGACGCGATCTGGCTCATGAGAAATTCGCGCATTTGTAATGTTTAAAAATATGCAATGCGATACCACACAAAGCTCTCGCACTGATTTTATAATGAGAGTACGAAACAAAAGACTGATTTAAACAAAAAAAAAACATATTGTGTACGCACACCTTACTCATAACGGGTGTAAATTGCGTTAGTTTAAAATTATGTCGTCAAACAGTCCTTTTTGTGCTCTGCACAATAACTTTTAGGAGCCCAGTACATGTATCGCAATGTATTGATAGTTTTGCCACCTGCAGTCTACGTATATCCGTTATGTACTGTGGAAGAAATATGGACAACGCTATGCGGACAATGTAGGTAAAAGTATGCGCACAACAAATCATGTGTCAAGAACAATCGAAAGCGATTGATGTGAAAGTCCTTCGGTATGGGGTGGAGACTCTTGAACTCTTCTCAACGGTAAACAACGGAGCAGCAGGCCCACTGAGAGTGTAAGAAGAAAAGGCACAAAAAATTAAAGTTTGGGCGCCGATTGTTGAGGGAAATTAATGTGAAAATCCCTCGGGTGAGGCGTGCAGACAATGGTCTTTTTCGTATGGTAAGACGGCGAAAGTGTAAGCGGAAAACATTTTTTCTTTCAGGTAGAACTACAGCTGAACACAATAACGATCGTTGGTCACAAAGAGGGGGGTGGGAAGTAAACAGTAAAGTCAATAAACTAAAATCTGCGTGTCCCTTGTTTTAATGTTAATTTGAATACAGGGAATAAAACGTCTGGGTTGCTTCGTATGCAGGGGGATTGTGACCGCACCTCGCGGAGGTAACGAACTGGTCGCTGCAAGGTCACAGATTGTAGATAAGAGCAGGAAGCAACACCGGAAATTGTCTCTTGCCTCAACCCTCGCACCGCCGTCTTGTACAACACTTATCCATGACTGTGGGAAACAAACTCGAATCGTACCAGATGTTCGAAAGGGAAGACAATATCAGTCACGTCTCAAACTTTTCTCACTTACTTCTAGCGACTTTGGAATTTCTCCACTTTTTTAGTCTGTTGTTGCCACAAGTAAGGCAATTTGTGCATTCAGTCTAAATTATTTTGCGCAGCAACCAACACGCTGGACTAGCCTGGTGTCAAACGAGGGCCTCCGCGGTACGATCACGACTAACCGCCTGAGCCATGGCACGGCCCCAAATTACGAAGATTTATTTACCGTCACAAAATGTTACAATTACCGAACTACCAGTTCACGTTAAGACGGCATACAAAGCTTCAAACAGAAAATATCAAAGGTCACGACTTCAGATTCTAACACTTAGTCTTTTTTTTTTGGGGGGGGGGGAGGGGGAAGAGAATGTCATTCCTAACGGTTTGTATGGGCTTTTAAATAACTCTGTTCCAGTGTCTCGCAAAATTCGTACGGAGACGCCAAACGTACCGCATTATTCCCGATTATAAAATACGTCTGTAACAACGCAAATGAAGATTTTGACTTTACCATGGTGGGAGGAAATAATGTCGTTATCTGAGTTACCTCGCTGCCGTAATATTTATAAGCTACTCTGCTTGTTTTGTTGCGTGACGGGTCAACACATTGGTCTCCTACAACCTCCCTCTCCAACACGCATATGCTAAAAAGTGTCCCGGTTTTGGTTTTTGAAAAAATAGAATTCGTCGCGAGGGGGGGGGGGAATTAAGACGCTCTCAGTACTGTTATGAGCCAGCCACGTGGGTAGCCATCAGCTCGTCAAGCTGTTGCCACCGATGTACGATGTAGGCATTGTGCCGTCGTTTGGACAGTTAGTGGTACACAAACTTCATTTGCGGTTGTGATTCAGATGTACTGAAAATAACTGTTACATTACATATCTTATATCATTTGATACAGTTATAATGAATGAAGTTCCTAAGTGTGGTGCACAGTCTGTCGAAGTGGAGACTGAGAGCTGATGAGGCATGTGACTGAACTGTGGGACTCAGAAGCTCAAAATAATTTACTAATTCCAGCAGCTGAAGCAACTGAGAAGGCAAAACAACATTGTTATGTTTTTGCATCATATAGAAAATCACCAAGGAGGGCACAGTTCATCCTAATTAAGTTTTGACCACACCAGGGGGGGAAAAAAAGGATGCAAAATCAGAATGCTTTCAACACCTTGTGACAGGATACCCCAAAATTTCAGTGTAATAACGCAATTGTTCATATTCACTGTCAATATTGAGAACAGTAAAGCAGACTGTTGATAAGATTATCCTCACACGTGAATAAAAGTAACAAATGGCAAGTATTTTCACAAAATTATTTTGCCACAAAAATCATATTGGTGTATACAACAATGAAAACTTTTCCAACAAGGCTGTTCTTAATGCCTGACATAAAAGGAACTCCATCAGACACAATGCAAAAAAATTTTTAAACAGGGTTCATATTCGCATAGTAAATTATCTGTCTTGAAGAAAATGTCTTTTTCCACAGTGTTTTCATGCACAGAAATTAATTCGAAAAGTTTGTCACAAGCAAATCTGAATTACAACCATGAATAAACAATGCAAGCTTAGCAGTATTGTCAACATATTTACTTTCATCCACTGCTATTGGCTAGGTGTCAAAAATCTTGGTATTTGATTTTAAGTAAGCCTTCAATTCATATGCTATGTTGTTTATACATTTAGCCACTGTGTTTCTACTGAGGATTGAGTCTTATAAATCCTTGTACTTTTTCCAGAGAAATTATTTCAGCCATTTCAATTAGACACAAACACAAAGATCTCAAGTTGGTTACAATTAAATTGGCCAGTACAAAAATTGTTTAAACTACTAATTCAATTGATTTATTGATTTTACACAAGACTTACTGTTGCTCTTCTAACAATGATTAAAATTTACACAATTTATCAGTTATATATTTTTCTGTAAACATAACACATTTTTCTTTGTGGTGTATTTCACAATGGCTTTAGTTGAACATTACACACTATACAATCATAAAATATTTCTTGCCATATCAGACACACAATATAGTATTCAATTTGCATGCAGAAATATTGTCTTTCCAATTCTTGTTAAATTTTGTGGCCCTTATCTTCATGCTTACGTTTTCCCTTGCAGATGACTTCAGTTCTGACACTGTTGGGTTATTATTTAAATTATAATTATCATTTCATTGCAACTACAACAAAAAGTGAAACTGATAAAAAGTTAGTTTTCTGTGAATATAACTACACATTATCTATTGAGCATTTCTGTGAGCAGAGACACATTCAAATACTGTAACGTCACACATCCTACTAACAGCAAGTCACAACTTGCCTGGACAAACCTTTTTCACTCCCACCACATACACTTCATCCACTGAAACAACAGAGCAATCATGCAGCCAGCAAGTGTTAGGTAATTAATCATATACAGCCACCATCAGAATACAAGAGAGTATGAAGTTTCACCTAACAATTTAACAAAAAATATATAGGTCCTATCCAATCAAACATTTCTATTTATTAACTATAATATCTAAGCCATATTCACAGCTTGTTTTGAAAAGCTGCATAGGCCACCAAAAGTATTGCAACAGACCACCAGTTTGGCTTTAGAACATGTGATTAGGAAGGTGCAGAAAACCATGAAGAGCTTGCTGTGAATGGGCACAACATCTGCTATATACTGAAGACATTTAGTAGGTGCAAACAAATGCAGTAAAATTCCTTTAATTGAGCACCCACAGAACCAAAAAGATGATCGATTATCAAATATTCTATATTCTGTATTACCAAATTGTGTCTATATGTACTGACCTTCTTTCTGACAGGTAGTTTTCTGTTACCAATCATATATTTGGGCAGCACAAATAATCACAGTATTCCACTTAGATATGTTCTTCAACTGCCGGTTCATGGGCATAATGGAACCCTTCTATGTTTTCTGGATCTCTTCAGTTCCTACCTGGGATTCTGAAGGACTACCAGAAGACTGGGGATCAAGTCTTCACAGCTGAAGAAGTTAATAGGGTAGCAGCTAAGGGGTCAGAAAATGCCACGATGGTCAATGTGGAGACACTCTTGGAGGACTTTAAGACTTGGAAGTCTCTCAACTGCTGAAGGATCAAGATTTCAAGAATATCAGCTTCTGAATTAAAGAAACTCTACTGTACACCCAAAAATACAGACGTTTTATTAGTTGCAAGGAAAGATGTTAATCTAGAAAAAAATGCAGTGACAACTAAGCATATGTTCATGTCTTGTCACCAGAACGCAAGATGAAATCAAAACAGACAGCCAGCATATTATCTAAAAATGTGGTAAAGATCAAATACATGAGAATGCCTTGGACAAATAAAAGAAATTAAAAGGAGAATAAATTTTGGATATGCTAGCTACAATTCAGTTCTGAATCTTCCGTCTTCCCTTCTGCATCCAAAAAACACAAATTAAATACACAAAGCAATAATTATGAATGGCGTGGTGTGTAAAACTTGATTTGTCATATGGGCAGGACATAGCCTTTGGCTCTGGGAAGAATGTTAAGTTAACATGGGGCTGGAGAAAACTGCACAACAAGTAGTTTCATGAATTTTGGGATGATCTAACCAATCAGAATCAGATACGGAGGGCATGTGACATGCAAAGTGGAGAAGAGATGTGCATACACAGTTTGGGTGGGAAAATCAGAAGAGAAGGAACCACATGGAAGACCTAGGTATATATGACAGGAAAATATTACAACTGATCTCACAGAACAGGGTTGAAATGGTGTGGACTGAATCCATCTGGCTCAGGATAAGGACCACAGTCAAACTACTGAACCTTCAGTTCCATAAAATGCACAATTTACTGACTAGCTAAGCAACTATTAATTTCTCAACAGGGACTTCAATCCATGGAGTTTGTTAATTAGAAATGAACTATGTGACTGGTTGATAATTGTGAAGCAATCATGAGGAAGAAAACTGAATTATTAAATTGGGTTTGTAAAATTCTATGGTCACTGCTGTTACAACGTAACATAATGAAGACAAATACTTCAGGCTGAATGACAGTCACATGCAAGGCAATTACATGGTGATCAGTTGGATGAGGTACACCATCACACTGTTGTAAGACAACAGATCTCTAACCATGCCAGATGCACTAACAGCTTTAAGCTGCAGATTTGAAATGTTCACGTAATTAACATAATGAGGTGACATTTAAAATTTGAGATTCCAGTAGTAAATCCTTCAACATCTTAGCAAAATGTGCTAGTGCTGATTAATGCCCTAGGCTCAAAATATTAAAAAATGTTATAATCTTACAGTAGTGCAAGCAAACTCTGATATATGTTGACACATACAACAGCCAGTAATAAACACCCAACATTAAGGGTTGTAGAATACTCAGACCTCCCCACTGGATGCAGTCCTGAGGCAGTTTAATCTATTTGGCATCCAAACAGACAGGGGGCATTATGCATCTCAATCATAAAATGTCTGTCATCATATGATCAGTTTTCATTTACTTTGCAAGCAAGATACTTCCTTATAGGAGATAAACGTAACTGAATGATTATATACCAGAAATCTTAATGACCTAGTGCAGATGTTATTTCAAGAAACTGCCATTTCAACACATCCAGCAGGTCAGCAGGCTGACCTCTCATAGCAACAGTCAAGAAATGCAGTCATCCAAGCATACTCCAATAGCAACTGTTTAACACATCCAGAATTCATCAGACTCTGCTGCCAAAGCAATGTCAATACACTCGGTGCAAATCAAGGACAGTGAAAATGTCTGGTAAAAGATCATGTTCACTATTCAATATTTTGTTCACTGAAATCATATGAGTCATTAGACACAATTCCTTCATTTATTTTTGATAAATTATATGGAAGGCACCCACAGTTACATCAGGCTGGAAATATTTCTTGTATTAAAGAATGTGCACAAACAATTATGAATATTTCAGTGAAATGTCTTATTATATAGTGTCACAAATGTTCCATATTGGTACTGAATCATATGTGGCAACTGTAACTTCAACTACAAGAACAAATACCACTCCCCCCATGGCATGCAAAATTTGCAAACCCCGGCACTCAACAATGGGAGCTTTCAGGAAAGCAAACAATATAAGAAGACAAGAAAAGCTTTCAGTATCATGTGATCATACTATTATGTACATATTCCTATTTCACACACACTAGCTTGAGGATTTCACTTTTCTCTTTCTGCTGTTGTTGAATTTCACTACGGGTATGAATGATTTTTCCATGTCCTTACTGAGTAGCAACATAGTTCACAATTCTTTCAACAGTCCCGTAACAGGACTCCTACACGGTGATACCCACTTCTCCCAGGATGTCTGACAGGCGGCTTAGGTGGGTGTTGATGGCCCCATAGTTAGGTTCTGCCTGGCTCCGGTGAACCAGTTGCAAAGCATTCATGTACTCAAGCTCTGAGAACTGTGGTCCCTTCTCCATGACCCCACTCAGTATCTCCTGTAAAACACATTTCATTGCTGCACTTGATGTTTGCATAGTGAACCTTTAGGTTCTGAAAGATTCGGTACCTCTTAGAATTTTATACCAATAAATGAGATCACCTTGTGGGAAGTTACAGTCTAAGGCCTCAATATAACATTATGACATTACATCTGTTTCCATTCTCACAATAAATGTGGCATTCTAAAGAAAGCTATATATTTTTCAAACACCTATACACACAAGAAACTGAACCACTGTTTCTATATCACAAATTGATATGCCACTATACTGACACTGGTAATGAATTGAATTAAAAATTAATGAGACAGTAAGACCTCCATTGGTGTGATGTTCATACCTCATTTTCTTAAAGTTAGTTCATATTCATGATGATTGCAATTTAATATTGGGACAGATGGATGGACAGACACAGATAACAAATGCAACTTACCAGCAGAATTTGAAGCAACAACTGTGTATGAGAACAAAGTTTTCAGAAAATCTGGACCTACAAAATATGAAGTATTTGAAAAATGAGATTCAGAATCCATGTTCTTAACTTCATACTGTTAGAGCACTTAAATTAAAAAGAATGAGATGGTCAAGACTTACCAAAAATAAATTATTGAATATAAACTTTTGGTAATCTCCAAAGAAGAGGCCAACCTAATGTACTAAGTATATGGGTGCAGAGCCACAAAATGAAGTACTGGCTTTTGTGAACATGGTGATAAATGTTTTGTTGCTCTACAGATCAGTTGCCTGAAAATGTTGGTTCTCACTGCCGCCAGTTACGGCGTTCTAACATACCATACAGGAAGTTGGATAAGAGGCACACAGATAGGAACTTGCATACAACATGGTGATACAGGCACAATAGTCCACCAACAGTAAAAAACTCTGACTTTTTCAGACATGTGAGATCACTGAAGACAGGTGAAAAAAAATCCATCTGGAACTGGCACATCTAAAATCATAGACTGACAGTACATCAGTCCAGCACCACCAGACTCTCTAACTGGAAATTGTGTACACAGCTGCACAATAAAGAACACAGCAACATGCATTTCAAGTATAATGAAAAAGTTGGTGTATAGGCCAAACATGCAGGATCATCAGTGGAAACTGACATACATCCAGATGTCCAAGAAAATAATTTTTATATTAATGATGATGGTACTATTAATGTTTTAAGTAGCTGGAATACATTCCTGCTCAGGTGTTTTGGTCTTCCCATGCCAATCCTCATCCCACCACTGTTCCCAACTATCAATCATTATACCCCAAATGTAAAATAGGTTACACACCAGTTAGCCCATTGTCACAACTTGGACTTCATATGGGGGTTCAGTAGGCTGCACTCAAAGTACACTAACCTCTGGTATATGGTAAAACAACTCAAAATACTGGCGTGCATGGTCCAGTGCAATCTCACGAGCCATTGTGATGTTGGTCAGTGTCTGCTGCAAGGCAAAGATGTTGCGGCACATTTTCTGGATGCCTCGCTCATCAATGTGGTCAATGTACTGGGCAGAGCTGATCAGGATCTTGGCAATTAGATGACCCAGCCCTTCAAATATGTACTACAAGCATATGAAAACAATCCTTACCATGAATAAGTCCAATGTACCTGATCAAGCCTGAACTTACCAATTTCAGTACCTTGAATCAAGCATACCAATATTATTCTGTCGATCCACATATATTTGGTTGTTTGAGGGCTGGCATGTGCAGGAAAATAAATGTGACCTTTATTATTTTTTGCATATAAAACTCAAAACTATATAGTCTTTCACTCCTCCAATTAAAAATCAGGGTATTAAAAATTAATTTAGCTTTGTAATGTTATAAGAATAAGAAGAAGTGTTAAAAATTAAGAAACATGGGAGCATATTCTTAAATGGTCCCCTGTATTACTCTAAAACAGACTGCTGCGCACGACAGCAGACAGGGTAGCTATCTATTTCAATTTACCACAAGTAGTGATGTGTATGTCAGGGTCCTTGAACACTAGAGCACTAAATGGCCATAGATTCAAGTCAAAATATCAAGGCTTTAATGGTATGAAGGTTTAGCGACAGCCCAGGGTGTTCTTTGTAGAGGGGATACATCAGCTTGTTTGTTAATGAGATTTCTGTCTCACTGCCCAAGCTGACTAATTTTAATGGACTCACTCCTTCACCCTCAACAATCCCCAGTTGGGCTTCAGTTGAGCAACTCTCATACAAGCAAACTACAATTCTGCAACTGAAAGTGATAGCATGAAACAGACTTGTGACAGACTGGACTGAACTGGATGGTACCCAGTGTGAACATCCAGCAATTCCATTAATTTACTGAGCATGAACACCATAAGGTGAAGATGGTAATGCTGATGAGAAGAAGCTTTTCAGATTCAAAGAGAGTATACATACCTTCAACTTACGAGGCTGTAAGCTTGAGTTCATGGCCTCATCAATGCTGATAAGAACACGACTGAGTTCCAAGACTTTGGGATCTGGCTCCTGGGAGTCTATTCCTCCCACCAAGCAATTGTAGTTGTTGGCACGAGGCAGCAAGTAGTGAAAACACTGCACTCGCACCTATGACAGAACAAGACTTTAAAACGCTGTGGTTCAATCTCAGACAGAATATTCAAATACAGTAAAATGTTGCTGTAACGAACGCCAGTATAATGAAATGTTCAGAATTGCGAAATTATTTTTAGGCCCCTTCCCTTTTCCCTATTTAATGTGTGTTAAAACATTTCATTTTAACGAATTTAGAACTTTCAGTA
>Ga0123353_10019687_pt1 | contig 10043 bp, 10 predicted proteins | sample TergutLab28metaG_3_FD_92763 | JGI IMG/M metagenome (GOLD analysis project Ga0123353, IMG submission 92763) | Labiotermes labralis P3 segment gut microbial communities from Petit-Saut dam, French Guiana - Lab288 P3 | ecosystem: Host-associated > Arthropoda: Insects > Digestive system > Gut ...
GAACGGCAAACAATATCAGATTATTGGAGAGTTAGAACGCACAAATCGCAATAAACCAACTGATATTACATCTGTTTATGTTCGTAACAATAAAGGTGATTTAATTCAATTGGATAATCTTATAAAATTGGAAGAAAGCAGCACGCCGCCGCAATTGTACCGTTTCAACCGTTTTGTAGCCGCAACTGTATCAGCAGGATTAGCAAAAGGTTATACTCTTGGGCAAGGATTGCAGGAGATGGACAGAATAGCCGACAGAGTTCTTGATGATACTTTTAGCACATCATTATCAGGCGAATCGCGCGATTTCGTGGAAAGTTCATCCAGCCTTCTGTTTGCTCTTTTACTTGCTGTTATATTGATTTTCTTAGTTTTATCCGCACAATTTGAAAGTTTTAGAGACCCATTAGTAATAATGGTATCAATACTTCTGGGAGGCGCCGGAGCTTTAATTTCATTATGGTATTTTGAACAAACTTTCAATATTTTCAGCCAAATTGGATTAATAATGTTAATTGGCTTAGTTACCAAAAACGGAATTTTTATTGTAGAATTTGCCAATCAGTTGAAAAACAAAGGACTTTCAAAAGAAGAAGCAGTTCGCGAATCAGCAGCGCTACGTTTTCGTCCAATATTGATGACAAGTTTTTCTACAATTCTTGGTATTTTACCTATAGCATTGGCGTTAGGCGCCGGCTCTGAAAGTCGTGTTTCAATGGGTATTGCAGTAGTGGGCGGTATGGTTTTATCAACATTTCTTACCTTGTTTATCGTTCCTACGATGTATATTTTGATTTCGGGGAAAAGTGGGAGGAAATTATAAATAGTCTATCATTTTAAAATTAAAAATTATGAATACACCCAAATCCCAAAACCTTGAACCCGAAACATTGAACTCGAAACCAATAACTCCATGGTACTATTGGCTTTATCAACCCTACAAATGGTTGATTTTTATCCCTCTTTTCGGAGTCGCAACTATAATCTGTGCACTTTTAGCAGCTACAATTTCCATTATAATTTCTCCAAAAGCAGGTAGCATCTGGGGGGTTGTATGGGGACGAGTTGCATGTTTAATAACACCTGTAAAAGTTTTCGTGAAAGGAAAAGAAAATATTGACAAAAAAAAGTCATACATAATCATTTCCAATCATCAGTCTTTATTTGACATATTATTAGTGTACGCTTTTATGGGAATTGATTTTAAATTTTTAATGAAAAAAGAACTGCGTAAAGTACCTTTTCTGGGGTATGCATGTTACAAAGTAGGACATATTTACATCGATCGAAAATCCCCGAAAGCAGCGCTGCAATCGTTAAACGAGGCAAAGCAAAAACTTACTGACGGCGTATCTGTAATGGTTTTCCCTGAAGGCACACGTAGCAAGCAAAAAGAGATGCAACAATTTAAAAAAGGCGCTTTCAAATTGGCTACCGACCTGAATTTGGATATTTTACCGGTTACCATTGTGGATAGTTATAAAATTTTAAGAACAGGATTTTTAAACATACTACCGGGGAAAGCAGGGATAGTTGTTCATCCTCATATCGTTGTTGCTGATTTTGAGAATGATATGGAAGGGCTTATGGGGGAGGCGAGAAGGATATTGGAAATGGGAAATAAAAATTAAATAATATGAAATACTTATTTATAACTTGCTTTATATCTTTTGTTTGCTTTTCATTAGTTGCACAAAAAAATAAATTGACAACAAAAAATAAAACAGCCATAAATCTGTACGAACAGGCGAGTAATGATTATGGAAAAGGAAATACTGAAAAGGCGATAGAAGCCCTTTACAATGCAATAGAAAAAGACAAAAAATTTATTGAAGCACACCTGCTTTTGGGAGATATTTTTAACTCACGGAAAGAATTTCTGAAAGAAATGGAAATTTTAATTAAAGCAGATGCAATAGATTCGACATTTTTCCCGACAACATGCTTAAATATTGGAGTTGCCGCTTATAATGCCGGTTTATATAAAGATGCAATAGAATGGTTTGAACGTTACAACAACCGATTGACAGACAAACGTTTCACTGTCAGAACAAAAGATTGGATAGAAAAAGCAAAGTTTGCCATTGAAATGGTTGGAAATTCGCATGATATTGAATTGATTTCTGTTGGAGACGGTATCAATTCAATTTTTGATGAATACTGGCCAAGTATAACAGCAGACGAACAAACAATGGTTTTTACTGTGCTTTTACCAAAAGATATTCAACTTTTTATAGAAAAAGAACTACCAAAATCATCTTATTATTTTCAAGAAGATTTTTTTGTGTCTCAACGTTCTGAAGACGGAATATGGCAAAAACGGGAACCTTTAAAAGGAAACATTAATACTGAAATGAACGAAGGCGCTCAAACCCTGTCAGCAGACGGAAACATGATGTTTTTTACCGGTTGTGGACGCCCTGATTCAAGAGGTAGTTGCGATATTTATTTCAGTTATAAAACTCCAAACGGATGGAGCGAACCAAAAAATATCGGTCCTCCGGTAAATACTCCGTATTGGGAAAGCCAACCATGTTTTGCAGCAGACGGTCAAACGTTACTTTTTGTTAGCAGTCGCCCCGGTGGAATTGGTGGAAAAGATATATGGCAAGCCACAATTCAAGGTTTTAATTCTGAAGGAACTCCCATTTTTGGTGATTTGAAAAATTTAGGAAAAAATATCAATACTGAAAAAGAAGAAAACTCGCCGTTTTTACATCACGATGGTAAAACGCTGTATTTCTCCTCGGACGGGTGGCAAGGAATGGGCGAACAGGATATTTTTATCAGCCGAAAAGATGAAAATGGCGAATGGAGTGAACCTGTAAATCTTGGTCATCCAATAAATACTCCTGGTGATGAAATAGGATTAGTGATAAACGCCAGAGGAAACCGCGCATATTTTTCTTCTGATAGCCGTGATGGGAAAAATACAGGTAACAAGGATATCTACTATTTTAACCTTCCGCCTGCAATTCAACCCAACCCTGCGTTGTACGTAAAAGGTCGCGTTTTTGATGCGGAAACGGGCAAAAATTTATCCGCTAATTTTCAATTACAAGACCTCTCAGACGGACGATTGGTAGTTACAACGCAAGGCAATAAATTTTCCGGAGAATTTCTCGTATCACTCCCTGTTGGAAGCAGTTACGCTTTTAAAGCAGAACACACGGGATATATGTTTTATTCAGGGCATTTTGATATTGATACCTCACATCCGCTCGATAAACCTTATCATTTGGATATAGCGCTTAATCCCATAAAGGCAGGCGTGAAAATTACCTTAGAAAATATTTTTTATGAAACTAACTCTTTTGAATTATTAGAACCATCCAGAATCGAACTTGACGGATTAGTAAAATTCCTGAAAGAAAACAGTTCAGTGCGCATCCAGATTGGCGGGCATACCGATAATGTAGGAACTGCAGCATACAACCAAAAATTATCCGAAAACAGAGCAGAATCAGTTTATAAATATCTGATTTCAAATGGAATAAACCCTCAAAGACTTCAATTTAAAGGTTTTGGAATGAATAATCCCGTTGCAAATAATGACACGGAAGAAGGGCGAGCAAAGAATCGAAGGACTGAAGTAACGGTATTGTAATGATTATTTTACCTTATACCCATTCTTAACCAAAAATTCCAATATTTTCTGCCTGAAATCGCCTTGAATAAGTATTTCACCATCTCTTGAACTGCCGCCGCTTCCGCATAGATTCTTCAATTTTTTCTCAAGCTCTCTGAGCGCCTCGTTAGAGCCTACAAAACCTGTAATAAGGGTAACAGTCTTGCCTTTTCGCTGCTTGCTGTCGCGAAATATCTTTAAATTCTGCTTTTCGGGAGGTAGCGTTTCAATAACATCGTTTGAATCATCACCATAATTAAAATTGGGATTGGTGCTGAAAACGATGCCGGTTGGGGTGGGTTTGTTTTTTTTGGACATTTTCTTTTCTTCAGAACTCATAATTTATATTTTCTTTAAATTTTTGATAAAAATATATCGTTTTCGTACAGTTTCAAATTTGGAATATACGCAAAGTCTTTTCTATTAAGAGGGAACTTCTTGAAAATACGAAATCTTTTTTCTAATTCGAACAATATCTAATTTTTCTCAATATATAAAACATTTTTTTTCGATTTTTCGAGGTAATTAATTAGTTGCTCGTGTGTTAACCCCCATATTTCATTAGAGATTTCTTCTTTTATTTTTCTAAATGTTTTGACTGTGTCAAACTCCTTTTCGTTATTCATTTTCGTTTCCATATCCTACAATTTCTTTTGGTGAATGAATATTTAAAATTGGATACCCCATCCTCATATTAATAGCATTGTATCCTCTAACTCTGTAAATGTTCACTATATGCTTAAAATTCCAACTTACCAGCAAATCGGCTCTGTAAACAGTTGCCGCTGCTATATGCAAGCAATCATCAAAACTTGTTTTTCCAACGACATTTTCATTTACGTATGTTCTCGCCAAGTTCAATATTTCTGGTGTAATATCTACTTTTTCTTTCAATTCGTCAGGAAAATTTTCAAAATATTCCCAAATCCTTTTTGGCGCTTTCATCAATTCTTCTTCTGTGATGTCTGAATATAAGCATATCATTTTGTCAAATTTTACTATGTCAAAGAGCAATTCAGTTTCCCTATTAAATTCTTTGTCGAAAACACCTCCCCATACTGAAGTATCTATATATATACGCAATTTCATCTTTCTATTTATCTCATTTTAAAAAACACGGCAAAGATAGCGAAATAATTTCTGATATATGCAAAAAACAATTTTTTCATTTTCCAATTTACGCGTGTGTCGGAATTTCAATGTGCGTTTTGGTCCACGCTTCGGCTATGCCGCTTGGCTCGCCAAAAATGACTGAGTGGGACAAGGTTTATAAAAAAAATGAAATAAGGGAGGTTTTTGTTGATTATATTGTGCTACTAAGGGAACTGTTTGAAAATAAGGGTTTATTAAACATTGTCACCTCCTGAAATAGGTTTACAAGCAAAAAATTGCTGGAAAAAAACCTTATTTCCAATCAGAACGCTTAACCTGCATTATACATAAACGTTTAGTAAAAGTACGCAGATGACGCAGATTTGAAGGTTTTGCGCAGATTTTTCCAGAGAATTAAAAAAACTGCGGTTATCTGTTCAATCTGCGTCATCTGCGTGCTAAAATCAATTAAGAGGGTCTTATGAATAAGTCAGATTATCTGATTTATTACCATTTGCATATTATTTTATTGTTTCTTTTGTCCCCGATTTATTATATTTTGGGGACAAAATTACGAATGCAAAGATACAATTAATTATTGAAATAGGGAAAAAAAACTCCGACTTAAATCATTAATAATATATAATAGCGTTCGTTTTCGCCTAATTTGCACCAAACAAAAAAGTTGCCGTTAGCGAAAAACCGTTATTATAAACATATATACCTTCAACATTGGATATATTCCATATTCCAAAATTATATCCTATTTTTGTCTGAAAAAATCCAAATTGCATACCAACGTCTAATCCAAATCCCATATCAAAACCTGTAACAAGTGTAACAGTTTTGCCTTTTCGCTGCTTGCTGTCGCGAAATATCTTTAAATTCTGCTTTTCGGGAGGTAGCGTTTCAATAACATCGTCTGTATCATCACCATAATTAAAATTGGGATTGGTGCTGAAAACGATGCCGGATGGGGTGGGTTTATTTTTTTGGGACATAATGGATTATTTCACTACAATTTCTTAGGGATAGAGCAAAAATGCGCCAAACCGCTTTTTTAAGCGCCGGCGATTCTTACGGCTTTTTCTTGTACTATTTCACAATGCTACAGATGCAACTTTGTTAAAAACAATTGCTTTTCTTTTTTGTCGAACCTCTTTGTTGTAGGTTCTTTCTGCATTTTGAATAACGATATTTTTTTCTTTTTCAGTTAAATCACGCCCTTCAGTTTTCCACATTTTTCTCGATGCTTGAATATAAGCGCTTGTCATTCTATCTTTTTTTTCTGTATTTCTCGCATATGGATTTGTCAGTAAATATTGCATATCATTTCTTTCTACGTCCAAAAAAAATTCTACTATTTCCATAATTGTTATGTTTATTTGTTAAAAAATTCAGGAAAATATTGTTTTATTAATTTTATTGAAGCATTCGTATTTATTTCCATTCGTTGACCAAACAAAACTTTTGCACCAAGTGTCAACTTGTAATGATCAATAAGTTTTGTTTTGGATTCAAACGCCATATACCCGTCAAATCCGTATTCAAATGATAGCTTACATCCAAATGCAACCAAATTACCTGTAACTCCAAGATATTTTTTTGTTTTACCAAAATTATGTGGCGCAGTTTCTATCAAGTGCATAAAAACGTGATCTGCTTTTCTTTCAAAACTAATTAACCCTTGAATAAGCTGTATATCTTTTTGTAAAACTAGTTTAAAAACTTGCCTGTCTGAGTTAAAGAATTCTGTTTTCCAATTGAATTTCCAACCCATTTTTTTTGAAACAAGTTGTAAATCTGGCTTTTCAAGTTGCATAACTTCGGAGAGAAAGATATCTCCTGTGGCTGCATCCTCTAATGAACGAGTAAGTTTATCTATTTCAAAATCAAGTTGCATATTTCATCAAAATTTTCACAAAAGTACTTCTTTTTTGAAGAATAAACAAATTTCTACTTCTGTTTTTTTGAAAATCAAAAAATGTCTTTGAAAAAACCGGTAAAAGTTATATATGCAATTAATTATTTAAAAATTATGGTACAAGTTACTCTCCACTATCACTAAGTTATTTTAAAAAAAATCACTTTACCCTTTAAATTTCAACACCCTAAAACCTAAAAATAATCCCAAATCTTATTAAAGGCGACCTTACAAACCCATTTTCAGGATCAACAAATACATAATTATTTGAATTATACCCAATTCCAAAATGAGTATAAGTATCATTATTATCATCTGTATGTTTCAATGTCCATGAACGAAAACCAAGTCTCAAAAAATCAAAATTGGCTTCTACGCTCATTCTGTTTGACAGATTGTAAGATAATACAGGCAGAAGGTCAATTCTATAAAAAGACCATAAATTAAACTCATCTGTGGTTTTTCCTACTTTTAAGTTTTCTTTATTTTCTCCGTAGCCGCCACCAATTTCAAGAAGTAAAGATAATCTTTCTGTTTCAACTACATTGAAACGAGTGAAAGCGCCAATTTGCCAGCCGTTGTTCGTGTATTTAATCTTTTCAGGATTATCATCACCTTTCGGAATTGTAAAAAATGAACTGCTAAAGCCGCCTTCCAAACCTATTGAAACCTTATTGCTCACGTAAAAACCCACTTTGGGCGCTATTGAATAAGTGAATTGTGAAGGATCTTCTACTGATTTTTTATCACGTTTATATTTAGTACCTGTAATGTCAAAACCCACACTGCCGCCGAGTAAAATTTTGCTTTGTTTGGCAGGTGCTTCTCTGTTGTTGTTACTTGGGTTATTTATAGGATTGAATACCTCACGTGTTCCATTAGCGTAATTTATTGCAAAAACCTCTTTTATTGGAATTATTCTGGTTGGACCATCAAGGTTATCAAAACTCTTATATCTGATTTCGGTTGGTGAGATTTCGATGACTTTTGCTGTTATTACTTCTCCATTGCGCAGGGTAATAAAATCTTGAGCGTTTGCGTTTAGATTATCCTTTGAAATCTCTGGAATATTATTATTCTGATTATCAGCGATAATAGTTTGATTGACATCTTTACCTGTTTTATCTATATAAATCCAGTTATTATTGAGTTTTACCATAGCCTGACCGTCTGAAAAATCTTTAGCATCGTCATATTTACACAGAATAAGCAAATTTCCGGTATTATCTATAAAACCCCATTTTTTTCTCTCTTTTACCCTTGCAATTCCATTAATAAAATCGCCCGCATCTTCGTACTTGATAGGGATCACTTCTTTCCCTGATTTATCAATAAAACCCCATTTTTTAATAAGTTTCACTCGAGCCAATCCATCTGAAAAATCGCCAACCTCATCATACTTTATAGGAATTACTTCTTTTCCTGATTTATCGACAAAACACCATTTGTAATCGCGTTTTACTCGTGCCAATCCATCTGAAAATTCGCCAACCTTTTTATACTTGATTGGAATTATTTCCTTCCCTGAATTATCAATAAAACCCCATTTTTTTTTGTATTTTACGCGAGCTAATCCATCTAAAAAACTTCCAATATAATAATATTTAATCGGAATTACTTCATTTCCTGATTTATCAATAACACCCCATTTTCCATCGAGGTTTATGCGTGCTAATCCCTCCGAAAAACTTGTTACATTATCATACTTATATGGAATAACTAAATTGCTGTTACTGTCAATAAATCCCCATTTATTACTATGTTTTTCAGGTACTAAACCATCAAAATAAGGTATTCCATCCGAAGGAAAAAGATTAACGAATATATCTGGATTTTTATAGTACCATGCGGCTCCGCTTGAAAAATCTACAAGAATACACAACCAATACCAAGTATGTAAATTCCCCAGAGCTGTTGGATTAAAACTGCCCTTCATTGGAATTGTTTCCGGTTGATAACCTTGTTTGTTGAAAGTTATTTCCTTATTTTTCGCCCTTTTAACTTTTATTACTGAAGGCGTTACTCCCTTCTTTTTCCCTTTTATTATTATTTCTGCTCCCGCTGGCTCTGTTTCAAAATTTATTTTTTGCCGTGGGCCACTAAATATTGTTGCACAGGATGTAAATATTAGTGTTAATATGATAATCTGCAAAAAAAATACTGCTGTTTTCATCTTTTTGTCGTTTTTTCTTTCCTTCATTAAAATTGTACATCAAAGGTTAATGAAAAAATCCAACCACTTGTGTCAAATTTAGGAAAATCAATTTTATTTCCTGCATACCTCCACTTGCTTTGCAATAACGAATGATTGTAACCGCCACCTATTTCTAAAAAAAATGGGTCATAAATTTTAATACGATATGCCAAACCAAATGTAACATCAAGCGATATAGGGTTGTAGAAATAATGGATGGCTGCTGGTTGGTTGTAAGCTGCGTTAAAGGTTTTCGCATCGGTTTTTTGTTGTGTTCTAAAATTAGAAAACGTAGGAATCAATCCTAAATATGGAAATAACATTGTTTTGTCATTATTCAAAACTGCATACCCAAATTCGAATGCTAATCCAAATGAGTTTGATTTAGTAGTACAAATCGCAGCTCCGTCACACACATGATCCCAATTTAGATTGGTTTTTAGCAATAAACCATTATTCCAAATAACTCCACCTCCAATTGAAATGTTTAGTGCAATCGGATTTAATTCCTCTCTTCCCACTTCTCTCAAAACTGCATTTAATTTATTAACCGATGAAGTTCGTGCCCCGATGCCAGTGCTGATAAATCCATCAAAAGCATAAATGTTCATTTTTAACAAGAACAACATCATCACAAATGCTGCTCGTTTCGCCATTTTGCCTTCTCTTAATATTATTTTGTTACTCCTACTCATCTGGCTTTTCGAACTCCGCCCGTTTTTTGAAATGGTATCTGCTTCCATTGCCCCGCAATTATTTGCGACCGCTGTTCCGATTGTTTTAAAAACTGTATTTTTCATCTTATTATTAGCGCTTAACCTGTACAGCGCGAGGTTCTGATTGTTTTATTATATTTGATTAAATCATTTACATCTTAAAATTTTGATAATAAAAAAAGCGTGAAGTTGTTCTTTTTTATGTGCTTATTTTGTATTCAGGCTCTACCAAAAACCTTTCCGTTAAATAAACACGAACAATTCACACATTCGAATAGTGCATCTTCTTGGCATATTCTCAACGGAAATTTTGGTAGATTTCGAATACAGAGCATAAGAACTACAAGTTCAAATCATTTATTATTCAATATTTTACATAATTATTTTGTTATTAATATTTAATTCATTTTTCAACATTTCATATATTTCTTGCCATGTTTTTTTGTATATTTCGGTTGTTTCATTAGCAAGTTTTGCAAACGTGCCGGA
>Ga0123353_10019688_pt1 | contig 10042 bp, 4 predicted proteins | sample TergutLab28metaG_3_FD_92763 | JGI IMG/M metagenome (GOLD analysis project Ga0123353, IMG submission 92763) | Labiotermes labralis P3 segment gut microbial communities from Petit-Saut dam, French Guiana - Lab288 P3 | ecosystem: Host-associated > Arthropoda: Insects > Digestive system > Gut ...
AGAAATTAAAGCCCTGGAAAAGAATAATAACTGTTAAAAAAACCATGGAAAGCTTTATCCAATGTGCCCTTAATACAAAGAGTAAAAAAGGAATAGTAATCAAAAATGAATACCATGCGTTATTTCTGCTTACGGTGAATAAAAATAAAACCGGTATGATTTTGAAAACGCTTGTTTTCTTAGAAAAATAATCACCGTCGTATGCCATTTTATACATTTCTATGAAAAGCAAAATACAAGCTATCATAAATAAAACATCTTTTGTCGGTGCCGGAGCGAACATATGCAAAAATGGGTTTAGTGCGAGAAAAAAGAAAATAATTATTCTCTGCCATTTAGGAATTCTGATTTTTGCTAAAAAGTAAATCAAATAAGAGAATGTTAAGCAACAAAGCAGGATTTGTGTTATTTCAAAAAGCGGAAGGAAATTAAAATCTAAAACTTTTCCTATTTTATAGAACAGTTCAAAGAACAGCGTATAAGCGATAGGATGCCATGCGTTATATTCACCGGTTGTGACTTGATACATGAGCGAGTGAGGGCCGTTATTAAAATCCCAACCTTTAAGCCCCGGCCAAATAGAAATAAAAAATGGCAGATAACAAATAAATAATGCTATTGCAACAAGCCAAAAGGATCTTGCGTTATCAGTAAAAAACCACCATTTTTCTTCTTCTTTTTCTTTTGCCTTATAATTATCCATCCAATTTAAAACATAAGATAAAGCATAATAAAAAATAAAGAATAATCCGATAAGCATCAGAGAAAACCCAAGATATTCCCAATTCCAAATCAATAAGCTGTTGCGCTTAATCAAAAGATTACCAACGCTCTGTGAAATAGCAAGTAAAGCTGCAATAGATATTGCAAAAATATTAGCGCGCCCCACTATCTTCGGCGCGTTGTTAACTGTTTTCCAAAGCACATAATAAAGAATAATATTTAGAAAGCTATTTATTCCTAAAACATTAACACCGAAGCTTTCATTTAGTTTGTCAGCCAATGGAAATAAAAAGTAATTAATTCCACAAAGAATTACAAAAGAAACTAAGCTAACAATTATCTTTTTTTTCATAAGTTATCCTTTTGTTTTAGTATTTGAAGGAATATAACAATCGAAGGAATAGCAAGAACGACATACGGCATAAGATATCTTGCATAAACCACCGGCGCAAAAAAACAAGTGGCCAAATAAACGATTAAGGGGATGAAAGCCACATATACCTTTGATCTTTTATATATCATCAGCACCATTATTAGCAGCATTGTCATTATAGCAAATGAATATGAAGTTAAGAATGATATGATAGGAATATTGCTGGCAACAATATTGCGGTTGAGATGGATATATGCTTTTGCAATAAAATTGAGAGGAAGTTTCTTTGTGTCGCCAAGCAGCGACCACACCGTTACATTTGCGCTTGGCTCCATCATCAAATAACCTTGCCCCGACCAGTTGTATCGCGGAGTTGGTGCATCTAAATACCACAAAGATAAATTTGTGTTTAGGAATGAAGCTGTGTATTGCAATGGAAATCTTATTCCAAGCTTTGCCCATAATAACATATATCGCATAGGATTTTCATCAAAAACATCTTTCTTAAATGAGATTTTAAGCTTTGAAAAATCATTGTTGGTGTGGCTGAATGTTGTGTAATCCAAATGGAAGATTTCGTCAAGCAACTCTATATCTTCTTCCGTTAATTTCTCTTTTTCTGAAAAATAGACTTTCCTCATTTGCTGCAAGATAGGCGACAAAGCATCGGCATCAAGCGCACGGCCTGCATTAAGAATATTATACTGAAAAAATGATAAAGCCTGCAGCAAGATAATTACTGAGATTAAAACTACCGAAATCCTTTTCCAATAATGCCTCAGTGCAAAAAGCAAAAAAGGAATTGATACGAAAAATGCTATGTGAGCATTGCTTCGAAGCGCCGCGAATAGAAATAACAGTCCAATGAGTTTTGCCATGTTCCATACTTTTGATAAATACTCACCGGTAGCATTAGCTAACTTGCAGGTTTCAATAAAAAGCAGGACGGAAACAAGCGTAAACATAACATCTTTAGCCGGCATTGGCGCAAAAATATGCAAGAATGGATTCAGCGCAATGAATATGAAAACCATGATTCTCTGCCACCTGGCAACTTTGATTCTTGCCAAAAAATGTATCAAATATGAGAAAGTTAAGCACCAAAGCAGAATTTGAGTTATCTCAAATGCCGGCAGATAATTAAATTCATAAATCTTTCCGAGCCGATAAAAAAATTCTATAAAGAAAGTGTATAATATTGGTAGCCATGTATTATAATTCCCGGAAGTAATTTGGTCAATATGCCTTGTTGGCCCACCCTTAAAATCTACACTTACAAATCCCGGCCAAAACGAAAGAAAAAAAGGCAGATAACAAAGAAATAACACAAGTGTTATGAGCCAAAATGACCTTGCATTATCGGTGAAAAACCACCAACGGTTCTCTTCTTCTTCCTTATATTTGTGATTATCTATATAGTGGAAAACATGGGTGAGGATTAAATAAAATAATAAGAATAGCCCGGCCAGCATTAGTGAATATACTAAGAATTCCCAATTCCAAATAACCAAGCTATATCTTTTGATTAAAATATTGCCTATTGTTTGCGATAATGCTAAGAATGCGGCTATCCAAATTGCAAAACTTTTGGCACGCCCCGCAAGCTTTGGCATTTTATCTACCGCTTTCCAAATCACAATCAACAAGAAAATGTTCAAAAAGCTATTAATTCCAAAAACATTAACTCCATAAGCTTCAGTTAGTTTATCGGCCAGCGGAAACAGGAAAAAGTTAATTCCGCAGAGGATAGCAATAGAAATCAAAGATGTGATTATGTTCTTTTTCAATTCGAGCCTCCTTTTTTGAATTCGTCAAGCAATATTGCAACAGAAGGCAGCGCAAGGATAACATACGGCATTAAATATCTTGCAAATGCAACAGGCCCGAATAGATTAGTAAACCAATATACAGCCAAGGGAAGCATCACTACCCAGATTTTTGATTTTCTATATATCAGTAGCAACATAACAAGAAGCATCGCCATTATTGAAACAGTAAAGGAAGTTAAATTTGAAACCAAGGGAATATTGCTTGCTTCTATGTTTTTGTTAATTTTGCTATAAGTTTTTGCAATATTGACGAAAGGAAATCCCGAGCGATTACCGTTTATCGGCTCAATATGAAAATAACCTCCGCCATCATGGCTATAACGCGGAACAGGGCTATCTAAATACCATAATGGCAGATTGGTGTTAAGAAAAGCTGCAATATATGTCAGCGGAAACCTGTAGCCTAAATTTGCCCATAGCTTGATATATTCGGAAGAATTACTTTTAAATATGGCCCCGTTAAATATATCAACTCTTTTAGAAAAATCATTAATAGTATCGGAATATCTTCGGTCTTCCAGCTTGAAAATCGCACCGAGAGCTTCAATTTCTTCTTGGCTCAAATCATCCTCATGAACTAAATAAACTTTTCGCATTTGTTGCAAAATGGGTGAGTAAGACTCACCGTCACGAGATTTGCCAACTTTAAAAACATCAAATTGCAAATAGTTCACGGCTTGCGCAAGTATGATGACTGACAAAATAATTGTAGTCATTTTAAGCCAATGCTTTCTAAAAACAAAAATCAAAAATGGCGCTGATATTAAAAATGAATGCCAACCGTTATTTCTTGAAATAACAAAGAAAAATGCAATCAGAATTATTTTGATATTCATTTTTTTCGCGAGGTATATTGTAGAATCACTTGCCAGCTTATAGATTTCGATAAAAAGCAGAATACATGCCCAAGTAAACATTACATCTTTGGTTGGCGCAGGCGCAAAAATATGCAAAAATGGATTCAGGAGAAGGAATAGAAAAATAACAATTCTTTGCCATTTTAGAATCTTAATTTGCGCCAGAAAATAAATTAAATATGAAAAAGTCAGGCAACATAACAGGATTTGCACCCATTCAAAAACCGGTACAAAATAGAAATTAAATTTTTCACCAATATCATAAAAAATCTTGATGAACAAAGTATAAATCAAAGGATGATGTGCTGAATAATTTCCGCTTTCTATTTGTGGGATGATAGAGATTCTAAGGTCGTGGCCGCCAATTCCCTTCCAGTAGGTAATTATGTAGGGCAAATAGCAAATAGCGAACGCTAAAAAAACAAGCCAGAATGATTTTGCGTTATCGGTGAAAAACCACCATATTTTTTCTTTTTTTTCTTTTTGCTTATAATTATCAAGCCAGTGAAAAAGATAGACTAAAATATAGTTAAACAAAAAGAAAAGGCCGATAAGCATAAACGCAAATGTTAAATGCTCCAAGCCCCAAAGCGTTAAGTTATTCTTTTTAACCAAAATATTGCCTATGCTTTGCGAAATAGCAAGAAATCCTGCGATTGAAAATATAAAAGCCTTGGCACGCCTCGCGATTTTAGGAGCTTTCTTTATTCCATACCAAATTGCAAGAAACAAAACAATGTTGAAAATCGAGTTGGTTCCGCTAACATTAACGCCATAATCCGGCACCAATTTATCTGCCATTGGGAAGAAATAGTAATTAATCCCGCAAAGAATAAAAAAAGATAAGCTTGCATGGATTATGTTCTTTTTCATAAAAACTCCTTTATTAACCCCAACAATTAAAAGCTAATAAATATAAAAAGCATTGTCAATGATTGGAAGGAAAATGCTTGACATTCATCCCGCCATAATTAGATAATACCATCATGAACAAAACTTTGAAGATTATTCTTCTTGTCTCTTTCGGAATAGCACTTGCTATTCTTGCTTGCCTGCCTTATTTGAACAATTATTATGTGCAGGGCGGCGGCTTGGGCAGAGGCGATGATGTTTATTATCATGCACCACGGCTTTTGGCTTTGGCAATGGACTTAAAATATTTTAATATTCCTTTTGATGTTGCAAGATATTTTAATAATGGCTTTGGTATGTCTTTTGCGCTTTTTTATCCTCAATTTTTTCTGACAATTCCGGCGGCGCTAATTGCTCTTGGGTTAAATGCCATGTTTTCATATAAGATTTTCGTTTTTTTACTAACTTTTGCCACTCTTGCGATTTGCTATTTAACCGGCAAGAAAATGCTAAAAAGTGATTTTGCCGCGATTTGTTTTGCCATTATCTACACATTCGCCACTTATCGCTTGGGCGATATTTATCACCGCTTTGCCATCGGCGAAGTGCAGGCGATAACATTCTTTCCGCTATTTATTTATGCAATTTATAATATTTTCTATGAAGATGGCAAGCGGTGGTATTGGCTGCCGATATCATTTTTCTGCGTGCTGAATTCGCACACTCTTTCTGCTGTTTTTATGGTTATGGCTTTTGCTGTTTTTCTTATTATTAATATTAAAAGTAGCATTCTCGATAAGAGCACTAGAAATGCAGTGTTAATCGGAAGTGCGTTCTGTGCACTAGTTTCGCTTAGTTTTGCGCTGCCCTATTTGGAGCAACTCTCCGTTCAAAAGCTCAACATACCAAATCCATGGAGTAACGGCAATGATTTAAGCCTCAGGCTTACCGGTTTTTTTAATAATTATATGGGCAATCGAGCCACATATTATGGGGTAGGAATTGGGCTCGGTGTTTTAATGCTTGCTTTCGTTAGTGTTTTTTTCAAAAAAGAAAAAGAGAAGTTTTTTATCCATTGTTGGTTATTGGCAATAGGTTTTTACCTCTTCGCCTCTCAGGCTTTTAACTGGGATGACGGCGGCATTCTATTTAAGCTTTTTGGGTTCGTTCAATTCCCTTATAGGTTTTGGTTGATTATCTTGCCGTTGGCTTGCATTCCCGCTTGTTACCCGCTTAAATTCATTAAACCAAAACATTTTCAGCTTATTATTATCTTGGCACTGGTTGTTAATAGTGCGCTTACAATTTACCCTCTTAAAGATATGTTTCGGCAGCACTCTTATCAATTTTGGGAATTCAGAGGAACTTTTAGTGAAGACGGCAGGGGCACGCCCAACACTCTTGCGGGTGAGTTCTTGCCGGTTGACATATTCAAATACACCGGCAGCAGGGAAGCCTCGGGTAGATATGCTTATGGAGATAACTTTGCTGTGAACCAGCATACCGATGAACAATATGCAACAAAGCTTGGCAAGTGGGGGCATAAGGCACAAATTAGTAATGCCGGCGAAACAACAATTATAATGCCTATTATTTACTATAAAGGATATAAGGCTTGGTACAACGGCAAAAGAGTGCCGATAGGCAGGAGCAACATGGCACTTGTTACTGTTAGCTCAGATTTCGGGCAATCGGGCGAGTTGATTGTTAGATATGTTCCGACATTTATCCAAACTGCGGCGCGGCTTATCACATATCCTGCACTTTTATATTTATTGTGGTTGACTTTTCGGCGTAGAAAATCTTGACATTGAGCAATTAGAAGGTAATATAACTATTGAAAGGAATTCACATGAAAAAATTTGCACCTATATTCAAGCAAATCAAGATTTATGGATTGGCGTTATTGGCAGTTTTTGCAATAAATTATTATCTTTTCGACCAATCGGAAATACTAAGATATAACACTTTTTTAAATATTCCTTTATTCTTTGTTTTGGTTTATTTTATCAAGAGAATCGCTCCGAGCAGTCGTCGCATATTAGCATTCACAATTCCGATTTCAATTATTCTTGCCATTCTTGCAGTGCTGGGGCATAGCTTGGCGATTAATGATACATTTAACCCCATTTTCAAATCAGGCGGTTGGGCTTTAATAAAATATGTAATCATCGCTCTTGGTCTTTATAAGGTCTTTTCCTTAATCTTTATTTCGCTCTTTAACCTCGTAGATGATTATTCAAAAAAAAAAGAGCAAAATGAAGAAATAAAAGAGTGGAAATTTTTCACCGATAATAAAAAGTCTTTTTTTCTCATAGCACTTGTAATTTTTTTATGTTATTTGCCATGCCTTTTGGCTTTTTGGCCGGGCTTTCGCGCCTATGATTTCGGCGGTGAGTTCATCGTGCTATTTCGCGGTCAAATCAACACTAAGCACTCTTTGCTCTATACCTACACCCTAGTTCATCCCATAAAATTCATATATAATTGGACGGGCAATGCAACCCTTTGCTTTTTATATTTTTCGATAGCGCAGATGACGCTTTGCGCCCTAACTTTCTCTTATGCACTCAAATTCTTAGCCGGAAATAAAGTCAGCAAATGGATTCGGCTAATAATCTTTTTCTTCTTCGCCCTTTGGCCTTATAATGCACTGATGTCAATGATGACTACCAAAGATGTTGTTCATGCCCTTTGCGCAATTCTTTTCTTCATTGAATTCTATAAGCTATGCACAGTCGAAGGCTATTTCAAAAAAATATCGAGCTATATCGTTTTCCCATTAGTTACCTTCCTATTAATCGGCACACGAAACAATGCACAACCGGCATTTTTTATATTCGCGCCGATATTTTTATTTCTATTTAGAAAACAATGGAAACCAATAACGGCACTGATTTTAATCACAGTTTTAATGCAAGTTTCGTGGAACTTTTTTCAATTCGATATCCTAAAAGCCAAAAAAGATAATCCGCGCGAAGCATATGCCGTGTTCGCTCAGCAAATGGTGCATACGGCTCGAGAAAATATGGAAGAGCTGGAAGGCACGCAAGATTTTGAAGATTTTATGACTATTCTCGGGCAGCGCGATTTAAATTACAGTCCAAGATTCGGTGATATAACTAAAGATGCGTTTCACACAGCGAATTTTAATGAAGATAGAGGTAAATATATTAAGCTGTATCTCAGATGGTTCTTGAAATATCCGCAGGAATACTTTGAGGCATTTTTTGCCAATACTATCGGTTTTTGGGCGTTCGACATTGAAAATCCTGCGGCGCTTCCCGGCAAGGGAGTTATCGAGCGCGATGCTTTTGAGATGAAGTGGGGAGATTTCTATGCTCCGGCCGATTTTGATTCAAAATGGCCCTGGCTTAAAAAGCAATATGACAAGTTTGCTTCATATAAAGATGTGAATAAATTGCCGATTTTAAGCCATGTAGCGTCACATTGCTTTCCTATGTATGCTATGCTTTTATGTATGCTAATCTTGCTATACAAAAAAAATCGTGTGTATATTACGCAAATTCCGTTTATGTTGATTTGGCTCACCTTACTGGCCGGTCCGGTTAGCAATGGACGGTATAACTATCTGTTTATTGTTCTTGCGCCGATTGTAATGGCATTAACAGCGAAGGAAATAAAGGGCTCGGATGTGAAGTAGGGGCGCGATTTATTGCGCCCGCAAAAAAAGGACGGCCAATGGCCGCCCCTACAATCAGCTTTTATCCTCTCTTAACATATTTCGTATGCAGCAGTTCATGAGCTTTATGGGAGCCGGGTTCGCCGAGGAACTCCTCATATAGCTTTTTAATTTGCGAGTTTTCGTGCGAAAGGCGGAGCGCTTTGCCCTTATCTTCCTCATATAATGCCGCCGCGCGTTTTTCCAAAACCTCGGAGTTATGCTCCAAATAATAAGGCTGCCCGCCGCCGCCAACGCAGCCGCCGGGGCACGCCATAACCTCAATCAAGTGATATTCCTTTTCGCCCGCCTCTATTTGCTCGAATATGGTGCGGATATTACCAAGCCCGTTGGCTATCGCCATCTTGATTTTCACTCCGCCGATATCAACCTCAGCCTCGCGGATTCCATCGAGGCCGCGAATCTCTTGCCAATCAATTTTCACAGGCGCGCCGCCGTTCACCCAAGCGGATGCCGTCCTAATCGCAGCTTCAGCAACGCCGCCGGTTGTGCCGAAAATATCCGCCGCACCCGTGCTCTCGCCCATTATTTCATCGAATTTGCTATCCGGCAGAGAAACAAAATCAATATCGGCGCTCTTAATCATTCGCCCAAGCTCGCGAGTGGAGAGCACAAAATCAACATCATCGCCAAATTCCTCGCGCGCCGCTTCAAACTTTTTGGCAAGGCAAGGCATAACCGAAACAACCACCATGTTTTCGCGCTTAACGCCAAGCTTTTCAGCAAGATATGTTTTGGCAATGGCGCCAAACATTTGTTGCGGAGATTTCGCGGTGGACGGAACATCGAGCAAGCTCGGGAATTGGTGCTCGATAAACTTAACCCAAGCAGGGCAGCAACTGGTGAGCATTGGTAGCTTTCCGCCATTTTTGAATCTATCCATAAACTCAGTTGCTTCTTCCATAATGGTCAAATCGGCTGTGAAATTAGTATCGTAAACTTTATCAAAACCCATGCGATGCAGTGCTTCGCACATCTTGCCTGTCACCGAAGTGCCAACCGGCATGTCAAACATCTCGCCAAGTGCAACCCGCACGGCAGGCGCAGTTTGCACAATCACAAATTTATCAGGGTTATTTATCGCATCCCAAACTTCGCTCGTGTTATCCACCTGAGTCAGCGCACCCGTGGGGCAAACGCTAACGCATTGGCCGCAGAAAGTGCAAGAAGTATCTGTCATGTTATTATCATAAGCTGTGCCCACAACTGTATCAAATCCGCGATTAATAGCCGAATAAACACCAACAGTTTGCACTTTGTTGCACATTGTTTCACACCTGCGGCATAAAATGCACTTATCAGGGCAGCGAATCAGCGATTTAGAGGAAACATCTTTGCGATTATGCATTTGCTTGCCCTCAAATTTTGTAGAACGAATTCCCATATCTGCAGCTAAATTTTGCAGCTCGCATTTGGCATTTCTCTCGCAAACAAGGCAATCTTTGGGGTGATTGGAAAGAAATAGCTCCATCATGGTGTGGCGCGCCTTAATCGCCCGCGGAGTGGAGGTTTTTATCACCATGCCGTCATAGCAAACCGTTGAGCAAGCCGGCGCCAGATTCCGCCGCCCTTCCTGCTCCACCATGCACACACGGCAGGTGCCCACCTGATTTATCATCTTAGTGCCGTGCAAATCCATATGGCAAAGCGTGGGAATATGCACGCCGATTGTCTTTGCCGCTTCCAAAATCGTCGTGCCCTCAGC
>Ga0123353_10019689_pt1 | contig 10042 bp, 10 predicted proteins | sample TergutLab28metaG_3_FD_92763 | JGI IMG/M metagenome (GOLD analysis project Ga0123353, IMG submission 92763) | Labiotermes labralis P3 segment gut microbial communities from Petit-Saut dam, French Guiana - Lab288 P3 | ecosystem: Host-associated > Arthropoda: Insects > Digestive system > Gut ...
ACCGAATGCACCGTCGAGATATGTACGAAGGCGCCCACCCCCCTTCGCGCCATGCCCGGTAAAAACGCACGCGTTATCTGAATCGTTCCGCCGATGTTAACGCGCTGAGCGCGGAAGAATTTGCATTCGGTCACGTATTCGAATAGTTCGTAATGGTTTATTCCGACGTTGTTGACCGCGATGTCGACGGCTTCTTCCCTCGACAATACCTCGCTCGTAAAATTTTCGACTTCCGCCTCGCTCGACATGTCGCAGCGTAAAAAATATGAGCCGGGCGATATTTCGTTTAAATATTCGCCGGTTTCGGCCCCGTTTTCGGCAAGCCCGTTGACGATGACTTTCGCGCCGTGCCTGGCGAAAACCTCCGCGATGTATCTGCCCATTCCGTGCGCGCCGGAAGTCACGACCGCCGTCTTTCCCGAAAGGAGGGCCGCGTAGATCATGAACTTACCGCCCTTATGTCGTTTCCAACCCTTACGTAATCGCCGACGACGAACCTCGAAAGCCCGCATGAAAGCCAGAGCGCGGCGTTCGCTATGTTGGCGCCGGCGCTTTCGTCCAATCCGCTATGGGGGTAGAGCACGCAGTTGGCCCTGACGCGGTAGCGGATGTAATCCGCCGCCATGTTGCGCGCGTACGCGAAAACCGCGCCCGCGTTAGCCGCGCGGGCGGCCATCCCGTCGGGGGCGCCATCGAGCAGGTCCGGGATCAAAAAAACGAAGTTGCCCCTGCGCGCCTCGAGCATCGAAGGCAGGAACGCCTTGGCGAAGCGCGCCGCGTCGACTATGCCCGCGGAAAGGATTTTATCAAGCCCGTCCGGCTCGCCGATTTGCTCTATGAAGACGCAAACGTCGATCGACGGAAGCGTTTCAAGCGCCCTGCCGCAAGCCGCGCGGACGCTTCCTCCGTCGCCGGGAGCGTACGCGAAGGCGGAAACATCCCCGCGCGTTTCGCTGAGATGGCGCAGCGTTTCGGCAAGGCCGGCTTCGCTTTTTCCGAAAATCGCGACTCTCGCGCCGTGCGAAACGAAAAGGCGCGCGGTTTCAAGCCCCATTGCGGTTTCGCAGCCGACGACCGCGGCCTCGCGGCCTTTAAGCATCCTTCCGTAGTCGAGCATTTATCCGCGAAGCTTGACGATCGCTTCTATTTCGACGGTTTGATTATTCGGAAGATGGCGCGTGCCCATCACGGTCCGAACGTGCTTACCGCGATCGCCGAACACCGCGGCCATCGCGTCCGAATATCCGTCGAATGCCGCGTCGAAGTCGGCGAACGAATCGTCCGCCTCGATCAGACCGAAGGCGCGGACTACCGACTCCACGTTTTCGAGCCTGTATTTTCTGCGGAGGCAGTCGATGTGCATGAACGCGATCCACTGCGCAGCCTCGTAGGCTTCGTCAACGGTTTTGACGCTTCCCGCGGCGCCCGTCCACATGGGCCCCGCGTCGGGCGTCTCGGGATTGTCGCACCCGAACCCCGACAAAAAGACGAGGTTTCCGCATTCGCGCGATTCGACGAGGCATTTGCCCCTGTAATCCACAAACGGTATATCGTTGACGTCAATCTTCTCCATCGCGGCTTCCTTTCGATTATAAATTTTATCAGAATTGCTTCGGGTAGCGCCTCCGGTCCTTCCCCCCGTCCACTTTCAGCGTGACGCCCGTGACGTATGAGGCCATTTCGCTGCATAAAAACAGGGCGGCGTCGGCGACGCATTCCAAATCGGCGCCGTCCGTTAGTATCGCGTTCGCGCGGACACCTGAAAGCGAACCTTCCGCCGCGTTTATCCGGGAAAGCGCGCAGACGGCCGCGCAAACCGCCCTGTTAAGCGCGTCGGAGGCCGCGCAGCCCCTCGCTATGTTAAGCACGGCCCCGCCGCCGCTTTTGTATATGGCCGGGAGCAGCGCCCTCGTTATCTTCATCACGCCGTTTTGATAGACGCCGAGCGCCGCGTCGCGCTCCGTTCCGCCGGTTTGCAAAAACGGAAGCGCTTCCGCCGAGGGAGGATTGTTGACGAGGATCTCGACGTATCGCAGCGGGCGCTTAATTTTATCGCAAAAACTCACGATCGAGCCTTCGTCAGTAAAATCGATCGGAACGAAATGGACGCCCGGCTGGCTAAAAACGTTTTGCGTCCCGGGTTTTGACCCGACCGCGACGGCAGCGCCGTGCGAAGCGAACAGGCGCGCGACGCTCATGCCGATTTCATCGCCGTTTGTCACGACGGCGCGCTTACCGTCAAGGAGCCGTTCGTAGTCCATATTCGGCGCGCTCCTCCCTGGAGGGGAACGTATTGTTTTCGGGAATCAGATGCTGGCCGCCGCTTAAAAAAACCGCCTCGCCGGTTATGCTTTTGGACATGTCCGAAGCAAGGAACAACGCGAGGTTGGCCGCCTCGATGTTTTCGCAGCGGCGCGGCAGGTATTGCGAATGCAACTCATTCGCGCCTCCGCCGGTATGCTCGCGCATGAACCCGGCGTTCGCGCCGGGAAGCACGCAGTTGACGCGGACGCCTTTGCCCTTGTATTCCGACGCGAACGCGTTCGCCGCGGATAAAAGCCCGCCTTTTGAGGCGGCGTAGCCCGAGACGCCCGGATGGCCGCTAAGCGCGTATTCGCCGCAAAACAAGACGGCCGAGCCGCCTCCGCGCCTCGCCATTTCGGGAATTATTTGTTCCGTCAGCGCAATCGGCGCGGTTAGGTTGACGGCTAATAATTCGTAAAAATCATTGTCGTCAAGTTCGTCGGCGTAAGCGGCGCGGTATAAGCCGGCCGAGTTCACCCAAACGCCGTAGGACCCGCCAAGCGCGGACAGGCTTCCGGTATCCCTGAAATCGGCAAAAATAAATTCGTGGGCAAGCGCGCCGAACCCCGGAAGCGACGCGACCGTTTTTTCACCGCGCAAAACGTCCGCGTCCGCGACGGTTACGCGCGCGCCGTGCGAGGCGAAAAGCCTCGCGCACTCGGCGCCTATGCCTGACGCGCCGCCCGTTATAAGCGCTTCGGCGCCCTCGAGCATTTTGCCGTAGCGCACGCTCAGCTTTTGATCCGCACTATCGCGTCGACCGCGACGGCGTAGCCCGACTCATGGTTTGCCGTGCCCATCGCGGAGCGGGCGTGCCGCCCCTTCGCGCCGAACGCCGAAACGATGACGTCCGAGAAGCCGTTTATCACCTTGGGCATCCTGTCGAAACAGCCGCCCGAGTTTACGAGCCCGAGCACCTTCACCCATTCCTCGATTTTATCCAGATCGCCGAGATAATCTTTAAGTATCGCAAGCATGCTCGTCGCGCACATTCTCGCGGCTTCGTAGCCTTCCTCCTCGGTCAAATCGGCGCCGACGCGCCCCCTCGTTTTGTCCGCGGGATAACTGGCCGAAACGAACAGCATGTCGCCGCATCTTCGAACCGGCACCACCCCGCAGCCCGAGTGGTCGATCCCATCAAGTTTTATGCCGATTCTGGCTAATTCCCGCTCAGCGTTCAAGTCGTTCCCCTCCGTCAGGCTATCCTGTTTTTGCTCACGATCTTTTTTATTTTTTTTATTATTATATCAAGCTCCCCGGCTTCCAGCGTCTGCGGATTGATATGGACGAAGCCGTCGATAAGCGCGGCATATATTACGGGGTCGTTTAATTTTAGCGCCTCGCAGAGCCCTTTCGAGTCGATCATAAGCTTACCCTCCACGCAGCCGATTACGGCCTTCGGCATCGGCTGGCCCGCTTCGCTCGGGTATTCGCGGAAAACCTCGAGCGCGTCCTCACCGTCGAACGCCTGAACGAACCTGCGCACGTCCCTTTCGTAGCCACAGATAACGCCGGCTTCGTCGGCGTTCACGCATAACTCGACAGCGGCGACAAGCCCCGCGATTTCCTCTTTTCCGATCTTCATCGTGCGGCCGATACCGGAATTGGGGAAGCCGATCGATCTCACCGTTTCGACGAAACGCTTTTTCCCCACTATCAGCCCGGAGGACTGGGGCCCGCGAAGCCCTTTTCCGCCGCTGAATATCGCGGCGTCCGCGCCGATATCGCGCGTGTACTTCCATAAGTTTTCGCGCCCAGGAATTTGAGCCGCCGCGTCAATGATGAACGGGATTCTGTGATTTGCCGCGATTTTCGCCTGCGTTTCGAGCGGGAGCTGCCCGCGCTTCGAATCAAGCAGTCCGTAATGGAACGAGAAGACGGCGGCGGTCCTTTCCGTGACGGCAGCTTCAAGCATTTCCTCGGTAGCGCTTTCGGGGTCTCCGTATTCGACTATTCTGGCGCCCGCGCACGTGATCGACGGTTCGAAGCCGTTTGGTTTGTGATGATTGCATACGATTTCATTTTTTTGGCCGGCCAAGAAAGGCAGCGCCGCCGCCTCGGATGCGTCGCCGTTAGAAATCGCTGCGGCGACGCAAAGCAGCACGCCGCATGCCGCGCTGTTGCATACGAACGCGGCTTCGTTATTCGTCAGATCGGCGATGTACTCGCCGGATTTGTCGAGGAGTTCCCGTATGTCGACGAAATGGCGGGAAGCCTCGCGCATCGCCTCGACCACCTCCGGCGGCATTATCGAACCGCCGAGCCTCGTCACCGTCGCGAGCGCGTTTATCACCCTTGTTACGCCGAGCCTGTCGTAAATGTGCATCGCGGCCTCCTTGTTTTGATAAAAATTTATCTCGCGTCGCCTCGGTAAGGCGACTTCCAGTATGCCTCGGGCGCGTCCTTCCATTCGGGCATCGAAAGGCCGCGGCCGTCGTAGAGGATTTCCCCGCCGCGCATGGTCATCGCGCATTCGAGCATCCTGTCGCCCTTTATTTTCGCCCTTCCGCAGTCGATAAAACCGAAGTCGCCGCTAAGCATTTGAAAAACCGCAACGTCCGCTTCGCCGCCGACCGAAAGGCTGCCGAGCGCCGGGCGGTTTATCAGCTTCGCGGGCATCGCCGTCGAACGCATTATTACTTCGTTAAGGCTCATGCCCATGTTTAAGAATTTTGACATGACATGCGCCATGTCGAGCACCGCCCCGCGGATGCTTCCGGTATGGATGTCGGTGGATAGCGTGTCGGGGGGGAAGCCGTCTAGCAGCGCGCGGACGCCGTTCCTGAACCAGAAGCTTCCGGCGCCGTGGCCGAGGTCGAAGTAGACGCCCCTTGAGCGCGCCTCGCGCATATGCGCGTAGACCCGGCCGTTTGCGTCCACCGTCGGAAATTGCGTCGCGAACACGTGCGTATGGATGTCGCCGCTTCGCATTTTTTTTAGGATCAAGTCTTCGTAGGGGCATTCGGGCAGGTTCGGCTGGAAGTCGATCATCGCGTGAAGGCCGCAAAGCCTTGCGGCTTCGATCGCCTTGTCCGTCGAGGCCCACGGCGGATGGTCGGCGTCGAATGGCTTCGGGCCCGGCCAGTAATGCGCCGCCTTGATCCCGACGACGACTTCGGGGTGCGCGGCCGCGACTTCCGCCGCGACTTCCGCCTGCATGTTGGCGTAGACCTGCTCCGCCCCCCATTCGACCATGCCTTTGTTGGCGATATTCAAATAGGCGAGTATGCGTATCTTTGACTTTTCGATCACATGTTCCAAAAATTTCGGGAAATGGTGCCAACCCGTCGTCCCTGCGTCGACCGCGGTGGTGACGCCCGATTTTATCAAATGGGTGTCCGCGTCGATGCTTAGGTTGCCGCCGAACGGCTCGAGCGTGTAGACGTGCGCGTGGATGTCGATGATTCCCGGGACGACGTACATGCCCGCGGCGTCGATTATTTTTACCCCGCCGGGGGGAATGTCCCGTTCGACGCGCGCGATCTTTCCGTCTGAGACCGCGACGTCCGCCATTCGGTCGATTCCGTTAGCAGGGTCGATCACATGGCCGTTTTTAAATAAAAAATCGTACGAAATCGCAGCCACCCGCCTTCCTATATTAACGCGCCTTTGTTGTTTCGGCGGCGCGCTTTGACTTATAATAACGCATTGCGGACGCGATGGAAACATGCGGGCGGGCTTGCACAATTCTATTTGAAGGTGGTCGTATGTGGCTTTTGATATCGGGTTACGGAGGTTCGACTGAAGGCAATGGAGGAGACACAGCGGGCGTTTACGATACCGGCTTGGGTCGTTTCGTCTGGGAGAGCGGAATCGAAGGCATAAGCTTCATGTGCGCAGACGAAGAACGGGATGTAATTTTCGGCGCGGGCGAGGCCGCGGACGGCGGGCGCGTCTATATGTTCGCGAAAAATAACGGCGGCTATTCGCTTTGCGGCGCGCTCGATGTTAAGGGCGGCAGCCTCTGCCATTTGGCGTATTCGAAAAAGCACGAGGCGGTAGCCGGCGCCTGCTACGGCAACGGGGACGTCTTCACCGCGAAGGTCGGCCGAAGCGGCTTCGGCGGCTTTGTAAGCTATGTGGCGGGCGAAGGCGATTCGCGCGCGCACTGCGCGGTTTTTTCGGCCGACGAAAATCTTTTGTATTCCGCCGACATAGCGAAGGACATCGTAAACGTGTTTTCCGTAAGCGGCGGCGAATTAAAATACGAAAGCTGCGCAAGGCTCGGGGACGGCGCGGGCCCGAGGCACCTGATTTTAATCGGCCGCGACATTTATGTCATCACCGAATATTCAAACGAAGTCTACCGTTTTACCGAAAGCGGGGCGAACGCTTACGAGGAAAGGCAGCGCACAAGTATCCTGCCGGACGGCTTTGACGGCCCAAGCTACGGCTCGAGCATCTGCTTCCTTCCCGCTTCGGGCGGGGAGGGTTTTATTTACGCCGCAAACCGCGGCCCGGACGTAATCGCGGCGCTCAAGCGCAAAGCCGACGGTTCGCTCGAAGTCGCGGGGCATTACGGCTGCGCGGGAAAATGGCCGAGGCATATCGAAATCGTCGATATTAACGAAAAAAAATATCTGGCGATCGCCAACGAGCGTAGCGGATTCCTCTCGCTTCACCAAATCGACGAAGCGGACGGCTCATTCGGCGAGCCGGAGCTTCGCGTCCCGTTCGGGCGCGTCTCGTTCGTACTGTGACGTTCGACCGCAGCCAAAGCGAGTTCCCTTCGGACTTCCACCGGCAGGTTTGGTGGTGGGCGGTCGGGCTCGTGCCGCTTGAGGTTTCGCTTAACGACGAAGCGAAGGCGAAGTGCGGCGCGGATGTTTCCGCGGGATGCGCGCAGTGGCGCGAATATTTCGGCAGGCTTTGCGACGACATGTACGCGAACGCCGACAATTACCTTCCGGCGTCCCCAAGGCAGTACAGGGACTTGCTTGAAAGAATATCGCGTGATGGCGCGCCGTCGCCAAAATCAGGCGGAATCGCCATCGCGGCCGGCGATTGGGGCGCGGCTTCGGATAGGTTGAATAAAAGCAAGGCATACGCCGAAAAGGGCATAACGGCGGAAAAACTCATAACCCGGCTTGCGCCGACGGGGCTCGAATATAAAAACGACGGCGAAAGCGCCGTGTTCAATTATCCGGAATATCCGCAAATTTTCGACGCGATGCGTTTGTTCGAGCAGTCGCCGGACGTCCGCAAGACGCCGGCCCGCCTCCATTTCGCGCACTGCGAGTTCCGCCAGCTCTTCAAAAGCTTCAACCCCAATTACGACGAGCTGATGCGAAGGGCTGGCGACGAAAGCTTGGAAGTCGCCCGGGCTATCCACGAATACTGCGTTTCGGTAGGCGTAAAGCGTTACGTCCATTTCGGGATAATAAAGTACAAGCACAAAGGCGTCAGGCTGCTCGACTACAATCTATACGGAAACGAATACCCGACGCTTGGCGTCAACGTAGGTTCATACAGGATTAACCCGCGCAGGTCCGACATCGGCGGCCTGCTCGAACGCATCGAAAAGCGAAAGAAAGTGATCGATTCGCTAACCGTTTTAGTATAAAACGGCCGTCGGGGCAAACCCATACGGCCGTTTTATTTTTTGGGATTAAAATTCGGCTATCAATACGAATTAGTAGGCGCGGAGATCGCCTGCGTAGCGAAAGGCGCTACTTTGCCCGTCCTGACCGCGTAGAGGCGCTCGTGCGTCTTCACCGCGGCGTCGAACATCTCTTCGTACGGACGGTGGCAGACGTCTATGAAGCCGATGTTCCAGCTTTCGCCGTCGAAGCGGCCTAGCGACGCCTCGTCGCCGATGCAGAAGTAATGGCAGCCCAAAAGCTGCGGTATCGCCGCGCCCTGTTCGGCGTAGTACCTGTACGCGACGCCGCGTTCAAAGGCGTTGGCGACGCCGTAAAGCGAATTGCCGAAACCTCCACGGTCGTTCGCCCCGTGGTGGTATTCCCCGATGACGCAAGGCTTCCCGCATTTATCCATGATTTTTTCGATGACTTCCCTTCGGGGTTCGTAATGGTAGCAGTTGATCGAGAAGACGTCGATTTCGCCGCAGCCCTCGAACATCGATTCGGACGAGATATAGGCGTACCTCATCCCGAGGTTAAGGTGGTTTCTGTCGACCTTGCGAAGCGCCTTTGCTGGGACGTCCACGTAGCGTTCGACAAGGCGCTTTGAAAATTCCCTCAGGTCCGAAAGGCACGTTTCGCCCTTTAGGTCGTCAAGCGTAAGCCCCATCAGGCACTTTTCGCAGCCCATCGCAACGCCCCACGCGTTTGAAAGCGTTTTTGCGTCCTTGTATTTTTTCATTAAATCGGCCCAAAGCGCACGTTTGCTCTCAAACGGATAGTCGCTTCGAAACATTTCGAGCGCGAGGTTGATGTCTTCCGAAAAACCCCATTCGGGTTCGTTCCGCATGAAGTAACCGATCAGCCGCCTGTCGCCCGCAAACTCTTTTAGCTGGGCCGCGTAGCTTTCGCTGCTTTTTTCGTATTCGGCGCTGAACACGTCGGGCATGTCCCGGAATATGGAACGTTCGGTCGCGGGAAAGCCCGCGAGCGGCAATACGTAGGGAAGAGACGATTTTTTTATGAACTCCTCGTCGGACCAGTTGCCGATGGTGTTGAAGCCCATCTCCATCATTAGGTGCTCGGTGATTTCGCAGTACGCCTCGAACCATTCGCCTCCGAAAACGCGAATCATGTTTGCCCTGTAGAAGTCAAGGTATTCGACGCTCCCGCCAAGGCGGCCGCCCGATACCGAATAAGCGTCCGCGAACTCGCCGCGGTCGGGCAGCTCGCAAAACAATTCCTCGATCCCGGTGATCGCGCCGCCCGTGTTTGTCCCGACGCAGTCCAAGCCGACGCTGAAGAACGCGTAGCCGTCCGGATCGGCAAGGTGCCAGGTATCGCCCTGTTTCTTCACCGAAAAGAAGCCAGTTCCAGCGGAAAGTTTGTTGCCAAAATCCCCGCCCCATTTGGAATAACCGAAACGGGCGGGAAAAGCCTTGCCTTCCGCAACGGATTTTTTCGCGGCGTCGCGAAGCGCCGTAAGGCGTTCTTTCATCTCGTAAAATTCTTTGGTTTTGCCCGGCCAGTCCCTGACGGAAACCTGACCGAACCGGTCGACGATTTTTTTCGGCTCGCGAATACCCGTTTCGGGCGGTTCGCTCGACAAATATATTTTATGCACGACGTATTCCGCCGCCATGTGGTAGTTTCGGAAGCGAAGCGTTATTTTAGAAACCTCCGAAACTTCCATCGCGGCGCCGACCACCACCGTCTTAAGCTTTCCCGGCGTCCTCGGCTTGAAAACGCTAGAACTGTCGAGCCAACCCAAGTCGATCGACATGACGGCGCGGATCCCCGGGATTGTCGAAGTCGTAACCCTAATTTGGGGATCGCTCGAGACTTCCTTGTAAAAATTAAGCGCGACCGGAAGCTGCATGTCCGAGCGCGCGGTCACATCCATCACGATGTGCTTCATCTTATCCAGGCAGGGAAGTCCCTCGACATGGATTTCGCCGCCTTCGGGCGGTATCGTAAAAATTAAGTCCCCGCCGATTTGCTTCATGGAAATTGGCGCCGCCGGCTTAAGCTTCAGCTCGATCATTAAAACCATCCCTTCATATGAATAATCCCGAATCGGTATGCGGCAGAAACAGCGCCGCCGTGTATTCGTCCATGTAGCCGGGTTCGTCCGACAAATCGACGTACGTGATCCG
>Ga0123353_10019690_pt1 | contig 10042 bp, 5 predicted proteins | sample TergutLab28metaG_3_FD_92763 | JGI IMG/M metagenome (GOLD analysis project Ga0123353, IMG submission 92763) | Labiotermes labralis P3 segment gut microbial communities from Petit-Saut dam, French Guiana - Lab288 P3 | ecosystem: Host-associated > Arthropoda: Insects > Digestive system > Gut ...
CAGAGGGTTCCAGGAAGTTAAGGCTCCCAGATTTCGTAACAATGGCACAGGATGGTGGTAGGTTGTCAGCCTTACGCACCGGCCGCCTTTACCCCCAGGAAATATTCCTGCTACTCATTTCAGTTAGAGGCTGAGTCAACCCCAGGGCCATAGTGCGATCGGAAGGATTTTATGTCAATGAAAAATCCACTGACGCTAGCTGGGATCGAACCAGCGACCTTCTGATTTGTAGCACAGCACCTTAACCACTGTGCTACCGCGGTCCCCGCAAACCTAAGAAGCAAATATATAAAAAATGTTTCGCTACGCATTTTAATATAATGAAAAATCTTGAAATTTGCAACTAACAACCAAACGTATATTAATTTAAATACAAGTAATGGTAATAAGGCAATCCAAGAAGAATGCTTGTTTGTAGGCTTTCACAACATTACAGTTGTGGTCTGTTCTTCTGCAATCGGTTGTGGTGCTATATCGCAGACGAATGGGGATTCAAACCAAGTAGTAGTTGCAACTGCGCAGAGGAATATTTTATAGCATAATGTGTAAACAGCTCACACTTTTCCTTCTTCAGGTGAAACAACTGGAAATTTTATAAAGAGAAAGGAGTACAGCTTCGAGGACATCAGTGTTACTCCTGAAATACAGTTACAGTATAGTTCAAGTGAAGATAAGGAAGTAAGTGAGGAAGATGAAAAGCCAGAAGGGTTTGATAGAGGAACAGCAATTGAAAAGTTTAAATTGCTCCAAGCTGAACGCAGATCAATTGTAAAGAAAAATTTTATACTATTGAAGAAGCTGGCAGAACACTTCAAAAAACGCAAGGTAAAAAACATGATATATATCACCAACCAGTTTTAGAATCATGATACATCACTGCATTGATTCCTTTAACTACATGTGTAATGGAAAGCTTTTGTAATTGTGAAAAGGATTCTTGATGTTTCATTGGATGTCTTAGATCTGTGAACTATCAAAAATTCTGTTTCCATTATGCAGTTTTCTTCAAACATTAGTTACCAATCTACGGTTAACACACAATCTATTGATTGCAAAATCAACTTAATTAATTCCATTAAAATGTTTAGGTATTATAATAGAATCCTCATTAACATGGAAAAAACCATATTGATCGTGTAAATTAAAAGCTAAATTCATTAGGTTACATACTTCGTTCCCTCAGATCTGTCTTATCATTAAAAATTACGAAAACAGATTTATACTTCTTATGTTCACTCAGCATTAAATTATGGTATCATATTCTGGGGTAACTCGTCATATAGTAGAACTATTTTCATAACACAGAAAAGAATTGTAAGAATTAGCATGAAAGTCAAAGCAATGGATTCCTGTCAGGCAATGTTCAGTCAACTTGGAATTTTAACTTTTTATTCTCAATATATTTTCTCAATTCTTATGTTTGTTGTAAAGCATAAGGATATATTTACATTTAACGTTGAACTGCATAAAATAAATACCCATCACAAATTGGATTTACATGTTCCTTCAGTGAATTTAACTACATTTCAAAAAGGAGATTATTATTCAGGTATTACATTATTCAACTCCCTACCTCTTGAGATCAAGAAAGTAGCACATAATACTAATAAATTTAAGCATGAATTGAAAAAGTTTCTTATAAAAAACTTGTTTTACTCTGTTGAAGAGTATATTGATAGAGATGTTACATATGATATTGGTGTTCTCCAATAATTAATCCATTAAATATTTTAAATAAAGTTTGTTACTTTATGTACATTTCAACAACATGATTGTTGTTGACATGTACAAAATTATATATAAAAACCCTGTATTAAATTCTGTAGTTTAATTTAATGTTTATTAGTTCTTTTAAACATGTATTTATTTATGTCAAACCCTGTATTTAAATTCTGTATTTTAATTTACTGTTTATCAGTTCTTTTATACACATATTTATTTATGTCATGACAAATTCTATGTAATATATTAATCTAACTTATTGACAAATTCCATATCCAAAGTACATGTACCAGTATGGATCAATGAATGCAAATAAATGAAATTAAATTAAAAATAACTGACAAAACACACATGCATCCACAGCCTTTCAAATCTGTGGAGAGATGTGTGCAATCCATTTGAATGCAACATCAAAAAGGGGAAAATTAGAGGATATTACATATTTTGCAGTAAAATAAAAGTAAAGTCCCTGTCCATACCATGAAGGCATACAGTGGGAGGAGAGGTATAGCTCATCTCTTTCTTAGCATTGGCACTACACAGATATGAATGGTTAACTTCATGACCCAACCGCTTTTAACCTCAGAAAAAAAACAAGACCTAGTACTGAGTACGGTTCTAGGTGGGCGGCACATCCGGTTGGGCACTGTTACGAAATAAAGAATATCTTACCCCTACTGGGATTCGAACCCCGGATTGCTCAGCCCGTAGCATTCGCCGTACTGGTCCATTCATTGTGCGGAGGATTTAATTTCTACTACGACTTAATGATCTCAAAGGCCATCCCTGTCATGGAAATAAGAAGTCTTCTTCGTTTTCAAATCATTGTGGTAGACACCGAATGGACTCAAGTGTAGCCCAATTGTTCTAACCAAGCATGTGCTGCTACCTACCTACTTCTTTTTATATACGCCTACGGGATATGAACACACGTTCCCTTTCACTTTTACTGCAGACGTTCATCAACCATGCAGTGGATGCTGTTATTTAAAGTTTCCCTAGAATAGCCCTTCAAAGATTTTATGTTCGTCTAGGGTTTTAAGCTATGAAACCCGTGAACAGAAGAATTTAAGGTAGTGTGGTAGCACAATGTAGAAATCCCACACAATATTTACATCAAAATCTGTCTTTTTTTGACACTTCCTCTATTTTGGTATTCAGTAACATTGTACTTAAATTCTACATCATTACCTCTAAACGATTTGGACTGTAGAATGCCGCACAATTTCCTTCCGAGATTGTCAACCGAGACCATATCTTAATGGCGAAAGTCATTTAAATGGTTTAAAGGCGTTTTATATAGTCCGTGTGAACCACGATACGGTAAACTTCATAATTCAAGACACGAACTGGCTCGAGCTTCAGTATTCTTATCGTTTAATTAAATGTTAGAAAATACTGGTAACTGTCCGTTATAAAACTATTTTTGATGCTCTTTTGACTCTGGCCTTTACGCATGTTGTTGCGTGCAGTCGCTTTGGATACACCTTGCGTATATTACATTCTATCGGGAAGTCACATACCATGTGCGTAAATGGCATACGTTAAGGTCTATTATATTCATATATAAATTTTGGGAAAGTTAAAGGATCACGCGAATTAATTTTGTATCCATGTTATCGCAACGTATTACATCTGTTCAAAATTATACTGATACATGCCAGTTCATGAACTCATTGTAAATGTAGTAAAGGTTTCAAAAACAATGAACTGTAATGATTTTAAAGTCATAGCTTTCCATCCGTCTCATCACACCCCAAGCAACGCGGCTACGAAAGTGAACGGGACACAACTGCACAACTATTAAGTCGCAAGAATGCATAATTTGTTACGGGGTATCATACATCTATGATAAGCAGCGGTCCGTTATAAGATTTAAGGAAGGTGTGGTTGATAAGTTTCGGTGAATAAAGGTAAATAATGCATTGCGGGGGGGGGGAGTGCTAGAATCAATATAACAAACTTTTGGCATTATTTTCTCAGAATGTCATCATTATTACAGTGTTTCAGGTTTTGAGGATCAAATGAGCGTTACTCATCACATATCTTACCTTTCAGTAGGTATCGTGATTTGCTAATTACAGAAACGTTTTTAACGTTGCGAATTAGTCAGCCAATCATCGCCATGTGCTCGTTCAACATTACGATGTCGGGCAAGAATCCACGGATTACACTAGTTTAGATTGCTGTCCACAAATATGGACAAATACGATACTAGATGACCAGTGGAAACCACAGATGGAATGTACGTGCTGCGTAATGGCGAAGAGTTGGTTCGGATGAAATGTGTGTTGTGTTGTTTGCACACTCTGCAAAGCGCATTAATTTTCAAAGAAAAGTTTTCTGTAAAATTTAGTACTGTTAAAATGCACTCCGTCGAAGAACTGGGAACAAATGTTCCTGCATTTCTGGCTAAACTCTGGAAGTTAGTCGAAGATCCGGAAACTAACGACCTGATATGTTGGAGTTCGGTATGTAATAAACAGTCTCAAATATGCTGTCATCGAACCATGCATTCGTGAAGCTAATATTTATTTATTGTTTTCATCATATCGAGTTAGATAGAACCTGTAGTTTAAACGTTTTGTAATTTAAGCCGTTTGGTAATGTGATGCGACTTCTGCCAGAGGAGTTGGTTTTGGACTCCATGGAACACCTCGGGGGTGCAAGGTGACGTAAAATGTTGAAGAGTGTTTTATATTACGGCGGTATTCTATGTTCGTTATGAGATATATTAGAAATGTTACTAGAATTATGTTCTTAAAAAATATTTTCGGGGCTACGTACCAAAGCTGTGATTTCCAGAGCAGTTTTGATTCTGTCAGAGGGTTGTTGGAACACTTCTGAAAATCAAACATAACCACAAAGTAGTTACATATTCGTTGTGGCCAATGAAGAATCAGATTTTTTTCTGTCTGTACAGAGATGCTAAAGGGGATGAAGAAGGCGGTGTGACTGTTTTGCTCACGTGAACTTATCCTTACCTAAAACCAAAACTGAAACATATCATGTAATGGTGGAAGAATATAATGCCAGAGATAAGCAAGGTGGCACGGAGTTTGAAGATTTAAATATATCTGTTCTTACAGGCTGACAGTGGCAGTTCTAAAGGGTGGCATTTTTTCATTGTAGCCCATTAATACCCAAATGCATCATCATTGCATCCCATACAAATAGCTAAGAAAATGTAATTATTATTGCAGTATGTTCATATAAAACAGTACCACAGCCTGTGACATATTTATTCACATTTAAACTTCTCATAACAGAGATATTGTAGCACATTTCATGTACAGAAATTTTTAATAGTGCATTGTCACTGGTGAATTTCAGTGTGACCTATGTGAAAAAGAGAGGAAAGGTGATGCTGGTGAAAAGAAGCAGAAATATAACTGAAGGCCACTCTCATATCTGTACAGGTTGACATGTCAATTATAGTAGTGTGTACTACTGCTACTCTTAGATTGTACGGCTGGTAAGAACGTACAGGGCTGTTTGGCAGAGCAGGCTTCCAAAGTGTACAGACTATAGTTTGGCAAAAGAATGCACATTTTTTTTGCTTGAAGTTTCAGCATTGTCTTGCTAACATCCCAAATTGCATGAAATGTTGCTGATGCTAAAAACTGGGACAGACATGGCATTGATGTGCATTTAATACTGTCTGTGTTAACTGTGGAAATAGTGACTATAGCAAGACATTATGCCTGAACCCATTCCAGTGTATCAACCAGCATTCCCACACATAGTCATTCTGTGTTAGGAATACTGTTGGATTGGAAATTTTATTCCGTAAAGGCACATACTGGTAGGAAAAACACTGAATCTTATTCAAACTGAATCTTTTGTTTTATTGATTTCAGAGTGGGGAAAGTTTCTTGATTAGAAACCAGGCTCGTTTCTCCAGAGAACTTTTGCCTATGTATTATAAACACAACAATATGGCAAGCTTTGTGAGGCAGCTGAACATGTGTAAGTGAAACTGTTCTTGTTATCCATATTTGCAGCACTCTTTGTCAGTTAAATGCTTGCATGATTTCTATGCATATAATATGAGGTAAAATATTCAAGTATCTAAATGAATGTGAGGTGTGTGCACATCACTTTGTCAGCATTTGATGAGGTTTTTATGGTTCAGAAGATGCTTTTGGTATGACCTCAGCTGGAAACACAACATCTCTTTGGATAAGGGGAGGGGGGGGAGCTACTGGAAATGTTCCAAGTTTTTATTTTTTTCTGGTAATGAAGGAAATTTTCTGAGGCATCAGGTCTTTAGTATCTGAGTGTATTATCAATTTATAGGATTAAATTTATTTGTGTTACAAACCAGAGAATTTTCCAGTGTTACAATTATCAGTTTTCATGCTTATGCCTTGATGAAATTTATTGTGTTTCAGTTAAAGCTGAAATAATTACAGTTCATTAAGAGGTTTTCAACATACACACACACATACATACATACATACATACATACATAGATATAGAGTGGTGCAAAAATCACTATTCTGTGGACACTTACTAAACTGTGAGTGTCAAGAGACTTTGTGGTGCCATGTATACATATTTGCATTGTTTCTTTTGGGAAGTAGATGTGTGCATATGCGTGCTGTGTTCCTGGTTAGGTTTTTTTCCTCACTAACATCAGAATACAGTATTTGATTTCTTTTAGATGGATTCCACAAAGTTGTGTCAATTGAAGGTGGTGGGCTTAAAGTAGAAAAAGATGAGATGGAATTTGCACATCAGTTTTTCATGATGGGTCATCCATATCTTCTGGAGCATATCAAACGCAAGGTAGGAGTTTTGGACATGTTACAAGGTTATGGTGTATAAAAATGTGACTGGTTGTTCCACTAAAGTGTGTTGTAGCCAGAATTTGGTAATATAAGCCCAGAAGTAATGCCTTCATTGTATCCAAGTTCTGTGTCATTTTTGTCTATAGGAGTGTGAAGGTAAAGTTGAATGCAGTCTTAACTTTGACACTTGATGGAGATAAGTAACTGCCTTTACTTTGGGGAAATGCCTTCTGGTACTCATTTATTGGTGGGTTGGATAGGCATACCCAGCATGGTCGTAAAAATAAATCCATAATGTATTATTTGATTCTTTGTCATTGAATGATGTGAATTGTTTTGTTATTCTCAAAAGTTTTATGCTACCAGCTTACGTATGCTTTTGCATATGTAGTTCACTTCTTTAATGAAAGTGGTATATTTTGCACTTCTGCTTGCTGCATGCTTGCAGGTGTAATGTTTAGGTGATTGGTTATTCAGTCTTCAATTGAACCACATTATATGGCCCTGTATTATAAAATTCTTTCTTAGACCAGCCTCTACAGGAAGAAGTCTCAGGGTGTCAGTTAGGACTACAGGGAAGTCATTCATAGGTATCAGTGGCTTTCAAAGAAGAGTGCATATGCATCAAATTCTGTTTCACTTTGGGCAGAACTGCTACAGAAACCTGTGGGATGCTGAAAATTGCCATTGGAAAGGAAATGCTGAGCAGACCTAAAAGATTTGATTTATTTTTCAAGTTGAGAAGTTGAATTGAGGTCTCATGTGATGTGGTTTAAAGCCAGTTTATCATGGTGGTTAATACTAAGATACTGCAACATTATTGTATCCTAGTTTAAAAGGGTATAAGGAAAGTAGGTGTGGAAGGAATAAGAATTTGTGGAATATGGGCCCTATATCATTTTGGATTCCTTCAAGTCAAGTTGCTATTGTTGGAAAAAACACATTCCCAACTTAATGTAATGTACCAGGATGCAGCTGTTCCTACCAGCCTACCCTTCCTCTCCAGGATTTAGATAGAATTAAGCTAATTACAGCTCATAATAAATATGTATGTTAAGAAATGAGACAAATAAATGAATGAATATAGTAAACGAGTCCCTGTAACACATATAGTATGATTTGCTGATCACGGCTTAAATCCTTTTAGTGTGATGTCCCCTTTTTTTTTTTTTTATAACAGTTAATTAATTAATGAAATAATAATTCTGAATAAAGAATATAGTATGATAGAGAGAATACTCAAAAGGGTATGAGCTCAGCTGAATGATTTATCATATTTACCTGAATATAAGACACCCCTGCATAGATGGTAACCTTCCTTGAAAGTCTTCAGTTTGCAGGAAAATACTTACACTGAACACATTTAAACATTGTGCATGATTATGAGGTGGTGTGCCATTGTTCAGACGATGGCTTAGAAAAAAATTCATGTTGTATATTTGGGTATGTATGGTAAATAAGAGTACATAACAGTCTTATGAATGTGAGTACAATTTTCTGAGTCCAATATGGCATTTAAAATAGAAAACACAGCCAGAAATGTTTGCTTTAAATTCCCACCTCTTGAGGCTTAGCCCTGTTGAACCTTCTGCAGGCCAGAATACCTGATAGTGCCCTCTGAAGAACAGAATTCAGAAGAAGTTTGTCATGATTGACAGCAGACAGTTGGAGAAGAAGGGGGAAGGAAGGGGAATTAGGCTAGATGGAATCTAGGGAAAGGGATGGGTTTATAAAACTGTAGGCAGTAAGTTGGGTGCAGTTTACACAAACCTGAAACTTTGGTTTAGAGTGTCATCATTTAAATGATGCCAGGCATTCAGAACATCTGTTAAAGAGTAAAACAGATGAAAATGTGAAAGCAAATGAAGGAATTTGTTTATGAAAATATATTTGTCTGTACCCACAACTTTGCTAATAACATGAAAGTCTCAATGGATTGTTCCAAAGCATTTTGATAAAAATTCTGAATATGTGACAGATTGCTACAGAATTGTGTGTGTTCTGGTCCCTGTGTTTTCTCTGTGCATTTAGTGATTATCTTTGGTCTGAATTCCTGACTGACAACATAGTTAAAGAAAATACAAATAAGCAGATTTGTCCATGCCTGAGTTTCTCAATAAAGCGGAATGACTGAAGCCCCATGACTTTTGTGCTATTCAGATCTAGTTCAAGGGGACTTCAGGGAGAAATTAGGTTGACAGTGAAAGGGTGGTGATGTGATGACTTCATGATCAAAGAGTGATCACAGGCTGCAGTTGTTTGAAACAAACTTGGAATAATTACATGTTTACTGGACTCACTTAGGTCACAAGGGAACAAGAGGATGTACTGGAATGGAGAGCAGATACACCTGTTACAGGATAAATATAAATCTTAGATAATTGATTGCACCACACATTTATGCTCATTTACTGTATTTGAATAACTGGAAGGAATAATTTGGAAATCTTATGTACTATATCTTCATATCTGTTAATGTACAAAAGTTAACACAGTAGCCAGTACTTTGTAGATTAGCATAATGATTTTGCTTTCTTGAAGTTTGTAGCGTGTGATTTTGTCTATCATTAATCATGAATTATTAATATTTAGATACCTACAAGCAAGTTGGAGGAAGGACGCATTGGAGCAAAACCAGAGTTGAGCAAGGTCTTGGCAGATGTGACAAGCATGAAGGGACGACAGGACTCTTTAGACTCACAGCTGAAGTCCATGAAACGGGAAAATGAAGTTCTGTGGCGTGAAGTTGCAATCCTTCGAGAGAAACATAGGAAACAACAGCATATTGTCAACAAGGTTAATTTTTATTGGTGATTTTGTATTATACAAATTTGCTGTGAAGTTAAGTGGCCACATTTATTTAATGTTACAGGAAGTAAACTGGAGACTTCATGTGCTCTTTTCTAAAAGTCAAGGCTATCTGAATGTAAGAGTGCACAAAATCTCTGAAGGTAGCCTGTGTGTCTGCTGGGATTTTTGGAGGGAGGAAATTTTGCCTTCCTCTCTGCTGATTCTATTCTCCTACGTGTAAACTGAGCAGTAGATGTTAATGCAGATTAATATTGTTACAGTGAACCATGGCTTGCACAACCATAACACCCATTTTCTGTCAGTGTACATTACATATCATTTTCCCGCCAAGCCTTAACTTCTACCCTGAAGATGAAGACAGTAGGTTTCTCCGTAATGCTGGCAACAGCCACTAAAAACAGTATCATGTCATTTAATTGTCATGTAATCCTAAAAATGATTAGACTACCAATTAACACTTTCTAGTTCAGTGCATATTGATTTAAATTCCAGGTGGGAAGAATGGTGTCTTATAGCAGAATAAGTATAATATAAAAATCACAGTTGTAAATAGGTCTGTAAAAAGTTGGATTTGTTGCTCATTTTTTATTGATGTAATTGTTAGTTTATAAACATTATGTATGTTTGCTACTCAGTCAACACTTCAATAAGGAGATCCTGTCATTGTACAAACATGTGCTAACATCTACCTATTTCTGCGTTGACAGTCAGTTTTA
>Ga0123353_10019698_pt1 | contig 10040 bp, 11 predicted proteins | sample TergutLab28metaG_3_FD_92763 | JGI IMG/M metagenome (GOLD analysis project Ga0123353, IMG submission 92763) | Labiotermes labralis P3 segment gut microbial communities from Petit-Saut dam, French Guiana - Lab288 P3 | ecosystem: Host-associated > Arthropoda: Insects > Digestive system > Gut ...
GTGCCGGAGGAGCAGCGCAACAGCCGGTCGGCGATCGAGGACCCGGACGGGCGCGGCCCGCGGGTGTTCTTCCAGCAGGTGCCGGAGGGCAAGACCGCCAAGAATCGCGTCCACCTCGACGTCCGGGCGGCTCCCGGGCTCGCGGGCGACACGCGGATGGCGGCGCTGGAGGCCGAGTGCGACCGGCTCGTCGCGCTGGGGGCGGCGCGGGTGCGGCGCCACGAGCCCGCCCCTCCGCTGAGCGCCGGCTTCATCGTGATGACGGACCCGGAGGGGAACGAGTTCTGCCTGGACTGACGGGTGCGGGCCGCTGCCCGCCGTGCTGCTACCAGGTCGGGTTCGCCGGATCCAGGACCGGGGGCAGCGCCTTGTCGTGCGGGGTGATGACATAGGCGACGCCGCCCGAGCCGTAGCCGGTCGTGCCGTCGGCCCTGGTCCAGTAGGTGCGCAGCCAGATGTTCTCCAACTGGGCGCGTGCGTAGACGTGGCGGACCTGGGCGTCGGACGCCGAGAACGGGTCGTCGACGATGAAGTCGCCGTTCGACGTGAAGCCGATGACGACCATGAGGTGGCCGGCGGTGCCGTAGCCGGAACCGGTCAGTTCGCCGTTGTCGAAGGCCACGGAGATGGCCACCGGGATGCCGGCCGCGACCAGTTGCTCGAGGTCGTCGGCGCTGGGCAACTGGACGATCTCGGCGTCGAGTCCGAAGTGGGAGGCATAGCCGGCGTTGAACGGCCAGTTGCCGGTGCCCTGGTAGCGGTAGTCGTAGGTCTCGCGGGCGGCGTAGTCGACGCTGGGGTCCGCGAACGTGGGGTCCACCCAGGCCAGGTCGGCCGCGGTCGGTCCCGCGCCCCAGAACTCGTCGATCATCTCGTTGGAGGTCGGGCTGCACCAGGCGTCACCGCCGCCGCCGTACTGCTTGTACTCACCCGCGTGGATCTGCTGCGAGTAGCGGGGCACGGCCAGTTCGACGCCCTCGGCACCGCCGGGCGGGCTGGCCGGCACGGAGGAGCGGGCGGGGACGAGCGAGGCGAACGCGGCGAGTTGCCACAGCCGCGGGGTGGCGGTGGTGCCGGTGAGGCGGTACAGCGTCGCCCGCAACTGGTAGGCCTGGACGCTGTGTCCGGCCGACGCGTTGAACGTGTCGGTGTCGACCCGCCCGTACGGGGCGGCGCTCGGACTCACCGACGTCCGCGCGATGTCGGTGTCGAGGGCGGCCCAGTGGCCCATGTCCAGCCACCCGGTGCGGGCGCCGTCCTCCATCGTGGCGTTCACCTCGACCTTGAGCCAGGTGCCCGCGGGCGTCTGGGCGTTCCACGACGGGACGATCTCGGTGGCGCCGAACGGCAGGGCGCGGGCGGGCGAGGTCCAGGTGGCGTAGTCGTAGGTCTTCGTGGTGTGCAGGTACGCGTCCTTGTACTTGAGGGTGCCGACGGCGGCGGAGAGGTCGATCCCCACGCGATCGCCGGCCAGTTGCTCGACCCCGGCGGCGGTGCCCGCCGCGAAGTCGGCCTGGGTGGTCCACTTGTGGAAGTCGACGCGGCTCCCGGAAGTCGACGCGGACGGTGCCGGCGAGGCGGACGCCGCGTGCGCCGCGCCGGTGGCCAGCGCGCCGAACGACAGGACGAGAGCGGCGGCGGCACGGGCCAGGCGGGCGGGCCGGTGCAGCGGGGACATCGCGGTGCGCGCACTCATGCACGAGCCTCCACGGACGCGGGTGGGCGGAGCGGGGCTGGGCGGGGCGGTGGCGGGACCGGGGGTGCCGGCCGGCGCCGTCGGTGGCGATCGATTCTGCCGAGGCAGAGTGCCAGCGCGACGTGAGCACGTCAATACCGCGCGGATGGGGGCCCGCTGACGGCGTGTCGGCTGCGGTTACGAGATCACCTCGCCGCCCGGCGGCGCGGACTTCGTCACCAACAGCTACGGCCTCAGCTGGAGTTGGGCCCTTCCCGTGCCCGGCGCTCCGCCCCTCCACCGGGGCGCCGGGCACTCCGCCCGGGCCGGCCGGGCGGGAACAGGGGGGCGGGTCAGGCGAGTTCCTGGATGCGGACCAGGTTGCCGGCCGGGTCGCGGAACGCGCAGTCCCGGATGCCGTACGGGTGCCGGGTCGGTTCCTGGACGACCTCGGCGTCCGCGGCCTGCACCTGCGCGAAGGTCGCGTCGAGGTCCTTGGTGGCCAGCAGGATCCATCCGTAGGTGCCCTTGGCCATCATCTCGGCGATCATGCGCCGCTCGTCCTCGGTGACCCCCGGGTCCGCGGCGGGCGGCGCCAGCAGGAGGGACGTGCTGGGCTGGCCGGCCGGGCCGACCGTGATCCAGCGCATCTTGCCGGACCCCACGTCGGTGCGGACCTCGAAGCCGAGGACGTCGCGGTAGAAGGCCACGGAGGCGTCGGGGTCGTCGTGCGGGAGAACGCTGGTGTGAATCGTGATGTCCATGGCTCTCACGCTAGCTGCGGCTCGGGGACCTGCGCTTCTCGAATCCTGACCGGTCCGGCCGCCGGCCCGGCGCCCAGGACCGCGTGCGCCCGCCCCGCGCCGGTCGCCGCCCGCGCCGCGTAGGCGTCGGGCGGTATGCCGGCCCACGCGGTGAAGCGGGTGCGGAACGCGTCCGGGGACGGGCACCCGACGGCGCGGTGCACGTCGGCGGCGCCGGCGCTGCCCTGCCGCAGCAGCACCGTCGCGCGCTCGACCCGGCGGGTCATGACGTAGCCGTGCGGGGCCTCGCCGTAGGCCAGCCGGAACTGCCGGCTGAGATGCGCCGCCGTCACGCCGGCGGCGCGGGCCAGCGCCTCGACGTCGAGCGGCACGGCGTACTCCCGGTCGATCCGGTCACGGACGCGGCGCAGCCGCGCGAGATCCTTCAGATGCTGGGCGAACACGAGCGCGCGCCTGTACGCGGGGTGGCACACGGGAGGTCCCTTCCTCGGGGCGGGCGGGGTCAGTTCTCGGAGCCGGGGGTCTCCCACGCGAAGCCGTCCGGGTCGGTGAAGGGTCCGGACGCGCCGCTGATGGAGATGCGGTGCGAGCCGCTGCCCTCGGGGGAGACGCCGGCGTCCTTGGCCAGTCCCTTGCGCCCGTACAGCCCGAGTCCCACCGGGCTGTCGGGGAGCGCGAACTCGACGTACTTGCGGCCGAAGCTCCTCGCCACGGACAGCCCGCGCTCGACGTAGAACTTCTTGCTGGCCAGGACGTCCTCGGCGCCCAGCAGCAGCACCAGCTGGTCGAACTCCCCGGTGGCCGGGCCGTTGTCCTTCTTCGCGGAGGTGGCCACCTTCCAGATCGTCCCGTCCGGCGCCTGGACGACGCCGCCGTAGCCCCAGAGGGACTTCGAGACGGGCTTGAGCGTGGTGGCGCCGGCGTCGACCGCGGCGTCGACGAAGCCGTCGACGGTGGCGGGACGGGACACGACCAGGGACAGGGTGAAGCCGCGGAAGCCGTCCGAAGGGGCCTGCGAGGCCCGCAGGCGCACCTGCTTGTCCACGCCGAGAGCGGAGCTGTAGAAGTCGGCGACGGCGGCGGGGTCGGGAACTTCGAGGGTGACGGAGTCGATGGTGTTCATGACGTTCACGCTAGTCAGCGGTGGTGCGCGAGGGCTTCTCGAATCCTGACCGGTCCCGGTCCGGTCCTGCAGAGGGCTCCCGACGCGGGGCCGGCGGTCGTCAGGTGAGGGCGCGCAGTGCCGCCGCGGTGTCCGCGACGCAGTCGACGAAGCTCGGCGGAGCCTCGGTGTCCCGCTCCTCGCCGTGCGCCGCGTCGTCGCTCTGTGCCGCGTCGTCGTCCTGCGCCGCGATCCAGCGGGCGAACGCGACGTGGAAGACGGTCACCGCGGAGTGCGCGGCCAGGCTGGCGGCGGGCTCGGCCACGCCCCGCTCGTGCAGCGCCTTCGCCGTCGACTCGGTCATCGCCGCCAGCTTGAGCAGCTCGCGCTCCTGGAGGCTCGGATGGGCCGCGACGATCCGGGAGCGGCGGACGGCGTGCTCGCGGCGCTGCTCCAGCAGCCCGCCGCCCGCGACGATGCCGGTCAGTGCCGCCTCGAGCGGCGACATCTCGTCAGGGGCGGCCAGGATCGCGTCGTGCGTCGTGCGCTCCAGGGTGGCGGAACCGTCGAACAGGACCTCGCGCTTGTCGGCGAAGTGCCGGAAGAAGGTGCGCTCGGTGACGCCGGCGCTCTCGGCGATGTCGCCCGCGGTGGTCTGCTCGAAGCCTCGCTCGGCGAAGAGGTCCATCGCGGCGCGGATCATCCGCCCCCGCGCGTCCGGCTCCCAGCGACCCATGCGGACGAGTGTAGCGATGGCAGCCGCTGACATCATCATGTACCGTTGATGTCAGTCACTGTCATACGTGGAAGGACACCCGTCATGCACGTCTTCGTCACCGGCGCCTCCGGCTGGATCGGCTCGGCGGTCACCGACGAACTCCTCGCCCACGGCCACAAGGTCGTCGGCCTCGCCCGCTCCGACGAGGCGGCCGCCGCACTCGAGGCCAAGGGCGCCACCGCCCACCGCGGCGACCTCGACGACGTCGAGGGCCTGGCCGCCGCGGCCTCGGCGGCCGAAGGCGTCATCCACCTCGCCTTCAAGCACGACTTCTCCGACTATGCGGGCGCCGGGCGCAGCGAGCACGGCGCCGTGCAGCGCATGCTCGACGTCCTGGAGGGCAGCGGCCGGCCGTTCCTGCTCGCCTCCGGGCTGGCGTCGGGCGTCACCGGGCGCCCGCTCACCGAGGACGACCCCTCGCCGTTCCACGGCGCCGACTCCATGCGCGGCGGCAGCGAGAACCTCGCCCTGTCGTACGCCGAACGGGGCGTGCGGCCGGTCGCGCTGCGGTTCTCCCCGACCGTGCACGGCATGGGCGACCACGGCTTCACCGCGCGGCTGGCGCAGATCGCGAAGGAGCACGGCACGGCCGGGTACATCGGCGACGGCTCGACGCGCTGGGCCGCCGTGCACCGCAGCGACGCCGCGCGGCTGGTGCGGCTCGCCCTGGAGAAGGCGCCCGCCGGGTCGCGGGTGCACGCCGTCGGCGAGACCGGCATCCCCTCCCGTGACATCGCGGCCGCCCTCGGCGCGTACCTCGGGGTGCCGGCCGCCTCGGTCGCGCCGGAAGACGCCGAGGCGCACTTCGGCTGGATCGGCGCCTTCTTCGGCATGGACATCACCGCGTCGAACGACGCCACACGGGCCCTGCTCGGCTGGACGCCGACCGGCCCGACGCTCCTGGAGGACATCGCCGCCGGGGCGTACGCCGTGCGGGACTGAGCTCCGGCAGACCCGTGGTCCGGGCCGTACGGGGCAGGCCGTGGGAGGATCGCGGCGTCCCCGTCCGAGCCCGGCCCAGGGAGCCCGCGTTGACCGTGCGCCGTGTCGTTCCGAACATTCCGACGGACACCTGGGAGGAGAGCCGGGAGTTCTACGCCCGGCTCGGCTTCCAGGAGGTCATGAACCACGGCTGGATCATGACCCTGGCCTCCACCACCGTCCCCGGTGCCCAGGTCAGCCTGATGACCGCGGACAGGACCGGGCCCGTCACGCCCGACATGAGCGTGGAGGTGGACGACGTGGACGCGGTGTACGCGGCCGTGCGGGGGAGCGGCGCGGAGATCGTGTACGAGCTCCACGACGAGGAGTGGGGCGTGCGCCGGTTCTTCGTCCGCGACCCCAGCGGCCGGGTGGTCAACGTGCTGAGCCACCGGTGACGCCGGATCCCCTGACCGCCTGTCAGTTCCCGCTGCCGCGGTAGGCCGCGGCGGCGGCCTCGGCGAACGAGCGGATCAGCGGATTGGCATCGCCCTCGTTCCACGCGGCCACCACCCGGCTCGGCGGCATGTCGGCGAGCGGCACCACCGTGAGCCCGCGCGGCGGGCGGTGGCCCAGGAGCGTGATGCCGACGGTGCCGTTCCACAGCACCGCCTGCCGGCACTCCTGGACGGCCCGCACCACCGGGCCCTCGCGCGGCTCCCCGCCGTTCCAGTACGCCTGCCAATGCGGATCGGTACCGGGCGGGAAGCGGAACCAGCGGCGGCCGGCGAGGTCGGCGAGCCGCAGGCCGGTGCGCCCGGCCAGCGGATCGTCGGCCCGCAGCAGCGCGCCCACCGGATCGGCCCGCAACTCCCGCACGGCCAGGCCGGTCTCGTCGAACGGACCCCGGGTCAGGGCGACATCCACGAGCCCGGCGTGCAACCCGCAGGTGGGATCGGTCAGATCGGTCTCGCGAATGCGGACCTCGACGTGCGGGTGCCGCCGGCGGTAGGCGGCGGCGAGCCGGGCCACGTCCGGGTCGGCACTGTCGCCCAGCAGGCCGACGGTGAGGGTCGCGGTGCCGGCGGCCGCCGCCACCTTGACCCGGAGCCGGTCGGCCTGGTCGAGCAGGGTGCGTGCCTCGGCGAGCAGTACCGTGCCGACCGCGGTGAGCCGCACCCCGGACGGCGAGCGGTCGAACAGCGCGGCGCCGACCTCGGCCTCCAGGCTCCTGATCGCCCGGCTCAGCGGCGGCTGGCTCATGTGCAGCCGCGCGGCGGCCCGCCCGAAGTGGCGCTCCTCGGCGACGGCCACGAAGTAGCGCAGCGTCCGCAACTCCATGCGGCCACGATACCCGTGGGGTATCGGCGCTGCCCAACGGGTCTTGGACACCCGAGGTGTCCTGCCGGTGGAATCGGCGGTATGAACGTCGCCTACTGGATCGTCGCCGGACTGCTCGCCCTGTTCTCCGTCTACGCGGGCGGGCTGAAGGCGGTGCGCACCCGCGAGCAACTGCTGCCGATGATGGGCTGGGTGGAGAGCACGCCGATGCCCGCGGTGCGGGCCATCGGCGCCGTCGAACTGCTCGGCGCGGCCGGGCTCGTCCTCCCGCCGCTCACCGGCGTCGCGCCGGGCCTCGCGCTGGCCGCGGCCGTCGGCTTCGCCATGTTGCAGATCGGTGCCACCGCGCTCCACCTCTCCCGCGGCGAACGCGATGTCGCCCTCAACGCCGCTGTCTTCACCGCCGCCGTCGCCAGCGCCTGGCTGGCGACGACCTGGCTGTGAACGCCCCTTCGCCCGAGGGGAGTTGTGGCAGGAGCTCTGGGGAGGCCGAGGCAGGGTTCCCGGCCTGGAGATCCGGCCCGGACCCGCCGTAAGGGCCTAGCGCGTGGTGAAGGCGCCGCCGTTGACGTGGAGCGTCTGGCCGGTGATGTGGCGGGCGCCGGGGGAGGCGAGGAAGTACGCGGTCGCCGCGATGTCGTCCACCGTGCCCGGCCGCTTGTCGTGGGTCTCGTCCACCAGCGTGCGATGGCGTTCACCGGTCATGCCGCCCTGGAAGAAGTTGGTGCCGGCGATGTACCCGGCGGAGATGACGTTGCAGGTCACGCCGCGGGGTGCGAGGTCGGCGGAGAGGGCGGCGTTCCAGGCCGCCAGCGCGGCCTTCGCCGCGCCGTACGAACCGCCGCGGCGCTCGGCGCCGATCGAGCCGATGCTGATCACGCGGCCGTCCCCGGTGAAGCGGTCCTGGACGGCCGTCGTGGTGAGCACCGCGGTGAGCAGGTTCTGCGCGAGGCTCGCCTGCCACTGGGCGAGCACCCGGTCCAGCGCCGACCCTCCGCCGCCTCCGGGACCGGGCAACCCGCCGGCCGCGTTGACCAGGACGTCCAGCGACTCCAGTCGCTCGGCGAGCGCCCCGGCCTGCGCCGGGTCGGAGGCGTCGCACACGAAGCCCCGCACCCCCAGCTCCTTGGCGGTCCGCTCCACGGTGTCCTGGTGACGGCCGGTGACGACGACCCCGGCGCCGTCGGCGGCGAACCGTTCGGCCACCGCGCGGCCGATGCCGCTGGTGCCTCCGGTGACGAGCACGGTGCGGGACAAGGCTCCTCCGTTCACTGCTGCCTGCCGAGCCGGTGTACGTTTAGACCTAAACATAGCAGCCGGCGAGGAGGGCAGCGCATGACCGAGGAGGCCGCGGACGAGGCCGCACCGCCCGGGGGAGACCCGCCCGGGGAACAACCGCCCGGCGGAACCCCGGGCGGCACGCCGGCCGCCGAGATCGCCGCCGCATGGCAGCGGGAGCGCCCGGGCACCCCGACCGCGTCCATCGAGATCGTCACGCCCATCTGGCGCCTGGCCAAGCTGTTCGCCGACGACCGCAACCGGGTCCTGCGCGAGGCCGGCATCGACGCGGCCACCCTCGACCTGCTGTCCGTCCTCCGCCGCTCCGGCCCGCCCTACACCCTCAGCACCCGCGCACTCGCCGACCGCACGCTGGTGACCGCGGGTGCGATCTCCCAACGCGTGGCCCGCGCCGAACGCGACGGGCTGGTCACGCGCGGGCCGGGGACCACCGGCCGCCGTACCGTCCTGGTCCGGCTCACGCCCGCCGGCCACGCCCTCATCGAGCGGTCGGTGGACGCGGTCCTCGGCCGCGAGGCCGCCCTCGTCGCGGGCCTGCCGCCCGCCGAACGGGCCACCCTCATCGCCCTCCTGGACACCCTCATGACCGACGTCCGCGCGCGCGTCGCACCCTGACCGGCGGCAGGGCCGCGTGGCGCGGCCGGCCCCCGTCCGCCGCGGCGCGACCTGCGAGTGAGGTGCGCCCGTGTGGCAGGGCCCGCAGGCCCGCCCGATAGTGGGGGAGCGGGGGGCTCGTCGAACGCGCGGAGGAGCCATGGACCGCTACCCCCCGATCGCCGACCACGGCCTGGTCGGCGACCTGCAGAGCGCCGCGCTCGTCTCCTCGCAGGGCGTCGTGGACTGGTTCGCCGCCCCGCGCTTCGACTCGCCGAGCGTCTTCGCCGCGCTGCTCGACCACGACCGCGGCGGGTACTTCCGGCTGGGCCCGGACGATCGGGACCAGGTGTGCCGGCAGCTCTACCTGCCCGACACCGCGGTGCTGGTGACCCGGTTCATGTCACCGGACGGCGTCGGCGAGGTGGTCGACTTCATGCTGCCCGAGCGGTCCGGCGCCGTCACCGACCGGCACACCCTCTTCCGGGTGGTGCGCGCGGTGCGGGGCAGCGTCGAGTTCACCCTGGAGTGCCGCCCCCGCTTCGACTACGCCCGCGCCGCGCACGAGGTCGAGGTCTCGGAGCACAGCGCGCTGTTCCACGCCCCGGGCATCGACGCCCACCTGCAGGCCACCTTCCCGCTGGAGCGCGACGGCGACGACGTGCGCGGCACCGTGCGACTGGCGGCCGGCGAGTCCGGCGGCGCCGTGTTCACGGTGTGCACGCCCGGCGGGGACGCGCCGCCCGCGCCCACCCGGGACTCGGTGGCCGAGCAACTGGCGGGGGTCGTCGACTTCTGGCAGCGCTGGCTGCGCCAGTCCCGGTACCGGGGCCGCTGGCCCGAGTTGGTGCACCGTTCGGTGATCACCCTCAAGCTGCTGACGTACGCCCCGACCGGCGCCCTGGTCGCGGCGGCCACCACGGGCCTGCCCGAGCAGGTGGGCGGTGAGCGCAACTGGGACTACCGGTTCACCTGGGTGCGCGACGGCTCGCTGTCGGTGGGGGCCATGCTCGCCCTCGGGTTCGAGGAGGAGGCCACCGCGTTCGTGCACTGGCTGGTCGCGCGGCTGCGCGAGCGCGCGGGCAAGGACGACGAGCCGCTGCAGACCATGTACCGGATCGACGGCAGCCCCGACCTCCCGGAGGAGGTCCTCGACCACTTCGAGGGCTACCGCGGCTCGGCGCCCGTGCGCATCGGCAACGGTGCGGCCGACCAGCTCCAGCTGGACATCTACGGCGAGGCCGTCTACGCGCTGTCCCAGGGCCGGACGATCGGGCAGCAGGCCACCTATCAGGGCTGGAAGGCCTTCGCCCGGACGCTGGACTGGCTGGCCGACCACTGGGACCGGCCGGACGAGGGCATCTGGGAGACCCGCGGCGGGCGGCAGGACTTCACCTACAGCCGGGTGATGTCCTGGGCGGCCTTCGACCACGGGCTGAGCCTGGCCGAGACGTTCCGCAGGCCCGCCGACGTGGACAGGTGGCGTGCCGCCCGGGACGCCGTCTACGAGCAGATCATGGACCGCGGCTGGAGCGACAAGGAGCGCGCCTTCGTCCAGCACTACGA
>Ga0123353_10019699_pt1 | contig 10040 bp, 6 predicted proteins | sample TergutLab28metaG_3_FD_92763 | JGI IMG/M metagenome (GOLD analysis project Ga0123353, IMG submission 92763) | Labiotermes labralis P3 segment gut microbial communities from Petit-Saut dam, French Guiana - Lab288 P3 | ecosystem: Host-associated > Arthropoda: Insects > Digestive system > Gut ...
ACCCTTGCTGTAGGCAGTTTGTCTGGGCCAGTTGATTCACTAGTTCGGTACTGTACTGTGGGTGATATGAGTTGGTAAATGTGTGTTAGCAGCTGTCGAAACACGGGGCCATGTGTGTGTGTGTGTGTGTGTGTGCGTATGTGTGTGTGTGTATATATATATATATATATATATATATATGCATGTATGTATAAGTTAAAGTGATCCCGTTACAGGCCCGGTGTGGCCCAGAGGGTGCGTAGAGGTGTAACTCTAATCTTCCATGACCGCGGCACTAGAAGGAGGTGAGTGGTCAGCAGCACGCCCCGGCCGCACTTTATCCACGGGAAAGACCAGGTACCCATTGTACAGGAGGTTGGGTGGGCTCCAGGGGTGGTTTGAACGGGCGGAAAATCTCGTCCCCACCGGGATTAGATCCCGAACTGTCCAGTCCATAGTCAGTCGCTATACCGACTGAGCTACCCGGCCCGCCCACACACACACACACACGTGTATATATATATATATATCCGCAATTCATACAGGTAAGAATGATTTACTCCGCCTGCTTAGGCTATCCTTGGGTATTGTCTGTACTGCTGCTATATTTACCGTTTTGCTGTGAGAGTTTTCGATAATGTTAGTTCCGTCGTGCCGTAAGTACCGCCGTAGTTTCGCCCAGAGGTAGTAGAAAGATATGAAGCGGCGGTGGCGCAATTTGTGAACTTAATTGATGATTTAATGGCACCATTTCTTTCGTCGAGATGCAGTGTTGGAGTGTAATAATGAAGTCCAAAAAAATCGCAGAAGAGGGCGGTCTATCCACGGCAATTGCCTTTGTTAGCGTCGTCCGTGTTCTGTTTTGACAAATTTGATACGAAGAAAGGGACTTAGGTTTTCCTGCGAGTTGCACTGTACAAGGAGTGTGCTCTGTTTAGTTGTGATTTGTCTGCCTGCTGTGACAAGTGTCGACCGTACCTGTGGTTGCAAATTGTACAGTATACAGTATACATTTTTATCGCATGGTGCTTAGACACAGGCAGCTTTACCTGCTCACGTTGAATCACTTTGGTACAGCCTGAACCCAATTTATTGCATATGCTTAAATATAGAGAAGCCTCCTTTTAATTCTGTATTCTGTTGATATCCAGTGACTGTCTCTTGTGAATTATTAAAGCAGTGTCCACTGCATTCATTAGTCCGCTTGATGGGCATTAAAAGGAGTATCGGATAGAGTTCGTGCATTGAAATGTAATTGTGTGTAATGCTGGTAACACAGTAAAGCGCCACAGCAAAGAATCGCTTCGTGTACGATGATAGGTTGGACATAGCGCGGCACACAGAGTGACAGACTGGTACTGAAATGTGATACTGGGTGAACAGAGGAGAGAGAGTCATCCTTCATACATACGTACATACATACATAGGTACATAATTACATACATACATACATACATACATTGGTACATAAGTACATACATACATACATCGGTACATAAGTACATACATACATACATACATCGGTACATAAGTACATACATACATGCATAGATACATAAGTACATGCATGAATGCATACATACGTGCATACATACATACATACATACATACATAGGTACATAAGTACGTACATACATGGATACGTACATACATAAATACATGCAAAGGTACATGAGTACATGCATGCATACATGCTTACATACCTAATACATACATAGGTAAATAAGTACATACATACATTCATAGGTACATAAGTACATACATACATACATATATGCATAGATACATTAGTACATGAATGCTTACGTACATACATAGGTACATAAGTACGTACGTACATGCATACGTACTTACATAAATACATGCATAGGTACATAAGTACATGCATGCATACATACCTAATACATGCATAGGTAAATAAGTACATACGTACATACATAGGTACATAAGTACATACATGCATAGGTACATAATTACATGCATGCATACATACGTACGTACATACATGCATAGGTACATAAGTACATACATACATATATACATACATACATATATTCATTCATTCGTACATACATACATGCATAAGTACATACATACATACATAAACGTCTTGCTGCTGCCGAGACTCGAACCCCTGTTCGTCCGTCTTGCACCCCGTGCCCCAGTCTCTATCTCCGCCCTTCTCGCACCAATTCCGTAGTCGTTGCAGTGTGTGGAACGCTGTGTGCAAGCAGCAGTGGAGATGTTCCGAGTTGTAAAAACCCCATTCCTTTTAAATATTAAATACCAGCTAAAAAAAGATACGAATGTTGACCCTTGAATCAATACTTTTTATTTTATTATTCGATTTTGACAGTAAGACGCTAGTTTAATTCTCGGGCCAGTCTCAATACGGCCTATCGGAGCGTGAGCATTGCGTACGTGCAAGATCCCAACCTTTGGCACTATGGTACAGAAGTGCAATGAATCGTGTTAACGTGAGCATTCACCGTTACGTGCATACATAGCAAGAATTACGAGCACGCGAAACAGTTACGTCCACGTGGAACAGTTACTTGTTACAGTCACGGACACATGAAATACTTCCGCTGCTCAATCAGACTGCACATTGACAGCTCTCTGCGATCTGCCGTCTTGTCCTCACTTCAACGACATTCCCACTTACCTTGCCGTGAGAAGTAATTGTTCCAATTTCCTCTGATGCTCGCATACTTTACTGCTTCCGATCTTCCTTGCTGCTATCTTTTCGTTTATCTCCTTTGCACTCTGTGCGTAGTTTTCTTCCCTTGCATCCTTTTAGGGAAATTCAAACAAAGCGGCTTGCTTATGGGGAGAACTTTACTTTCGTTTGTGTTCATTATTATTATTATTGTAAATGCACTGGCATTGGTAGACTAGTAATAAGGTGAAAGGCTAAAACACACATAGTTTGATTCAGAACACCTGAAGGTAAAGGACCAGTTCGGGTCTGCGTAGACTTATGGCAATGATAAGCTGAGTATTAACCAGAGCAAGTGTGAGAATATGTACTGGTTAAATCATGTTCAGTGCAGGTCGAGGGGAGGGCTGTTCTGAACTGAACCAGTCTTCGGGTTCGGTAAAGGAACCGAAAATTTCCGTGGCTAGCTGAACTAATATCAGCTTCTCAAAAAGGGGATTTGCTCTACGAAATTAGTTTGGGTATACTGGATTTTCATTATATGACTCTTTGTATGCCAGGCGCAAGCTGTGAACTAGTCTAGGCCTGTATGTTTTTACAAGATTTTTCGCAGCATTATAATTTGAAAACAGTTTTAAAATGTAAATATAGCCGAGAAAAACTGGAGAGTGTAGACTGCCAGAACAGCTGAACGAAAAACAGGGAAGGAGATGACCAGTTGCAACTATTTTGCAACGCTGTATAATCTCTGTGGTGCAGTACTGTCGAACGAGACGGAGCAGGATGTTTGTTGTATGACGCTGTATTAGCCGCTATGTTGATACACTGTCGTGTGGGATGAATCAGTAGGGCTGTAGATGATAAATTGAGATAGAACTGTCGCTGTCAATGTTGACGCAGGCGTCTGTACCTGAACCTGTCCGAAGGAGTTTTCGACGACCGTCGAACACCTTACCATAGCTGGTCTGTGCCCAGAATAAAAAAAAAAGCGTACTGCTGGAATCTCGGTCCCTTCGGTGCATTTGAGGACTTGCTAACCGGGGGAAGAGACTTATGGAATGGACTGTGAGCATATTTGACGTTCACAGGGCCGTGCATCTTAATATATTTCTGTAGTAAAACCAACTAAATACACCAGTGCCACAAATCTATTTTATTTTGGCATAACACTCTACATGTTTCAGACGGTCTTTCCGTCCACCATCAGGAGTTCAAGAGTGTGCATACAGCAACAGGCATATGTCAAACGGATACTGCTATTGTTTGACATATGCCTGTTGCTCTATGTACAGTCTTGAACTCCTGATGATGGACGGAAAGACCGTCCGAAACAAGTAGTGTTATTCCAAAATAAAATAGATTTGAGACATTGGTGTTGTTTACTATAGTTGGTTTTACTTTAGAAAAACTGTTAGCATAATTTGATAAATTTATGTTTACAGAATGTGATGGAAATCATGCAAGATAAGGCGTCTGGAGTTAGTTTAGGCTCATCTTGAAGCGAATAGTGGTAGATTTTATGCTGACGTGTCGTGTTTGTAATTTGTATAGATTATGGTATCAGATTACCTTAACATAATAATTTCCGAAACTTTGTTCGTATGTATGTGTACGCCTGTCAGGTAGTGGACGTCGCTGGATGTGATCGTGTGTACCAGAAGACACCTATTGGGCCATGATTGCTGAGCAAAGTGTTCCAAAGAAGTCCCTGGTTTTATTAGAAAATTATACGCGTTTCTCATGAAACCAGTTCGTGTACTCACATTTTACTCCCAATCAGACACAGTTACGGGTACACTTATGATAAGATTTAAAATAAAGATACAATCCTTTCTGTGTCATGAACATGTATGGTCCATCGGCTGCAGAGCTCCATTCACTCTTCAGTCAGGATTTTTATACAGTGAGCTGTTAGTTTCACTCTCTAGTCGCCTTATTTCAAGTACCCATTGAGTGAGAATCTACTTGAGGCCCCAGAATTAATTTAGACTTGCTGACTGAAGCCAGTAGTGTTCGTAAGAGAGAAACTCCGGTCAACATTAGGGGAACACGACTAGCGAGTGACAAGACGTTAAGATTTTATCTTTTGTGAGTGCACATGCACCTGTCAGACCTGTACACAATCATTAAAGTAAAGTAAAGTAATCCTTATGCCCAATTAAACACCATACTATAAATATGTATGGTGGAGTTTAGGTATAGCTCCGTTCATTCTGAACTACAGATTAGATGGGGATGGTAAGTCTCACGCTCTCGTTTCTTGACTCTCAGGAAAAGAGCTAGATGTACCCATTGAGTGGGAGACTGGGTAGTTCACAGAGCCCGTCTGGACGCTTTCGAGAGGAGATAGATCTCCTTTTCCTGCTGAGAATCGAACCACGACTCTTTGCTCGTCAAGCACATAGCCTTTTCACTATGCCGTCTGAACTATCCAGGCAGTGGGCTCCATCAGTAACGAGCAGATTGCCTTCCCATCCCTGAAACACTGTATCTTCACTGGCCAGTAGCTACTTAGGTTCTTCATCCTCCAAACATTATATATTCTAGCGACTTGACGGCACGTTGAGCACAGTTATGTGGAATGACATATCACCACTTAGCTTTAACACTGATGGTTATGTCGGTAAGTATGGTTACGATACTTGGTTAGGTGGTTGTGTTGGGAGTTGCTCACTTGACGCAAGAGTGAGAGAGACAAAGGGTATACGCACTTTCTATACTGCGCGTTATCTCTGTTCCCTGTGTGAAATTACACTCTTCATCTCGGCTAGTGACGGCTGTAAAGGGTGTCTATCGGATAAACCAGAAGCCGGCTTTGAAACTTGTGTCGTTATGCGTTTCCCTACCCGCGAGCCGTGTGACAGTTGAATTCCAGCTCTGAAGCAGTTTCCACCCTTCATAGCACAGTGATAAGTGCATTGGGTGGTTCACTAGGAAGGTCAGTATTTTGGGAAATGATGGTATTCGCCATTGTGAGAAAAAAGTTTGTATGGACATGTGTCTAATTCCGAATGGTTTCCGAGATAGAGCTGTTAGCATCTACTAGTACAAAAGCAATGTGGATGGTAATAAAGATTAAGAAATTGCTTACTGTTATATTAACTTTAATTTTATCTTTATCTTTGCACCGTGCATTCTGTAGTTTATTTAATTAACACACCAACAAATGCACATATATTCATTTAATGATCTAAAATTCTCATTGAAACACTTAAAACACTCCTACATGTTTCGATCATACGATCATCCTCAGCGAGCGTACATTGTTCCTTGCTAAAGGTATAGTTTAAAAACACTCAGTGATTTACATCGTTACGTTGAGTTGGTGCTGTGGCAGCATGTCTTGTGTATTGTGTGAGTCGTATACTGTTCAGATTCAGAACAGTATACGTACGACTCACACAATACACAAGACATGCTGCCACAGCACCAACTCAACGTAACGATGTAAATCACTGAATGTTTTTAAACTATAACTTTAGCAAGGAATAATGTATGCTTTCTGAGGATGATCGTATGATCGAAACATGTAGGAGCGTTTTAAGTGTTCCAATATGAACTTTAGATCATTAAGTGAATGTATGTGCATTTGTTGGTGTATTCATTAAATAACTTTAATTTTAGTTTAGTATTTAAGTGGCAGATTTGTTGCACAGAAATGATAGATTTGTTACAGTTCGCAATAAATGTTCAAAAACTCCACCGTCAACCTCAGAACACTTTGCAACTGTTGTGCGAAGATGGCTTGTTTTTCGCCTGAGTTGAGCTTCACGTTACTGTATGCGGGCAGCAGCCCCCAGAATGCGAGCGGGCAGTTCGTATCGTGTATTCAGCTTTCTTCTGTAAAATTCGTTCTTAATCCAACCCCACAACAAAAATCTAAAGGAGTTAAAGCCTGGAGATTCAAACAGCTCTACCTCGGTAACCATTAGACACATGTTCGTATACATTTTTTTTCTCACAATGACCGATACTACACGTCACAAAGTATTGACCTTCCCTTCTGAATCACCCTGTATGTGCTGTCTGCTTTAACCTTTTGACGCCTAGTGTCAACTATAGTGGTCGTATCGCACCGCTAACCTCTAAAGTTGCATTTTATATATTTATTCAACAAATATAGGTACTGAATATTTTAAACGTGGTATATACTTTCCGTTCTTTTGTCTTCAAAATGCAGTTTGTTTCGTAATTCTAACATATTTGGTTCTTGTATTATTCACATTTTATATACAGGGTGTGCTAAAATTAAAAAAATAATTCCGGCGCCAAAACGTTAATACATTTTTTGCATTTTTCCCACACATTTTTAGTTGAATGTTCCTTCCTGTTTGCATTTGACATGCATTATGCGTAACGTAACATAACGTAACTTATAAACTGCAATCGAAGTTTTTTTGGAATGAATTCCACGTTTTGGAGTGTTAAAAGTCGCATTATCCCTCTTTCGTCGTTCAGCTGACGCAGCGCAGCCGTCGAGTCTTTAGTGCGTAATGTAGACCGCGTCTTTGTTAAATTGCTGACATTTCGGAAGTCACTTTCGCCCTGCGGGTTCCTCGCGTAACCTGAAAGGGCGTTCGAAACGCGGGAACTTCATTCATGTGGGAAGTATTTTTGTCGTGAGAAGACTTCAACGGAATATTTTACCAAGTCACATGTACCTTGTACAGCTACTACAGGTCCGACCGCCTGTCGTTTGTGTGGTTCTTCTGAAATGTCATAATCCCAGCATGTTAGATTAATCGCGCGTCCTTAATAAGATCAGGACCATAGACCGTAGTTCTTGATGAATTTATAGAATTTAGTGTATAGAATTATATTGCATATAATGTATATCACGTATTAATTATATAGGTTATTAATAAGATTATTAATACTATTATTAATAATAAATTTAATATACTACTTTGACATTCATAGGACCGCGCATCGTGATATATACTTATAATAAAAACCAACGAGATGCACTAATTTCTCTAATTTATTTTTGGAATAGAACTCTACATGTTTCCGACAGGTTTTCTGTCCATCATCGGGATCCTAGCACTGTACACACAGCAATACATATACCTATTGCTATGTATACAGTACTAGACTCCTGATGATGGACAGAAAACATGTCCGAAACACGTAGAGTTTCATTCCAAAAATAAATTTGATAAATTAGTGCATCTCTTTGGTTTTATTATAAGAATTAATAAACGATATATTTAATATATAGAAATTGAAAATTCTTATTTGTCCCCATGCGTTCTGCGTGCCCAGTGACTCTGTTTTGTTTCAGATACCTTTGCTGAGGGTAATTAAAAATTACGGATATCCTCTATGTGCAATACTCTACTCGCCCAGTCGCTTGTCTTACATCCACTTGCACAGTCATTTAAAGTCGTCGATGAAATTTCAGTTTTGTGTGGTTTAATCTTTAAACGTTTAAATAGAGAGACGGCTGAATATTCCGAACTGAAACTCAGCAATCTTATTCCACATTTAACGTCCCATTAATTTTCTTGCATATTAATTTTGATTTGATTTTTTTACTAAATTTTCTTCATGCATATAATTTTCAACTTGTTACTGTCATTACTACATATTTGACTTCATTCACATTGTCGAATAATGTTTTACTTCTTTATATACGGGTTTGTGCTGCATTCTGGTGATCAGACTAGAACTTAGGTAACTGTGCCATTATTGATAACATAAAACTGAAGAGAGTTCTGTAGACAGGTTATAATAAAGACAAGCAACCATATTAATAATTCCATCACAATCAGGATTAGACAATCTCCGTTCGGCTGGAACGACCGCAGTATAGCAACCAGCGGTTGGATGACGTTACTTCTACCTAAATAAATGACGTAAACTGAACTTGGGTCTTTCCCCCTTCTTGTTTTAGATGGCCTGTTATCTTATACACAGTTACTTGACGTACAGCTTTGTGACGCAGGCAACATGGCGTCTTTCTGCTTGTTCAAGCAGTCTGGTTGTCTTCCATTTCGCAATATTTCACAGAATTATTGTATTATGCATCTCTGCTGCTGTAGCAGGAATAGAGGTTGTAACAAAAATACTGACCAATGAGATGCCGTAACGTCGAGGCAGTGCATTTCCATGAAACGACACACATTTCACGTCTTTATTTGGAGTGTTATAGTGGATTTTGTTGGTAATGTTTGATCGTTACGAACCGAAACGTTCGGGCCGTAGGTTCGAATCGTATTCGGGCCATGGTCCTTCGACGGCCATTTAGTACAATTTTCCTTCTTAAAAAATACAGTAAGTTAAGTGATTATGACGTACATATGTACCCCTGTCCAACTTTAAATTAATTTACCAATTTCAACGGATATAAGTCACGAGATTTTGACGTTCGATGGCAGCCCAGTCTCTTGCTTATTAGTTTATGTTTGTAAAATTATAAAATTATATAGTCATACACAACTCTCAATTTATTAGAAGTATTAGTTGTATTTCTAGCTACGTGTTTCGGCTCGTATACAGAGCCATCGTCAAGCTAGTCTTTAGATTACAATTGTTGGTGCTTTGAAAGTGCAGCAGCAATTGCACATGCAAACCACTCTAAAGACTAGCCTGAAAATGGCTCTGTATAGGAGCCGAAACATGTAGCTAGAAATAAAATCAAGACTTCTAATAAATTGAGAGTTGTGTATGACTGTATAATTTTATAATTTTACGTACATATATTGATAAAACACAACGGGGATACCTCACTTAAAAATTACTTATTAGTTGATACTGTCTGCACAATCAACATGCCTTAGGCACGATTTTTGAGGATGGAACGACCCTGAGAATATCATGTACATAATTCTGAAATGTTCTGTAGCAACGGATAGTCGAGGAATAAGTAACTTTCGTTAAAGTAAGCTGACCATTTTTTAAGTGTGTAGAATTTAAAACAACTTGCCTCCATGGAATATTTGAACTTAGCTTTCCGTTTGAGGACCTCAACACGTTATTCATAGTTTGTAACCCTTTTCGCAGAGTCATATGATTTAGCATAAATCTGCCTATAAAATCTGTGTGCAGCAGATATGTTTAATACAGCACTTATAAAGGGGACGATGATTATAAAATTGATTATAATCTTGTTAGGCAGATTTAATTGTGACAAAAGGTACATGTGCATAATTGATATGCACTCTTGCTGCCCGAGAATAGAATTCTGCTATTAGGCGTCATGGCGCTGCTGTTAGTGCGGCAACTACTGCCATTAGGCGTCATGGCGCTGCTGTCAGTGCGGCAACTACTGCCATTAGGCGTAATGGCGCTGCTGATAGTGCGGCAACTACTGCCATTATGCGTCATGGCGCTGCTGATAGTGCGGAAACTACTGCCATTAGGCGTCATAGCGCTGCTGTCAGTGCGGCAACTACTGCCA
>Ga0123353_10019703_pt1 | contig 10039 bp, 5 predicted proteins | sample TergutLab28metaG_3_FD_92763 | JGI IMG/M metagenome (GOLD analysis project Ga0123353, IMG submission 92763) | Labiotermes labralis P3 segment gut microbial communities from Petit-Saut dam, French Guiana - Lab288 P3 | ecosystem: Host-associated > Arthropoda: Insects > Digestive system > Gut ...
ATAGATATATTGGTAAAAATAAATACTGAAGAATCCCTAAAAGAAGCGTATGAGATTGCATCGTCATACTCGGAAAAAAGGCATGCTGGCGCAATGGTCCGATTAGGTAGGATGTACCGTGACGGAAAAGGTACGGAAAAGAACATCGATAAAGCCACAAAATGGATAAGGGAGGCTTATGAAAATGACCGAAGATGGATAAGCGATCTTACAGAAATAATTCTAATGGGTGATAAATACAAGTTCAACACAGCGTACACCGAATACGAAAAAATAGATTTTACAGACATCGAATTTTATGATGAAAGCGTCTTAGGTGGAATAGAAAAAGCATTATCTGGAAAAATTGAAGGGACAAAATACGGTAAAATTGGAATGAGGCACAAAGAGGTGGCTTTCCTCAATGGAATAATCAGGAAAACAAAACCAAAAACAATTGTGGAACTTGGCGTTAGCGCAGGAGGTTCCGCATGTGTGATTTTAAACGCAATACGAGACGCAGATGATGCTAAGCTTTATTCGTTTGATAACAAAACAACTTGGTACAGAGAAGCTGGGCAAAACAATGGTAGAAAAACTGGTTTTTTAGTGGAACAAACAGTTCCAGAACTTATGCACAAATGGGAACTTTACACCGGAGGAGCACCTTGTAAATATTTTAGCAAGCATCTGCCGAAGGAAGGGATCGATGTTTGTTTAATAGACACCGTGCACGCCAATCCAGGTGAGCATTTGAATATTTTAGAGATTTTACCTTTTATGAAACAGAACGGGATTGTTATTTACCACGATACAGCTTATCATTGTTTGGGCGCAGGGCGTGCGGCAAAAACAACAAACTGCGTATCAATTAACACACTTAACGGAAAACGGATTCTACTAAAATCAGAAAAAACTGCGGGACTACCCAATATCGGTGCAATAATTCTTGCTAAAGATGTTGAGGATATGCTTTTTGCGTTATTTTCTAATTTAAGCTTACCATGGGATTACAAAATAACCGAAGACGATTTTATCGAACTGTTTGCTCATTTTTCAAAGTATTACTCAAGAGATTTGGTGCAAATTTATTATTACTATTATGTTTTTTACATGAATGGCGGACTTACCGATTTGAAAATCGCAAAAGAAATCGCCGAAAAACAAACAAAGAAAGTTTTTCGACTAAGTTGAGTCAGACATAAGCTTCTGTTGAACCAAGTTAAGGTATGTATGTAATTTATACTAAGGTCAAATTACATTATCTCTCAATATGTCTGTTAGAGGCTTGTCCGGTCTGATGTTGTTGTATCTGTCCAATATTTTTCTTATAGCTACATCATTACCGGTTACAACATTTTGATGGAATAACGACGACTCCTGTGTTCCATCTACAAATTTCAATTTCGGGTTGCGATCGGCCAATACAACTGTTGTACCATTAGCGAGAGACATAATCTTTAACCATAGGTCATCAGCTTTAGGGCACAAAGTCATAAGATTTTCTTTGTTAAACACTTCCTCATTCAATGAACCGGGAGGATACAGGATACCGCTGCAGCCCGTTGGTATTGCTTGATAGTGTTTCTTATTGTAAAGAGAATTGTCTTCCCACCCCCAGTCGCGGTATCTTTTTATGTTTCCCATTTCGTCAAAGGTGATCCTGTGCGCCCTCAAGCATGAGATGGATTTAGGATTTTTGAGATATGAGAGGTAAAGCTTACTCAAGGTTGCCGGATCGTATAAAACATCATCATCAACCGTCACGATTATCGATTTCGGATTTTTTAACATGGCATAATAGTATTTTTTATGCGACTTCAGATCGTCGCACCACTCTATTGTCAAACCCTTCTTACAAAGATCCAGAAGGGAGTCCGGAAGGTCCTTTTCTTTATTGGGGAACTGTTCATTTGCCAGATAGAGTATTACTTTATTCGGTCTCAGATACTGTTTCAGTATCGAATTAATGCATATATGAAGGGCAGGGATTCTCGGGGGAAACGATGTCAACGAAACAATTAGGTCGTGACCTTCCGATAATCGTACTTTTTTATACGTTTTCTTATCTGAGAACTTCTTATACCTTTTCTCAAGAGGAGGTATGATCTTCCGCGACAATATGTTCCGGTCGCTCAGATATGCCAATGAATCAGTCAGTCCCTGATTGATCAGCATAGATCCGATAGATACAATATTATGAAAAGTGTCAATTAGCAGATTTTCTTTGAAGATACGGTATTTCACAAACTTCCATTTGTTCTTATTTTCACCTTGTATGTGTGACTGGACCATCGATTCTATATCGGATCTGTGGCTTTCCATGGAGGCAGAACATTCATACATCTTTCTGGAGGCCGCACCCATTGCAGGAAGTTCCGCACGGTCATCGATCATAGATATAATTGCGTTCTTTAAGCTATCAACGTCATTCGTTTTAGCAACAATGCCGTTATCGCTCGTCACCATGTATTTGGCGCCGACATTCTCAGTTACGATAAGCGGCTTTGAAAGCATCGCACCTTCCAACGCAACCAGTGAACAAGCTTCATCCAGCGATGCAACTATGACAACATCCATCGACGACATGATCCTCGCCTTTTCAATATCGTCCTTTATTTCTCCTAAATTGTGTATATTATCGGTTTTAGAAACTTTATCCATGATCGAAGCATAGTATCTGGCGTTAGGTATGCGCCCAGCAAAGTATAATTCACACATGTCTTTGTAATGTGGGTCCAGACTCGCAAATGCGTCTACCAAAACATCATATCCTTTGCGGTATTCAATCGAACCCAATTGGATGAATCGTACCTTATCATGTTGGGATGGTTTTGAATATACAGAGTAATCTTCAACAGAGTTGTGGATTATTTTCACATTTTTATTATATTTTTTGATAAACTCCGCCGCATAGTCACTCACGCAGTATAGATCTTCCGCGCGTTTCAGTGCCAAATACATACTGTAGTTCAGACTCTTGCTGCAAAACTCCGGGATATTGGTCCCCTCTCGAATGTACCATATTGCGGGAATATATTTTTTGATCCTCGAGTAGTATTCATATGTGACGATGGTATTGGCAATCGCAAGATCAAACGTTTTTATTTCTTCGACGACTTGGCGGCGGTACAGCATATCCGGCTTAATTATTCTCACGGGTACTCCTTCCGACTTAAAGTCAGATTCCATGCCTCCTGATTCGGGCGACCAAACCTCACAGTAGTATCCAGACTCCAAAAGCACTTTACAGATCCTCAAAAGGCTATGAGGAGCACCTGTGTGAGAAAAAGTGTGAGTGATCAATAAAATTTTATTTTTTTTTTGGGACTTTGAAGGATATTTTTTACCGAACGTAGTGGCATCTCCTTCCTTTCCTTGAGATACCGCAGCGTCATATGTGAAGTTCTGGTAGATCATATTGACATAATCGTCAGATTCCAGCATTTTTGAGAACGGAGCATATGCCGTGTACGGAGAGATGCAAAACACACTGCCCGCCGATCGCATATATTTTTTGTACCTGTCTACAAAATCCATCATTCCGTTCTGTATATCCCGTATTTCTTGCGGGTTCCTGCATTCGTGCGGGCTCTTTATGAAATCCACAGCGCCGTCCGCATCAAAACCATATCTTATCAGAGAGGTGTCAACCGACGAAAAGAGATACTCCAGTGCCTGATTGTTCTTCTGTGTGACCTCTCTATCCTTTGAAAACTGAGTACGGGACAGATCCAAGTTTTTTACGGATGAGGCCATATATACATCGATCAAGCCGGCGGATATCGACGAAGATAATGTTTCGTTATTGCTTCCGAATAATAAAGATCCGTGTATTTCATATTTCGAAGGTATGTTATTTTCAATGAAGTATTTCAGAATGGTTACGGAAGACCCGCTCCATCCCACATCAACGATCAGAACATTTTTGTGTTTGTGCAACATTTTCTCGAGATATATCTTGGCCGAAGCGATCTGATCTGCGTTGTGATGCAATACTTCCGAAAGGTTCTCCACTATCATTTTTTTGATCTTGTAGATATTGTTCTTGTTTACCCTGTCGTGCCCGAAAATACCATTTTCTTTCAAAAACGGATCAAGATAGTCCAATCCCACGCTTGCCAAAAAATTATTGATTGAAACGTTTCCATCTTGAACGCCACCGAACGTCCGATCTACCAGATCGATAATGTAACGTTCCGGAGCGATATTCATCAGAGCGTATCTGGAAACACACAGATATTTGCTCTTAACGCTAGTATTGTACAGTTTTTTGTATGTCTTAAATATCACATCGCAGTCCCTGGCGCAAAACAGTACAAGGTCTATGTTCCTCTCAGCCACAATTCTGTTTATATATTCGCAATAGCCAGCCAACAATATTCCGCCGATCTTGTATCCATGTTCGTAGTGGACCGATCTCCTCCAAGTACCGTCATGCAACGTATTATTTATCACTGCACGATAAAAACTGCCGCTCAGATCGTTATAGTGCGTTTGAAGATATGGTTTCGCTAATTCTCTAACACTGCGATAGAAGACATTGTCGAATCCTTGGGCTTTCGAATTTTTCACATCGGTTTTGTGATTGTCCCCGACGTGTATTACTTTACATTCTTCCCCATACCGTTCCCTGATGTGCCTGTACATCGTCGCATCTTTCTTGGAAAGTCTGAGTTCCGATGAGATGTAAAGCGCATCGTAGGAATCATATCCGCAGTTCTTTAAAATGTCCTCAATCGCTTGCCGGGGAAGATACATATCTGAAGAAAATATAACCTTCTTTCCCGCCTTTATCAATTTGTCGTAAACCTTCTTTATGTATAGGTTGGGCATGCAAAGGCGCGTTTCTAGCTCTATTTCCCTACGCATCCATCTGTCCTTATCAACGTTGTTCCTTTCTCTCAGAACATCATATATCTCGTCTAATGTGGCTTCATCAGAATCGTGCCGAGAGTAGGATCTCATTTTTGCCTCTCTCTCCGCCTCAATTCTCATGGATTTAAAATTCTCAAAACCAATCTCGCAGGACATTATTTTGAAAACATCTCTCGGTTCCTCAACCTTTCTCAATACCGCAGTGTCGAATATATCGAAAGAGATCAAATCGTATTGCTTCAGCCTATCAAACAATCTCCTTTCTCCCGGTCTGCGGCCAACTTGGGATTCAACGAGAGGTACGCTTCCGAGAGCAAGCGGTTTCTTAACTTTCTTGGGATCTTGCCCTTTCATTTGAGCCATTTTGAGTTTCATAAAATACAGATACATCTTCATTTTGTTGCGTTTATAATACTCGGGGTTCGAACGTTTCGTATAATTGTACTCTTCGGAGTATGGAGATTTTCCAATCAACTTGTTAAAAACAAGCTCATTTAAACTCGTCACGATATCACAAAGGCCCTTTAAGCCGTGACACTTTTGACAAATATATACATTTGCAACACTTAGTCTGTGCGAATGCGTGTTCGAAATCAACTACCCCCCCCCCGAAAACCAATGATGCGGAGCGAATTTACAACATCATGCATCACCGTTCGTTGCGATTCCGTTGATACAGAACGACCTTTATCAGTCATCGATTTAATATTGAATAACGATATTAAGGGAGATATAACATACAGAAAACACATTGCAGGGGTTCGTTTATAATATGACCAACACATCCACAAGATTCACAATCGTCGGTTCAGGGTATGTGGGGCTGTCAATGGCAACTCTTCTGGCTCCGACCCATCCTGTAACCGTAGTTGATGTGGACAAGGAGAAAGTAGCGAAGATCAATGCAGGTATCTCTCCTATTTCGGACAAAGAGATAGAAGAACGGCTGTCGTCCGGTAAGATGAACATAATCGCCACGGATGACATATCCCTTTGCGCCGGTTCCGACTATACGATAATATCCACTCCCACTGACTACGATACAGTGGCAGATAAATTCGATACAAGATCCGTGGAATCGGTGATAGGTCAGGTGAACACCGTTTGCCCGAAAACCACCATAGTGATCAAATCGACGATCCCGATAGGGTATGTGGAGAGATTTTACAGGCTCGGCCTGAAGAATATCATATTCTCTCCGGAGTTCCTGCGCGAGGGGCGTGCACTCTACGACAATCTGTACCCGTCGCGCATAATCGTGGGTATTCCGTCAAAAGACAAGAATTTGGAAAAGAAAGCAAGAAAGTTCGCCAAGATCTTGCGTAGATGCTCATTGAAAAAGGACGCCGAGATACTGATAACCGGATCCACGGAAGCCGAATCCGTTAAACTGTTCTCGAATTCCTATCTTGCCATGAGAGTCTCGTATTTCAATGAGTTGGATACGTTCGCAGAGGTCAACGGGCTCGATTCCAAGGACATCATAGCAGGAGTATCTTCAGATCCGCGGATAGGAGACAACTACAACAATCCGTCGTTCGGATACGGCGGTTACTGTCTTCCGAAAGATTCCAAACAGCTTCTTTCGAATTATCACGGCATACCGGAAAAGATCATCAGCGCCATCGTCGGATCGAATCAGGCACGGAAGGAATTCGTTGCCGGGCAGATAATTAAGAATCTCGCCGGTCGGGAAACGGTCGGTATATTCAGATTGATAATGAAATCCGGTTCCGATAATTTCCGAGGTGCCAGCATATTGGATGTCATGGACATCCTGAAGATGCAAGGGGTGAAGATGATCATATACGAGCCAGCTCTGGATGCGCCGGATTATAATGACTGCGCCGTCGTGAACGATCTGCAGGAGTTCAAGGGCGTCTCAGACATAATAGTCGCCAACCGCACGGACGCAGAACTGGAAGACGTGAAGGAGAAGGTCTATACCCGCGATGTGTTCGGCAGGGATTGAACTTTCCCAACGGGATCGGATATCGTTTGCGATTTTTGTTCTGCGATTGCAAGATTTGATATAACCTCAACGCATGGTATCGGCAAGATGGCCGCCCCGGATGTTACCGTCATAATGCCCGTCTACAATTCAGAGAGATACCTGAATGAGGCGATCAAGAGCGTATTTGAGCAGACATTGGAGAACATTGAGCTGATATGCATCGACGACGGGTCCACCGACGGTTCTTCGGCGGTGATCGAGAGTTTCAACGATCCTCGGATCTCTGTCATAAGACAGACCAACTCCGGCCCCGGACCCGCAAGGAACAGAGGCATAGAAGCCGCAAAAGGGGATTTCATCGCATTTCTGGACGCCGACGATTATTACCCGGACCCGAACAGCCTTTCGGATATGGTAAGATTCGCAAGAGCGAACAAGGTAAGCATATGCGGTGGCAGAAGGACGGAACTCTACAGGAATAAGGTCCGTATGTCTGATCTTTATGAAAAAGAAATTGCGGAACATGAGAACGGAACCGTACTTCGGTATGCGGATGTACAATCGGATTATCATTACGTGAATCACATCTTCGAACGCGAACTGATCCTCCGCAACAAGATCGAATTCCCTCCGTACAGGAGGTTCCAGGATCCCCCGTTCTTCGTGCGTTCAATGATTTTCGCCGAAGAATTCGGGATCGTTCCAACGATCTCGTATTGCTACCGCATACACAAAAAGGTCGAGTGGACGGAAGAATATCTGACAGATCTCATAAAAGGCCTCACCGACGATCTCATCTTAGCAAAGGACAACGGGCTTTCAAAACTATACGGAAAGACGCTTTACCGTCTGGTGGCGGAGTACGGCGGAGTCATATACAAGAACAGAACGGAAAAGATAGCGGAGATGCTGAATGAACTGGACGGGACGATATCCGAAGAGCTCATATCCCCTCCCGCTGGTATAAAAGGATTAGGCAAAGCTCCTCTTTTTGAAATATTAAGAAGCAGATACGGTCTCCGTAGATTCATTGGATTGAAGGAATATGGAAAGGGCAAATGACAGCGGACGTGTTCTTGTAGTAGGTGCGGGGATATCCGGAGCGACGATAGCGAATCTCATATCCTCATCATCGGAAGGGAACGTACACGTCATAGACAGAAGGGGCAACATCGGAGGGAACTGTTTCGATTACAAGGACGGGAACGGGATAACCGTTCATAAATACGGTTCACATATCTTGAACACATCAGACCGCGACGTATACGATTTTCTTAAACAATTCACAGATCTGAATGATTATGTGCACAAGGTCGTAGCATCGATAGACGGTAAAGAGACGTACTTACCTTTCAACCTCAACTCCCTGTACGATCTGTTCCCGGAACAGACGGCAAAGAACATGGAATCCAAACTGTTGTCCAAATACCAGCTCGGGGACGACATACCGATACTGGACATGCTGTTGCAGGGCGACGAGGAAATAAGATCTCTGGCAGAATATATTTACAAGAAATTATTCTTAAACTACACTGTTAAACATTGGGGGCTCTCTCCCAAGGAAATAGACTATTCGGTGACCGCCAGAGTACCGGTGAGGATAAGCAGAGACGATCGTTATTTCCAAGAGACCCACCAGGGAATACCTTCGGAAGGCTATTCGAAAATGATATTGCGTATGTTGGAAATGCCTAACATAAGCGTTAAGCTCCGTACGGAATTCAATGATATCGCCGACAAAGAGCAATATGATCACATATTCTACACGGGTTCGATAGATGAGCTCATGGGCTACAGATACGGACCGCTTCCCTACCGGAGCTTACGGTTCGAACTTGAGACGCATGACAAAGAATATTATCAATCGAATTCTGTCTTCAATTTCCCCAACGAACACAATTATACCAGGATACACGAGTTCAAGTACTACTTGAACGAGAAGTCGAGTAAGACCACAATAGCCAAAGAATATCCGGAACCGTTCGAACAGGGTCGCAATGAAAGATTCTACCCGATACCGAGGAAAGAGAACCAGAACCTATACAGAAGGTATCAGAAGGATGCGTTCAAAACATACGGCAATATTCATTTCTTAGGAAGGCTCGGTGATTACAAATACTATGACATGGACAAAGCGGTCCTGAGAGCGATGCAGGTGTTCGAAGAGGTATTCGGATGAACATCCTGGTCACTGGTGGCATCGGATACATAGGCGGTCATTGTTCCATTACATTAATGGAGAAAGGTTATGACGTTCTTGTGGCGGATAATTTCGGTACCGGCAGAGAAGAGATCGGTAATGCGTTGAAGAATGTGAAAGCTCCCGGGAAACTGCTCGGGATCGTGAAGGTCGATCTGGAGGATCAGGACGGCCTAAGGGATGTTTTCAATTTCAATGAAGTCGATGCAGTGGTTCATTTAGCGGCGCTCTCTCAAGTGGAAGAATCGGTGAAGTATCCAGATAAATATTACCGCAACAACATCGACGGTACGTCGAACCTGCTGGATGCCATGCTCAATGCGAACGTGAAGAAGATAGTGTTCTCATCCACGGCCGCGGTTTACGGCGAGCCCGATTACATTCCCATAGACGAAGAGCATCCCAAGAGACCGATCAACCCGTATGGCATTTCTAAGATGAAGATAGAGAATGTCATGGACGAGCTCAGCGACTCACGTGGCCTGCGCTCCGTGCGCCTTAGATATTTCAACGTCGCCGGCGCCGATAGTGAATGCAGGGTGGGGGAATGGCACGATCCCGAGACGCATTTAATTCCGAACATTCTAAAATCAACATTCACATCCGCGGAACCATTCAAACTGTTCGGCAACGATTATGATACGAGGGACGGAACATGCGTCCGCGATTACGTTAACGTAGAGGATCTTGCGGATGCACACATACTCGCTTTGGAATATCTTTGCAAAGGCGGCAAGACCGATTATTTCAACATCGGTACGAATGAGGGAAGCACTGTTCTGGAGGTGTACAAAGAATGCGAGAGCGTAACGAAAAAGAAGATCCCGCTCACCGTAGAGCCGCGCCGGGCCGGTGATCCCGCCGTCCTCACGGCGGACAACTCCAAAGCGAAGAAGGTATTAGGGTGGGAGCCGAGGCGCAGCCTCCGGCATAGTATCGAAACGGCGTACGAGTGGGAGAAGAAGATGCGAAGTATAGGTAAAATAGCCGAAAAAGTTGAAAAGGGGTTTTGATCACTCACATTCTTC
>Ga0123353_10019704_pt1 | contig 10039 bp, 6 predicted proteins | sample TergutLab28metaG_3_FD_92763 | JGI IMG/M metagenome (GOLD analysis project Ga0123353, IMG submission 92763) | Labiotermes labralis P3 segment gut microbial communities from Petit-Saut dam, French Guiana - Lab288 P3 | ecosystem: Host-associated > Arthropoda: Insects > Digestive system > Gut ...
CAAGCAATGTCAATACGAGAGGCATAAGGTCCGAAGCCTTGAACAGAAAGTCATTGCTGAAAAATGTCACGACCGACCAGTCGGAATTTTCGATCGGCGCGATGGAGACATAATCGAACGCCCCGTTTGAAAGCTGCCTTATGATCGGCGCCCCGTACCTGTCGGAATACCCGTCGATCCCGCTTAAATACTCGTCGATGAAACTGATGAAGGCAGGGTCGTCACTCTTGTCCTTAACATATCTGTTTATTCCTATTTTGTAGTCGTCCCGGAAGGAGCTGTCGAGCTGGATGACGCCTTTTTTATCTATAATATAGCCTTTGACGTTTATATCGTCGTACCTTGCGAAGGTCTCGTGAAGCAAACCGTCTATCGAAAGCCCGGAACTGAATACGCCCACGGCGTCCCCGTCACACATGACTTTATGGTTGATCCATACACACCACCTTAAATCGATCTTGTCCATGTATATTTTGAATACATAGTCATTATTGGCGTCGAGCAATTCGTAGTACCATAAGTTGTCGGGATCCATCCGGCTCAGCTTGGAACAAGGGACAAAGCCGTTGATAGGCGTGCCTTGCTTGATCGAGTACTCGTTCAGCGAATCGTTGATCCCGAAATACAGTTCCTCAAGAGCGAGCAAGTCGGTATAGTCGACCATTTCTTTGTAAGCTACCAATCTCTTCGCTTCACTTTGCTCATCGGCAAACCATTCTTTGACAGCCTGGGACCCGGCGGCCCTCTGCACGAGCGCCAAATCGCGGATCATATATGAATTGAACTTTTCTACCGATTCAAGAGTATAAAAATAGGCGAGTTTTTCCGACGATTGCTGGGATATACGGGTTGCCATGATCGTCGCCGATATTACGGTAATAACCAAAATCACCCCCAGTATGGAGATGTTGATCAATTGAACCCGCATTGATATTTTACTTCTTCGGCGCCTGCCTGCCCCGGACGGTTTTTCCATGCAACTTTCCTATGTTTTTATCAGAGTGTGGATCAAGTAAAATAATAGCATATCCTCAGGCTTTCAGGCAAGAACCGAACCTTCCTTGCTGAACCGAACCATCCTTGCTGAACCGAACCTTCCTTGCTGAACCGAACCATCCTTGTTGAAACGAACCATCCTTGCACCGACCTTGCGCCGACCTTGCGCCAACGCCTTTCAACGTGCTATAGTGCTGTAGTAACTACGATAGTAGAGTAGATGCTGTGCGTTAAGTGCTGCGGGATGGAATGTAGCCCGCAGACGAAGAGCGAAAGCTCGCGGTGCAGTATCGCGTTCGCTACGCACTGGCGATGCAAACCTTGTTCCGGACGATCAGTGCAGGTGGACCTGCTTCATTGTTTGGAAGGAGGTTTTTTATAATGCTCAATACTGCGAGCAATGTCGAGGATCGCCCGCCGACACTCCGGGAGTTTTTCGCGGCCGACGTTTTTACAGTCCGCGCAGTCGTAACGATGGCCGCGCTTTTGGCTATCAGGACTATTCTGGGCATGCCCTTCCTGACGATTTTTATCGGCCCCGGCTTCAAGCTTATAACGTTCGCCTATGTGACTGACGCGATCACGGCGATGTTTTTCGGCCCGATCGCAGGCGTAGCTTTCGGTTTCGCGGGTGATTTTTTAGGATGGTTTTCAAGCAGCGGCGCCGGCGGCGCGTATTTCCCCGGATTCGCCGTTTCCGAAATGGTCACCTGCTTCCTTTTCGCCTGCTTCTTTTTTAAGAGAAAAATCACAGTGCCGCGCGTCATCATTGCCTGGCTCGTAAACCTTTTCGCGGTGCTGCTCGGCCTTAATTCGTTCTGGCTCATCTTAATGTACGGCATGAACGCCGGCGAAGTCTTCGTGTTCGCCCGCATCATCACGAATGTCGCTCAGTCGCCTCTGCACATCGTGATCCTGTACTTCCTGCTCACCAGGATCCGCCGCCTCGACCGGTACCTCCACTGAGTATCACTCTTTTGCGTTGGTTGCCAAACGAACCGTCCGGGGGAGAAGTTAGCAGAAGTGGGGCAGAAGTTAGTTTGGCATTCAACCGGCATTCAACAATGCACCGGTTGATTGCCAGAGTAAATGCAACACTGCCAATTGAAAGAATAAGCGTAGGTTTTGTCCTCCAGTAATACGAAACCGGGCTCGGTCGGCCGGCTATATGGGGCCCGCCTTCCCTTCGCCCGCTTCTTCTTTCCGCTGAAGCCTATGCCTATGCTTTTACGGTACCAAATGCAACAATGAACCGAAATCTGCCGAATGATGCTATTTTGCTATCTTGTGTATCAAAATCGAACTTGTGCTACGTTTTTTTCTCTTTCTGCTATAATGCCCTTTATTTGGGCTTTATTTTAGGGTATTTATAGGAACATATGGGATATACGGGAAATATTGCTATTTAAAATGTCACACAACTTCGATTTTGATACATCTGATACATTATTATTAGTCGATCACTTCGTACATCCCGCCGGCTTCCTCTTTTCTAACGCTTTCCTTCAGCGAAAGTACGCGCGCCCTGAGGACGCTCTGCCCGAAGCGAACCTCTATCACGTCGCCTTCTGCCACTTCCGCGCCGGCCTTGCACACGCGTCCGTTCAGCGAGACGCGCTCCTTATCGCAGGCTTCCTTCGCGATCGTCCTGCGTTTTATGATACGTGACACCTTTAAAAATTTATCTATTCTCATGCCTTTATTTACCGCTGCTTTATTTACCGCTGCTTTATTTACCGCTGCTTTATTTACCGTTGCTTTATTTACCGCTGCTTTATTTACCGCTGCTTTATTTACCGCTGCTGTGTTTACCGCTGCTGTGTTTACCGCTGCTGTGTTTACCGTTTACAACTACAAAACGGAGCGGCGAGAACGCCGCTCCGTATCGTCCAAATGTATCAAGCCGAAAACTATTTGTTGACAGCATCCTTAAGCGCTTTGCCGGCTTTGAAAACAGGCGCCTTCGAAGCAGGGATATCCATGACTTCGTCAGGCTTCCGGGGGTTACGGCCTTTGCGGGCCTTGCGGAAACGCGTTTCGAATGTCCCGAAACCAATGAGCTGCACCTTCTCCCCTTTTACGAGGGCCGCTTCAATCGCACACACCGTGCTGTTTACCGCCTTTTCGGCATCTTTCCTGGTCAGACCTGCCTTATCCGCAACTTCCGCGATCAATTCCTGTTTGTTCACTTGAAAACCTCCTTTTCCTCGGCATCGCCGTAAATCTGTAATGTATAAAATATTTTCGCAAATGCGCCGTCCCATGTCAAGTAAAAAAGGCCCAAAAATGGCTAAATTTCAAAAATAATCGGGGTTTTTCAGTCTTAGCGCTTGCGCCGGCGCACGATTTTACGGTAGGCCCTGTATAGCTTTTCCCCTTTTGGTAAAAGCCGGAGCTCTTCGGGCTTGATCGCCTTCGATACAAAGAGCATCAGGATGTAAACGACGATCCCGACGAGGATCGCGGCTATCGTCGCGACGGCGTTGCTGAATGTTCCAGCCGTCATTTCACGGTGAAGCTGCTGAGAAGCTATCTCTGCCAGGGACCCGGCAGAGCTTCCGATCGCTCCGAATATGGAATAGTATACAGCCGCGGCCGCGCCGCCCATTACGAGCGCGCTGACGAGCGGCCGGACAAAAGTGAGCCCGGGCTCAAAGCGCGTCCCTGTATAGATTTTCACTGCTCTGTAATTGAGTACCGTAGCGATGACGTAAGCCATTACCGTCCCTATCGCGGCGCCCTTGATATTCATTGCGGGTATGGCGGTCAGCGCGTAGGTTATCACGAACTTGCAGCCCGCTCCGATCGCGATATTGATAAAAGGGATCATTTGCTTACCTACCCCTTGAAGGGCGCTCGTCAGCGCGTCGATCGACGAGAGGAAAACGATGCCTATCGCGAAGATGAACAGCGCGGGGGCGGCGCCGGAAGCGCCCGCGAGCTGCATGGGATAAAGCAGGTGCATTACGGGCTCGGCGAGAATCATGAGGCCTACGGTGCACGGCAGGCCGATGATAAGCGCGAACCTGAAACCGAGCGTGACATTGTAGCTCAAAAACTCCTTATCCTTTTCCTTCCATGCCCTCACGATCGTCGGCACCATGCTTATGGCGATTGCCTGCGTCAGGACCTTCGGCAGGTTCGTCAGAGGTTCGGCAAACCCTGTCAGCTGCCCGTACATGCTTCGTACCTCGACGGGGTTGAACCCCGCGTATGAGAGCCTTGCCGGCACCACCCACATATCGATGTTGTACATAATAGGCATAACCGCGGCGCCTACGGTTATCGGGATCGCTATCGCGGCAATCGTCTTGACGATCTTTCCGACCGGCTCGCGGCCGGCGATCTCGCGCGCCATTCTTGCCCGTTCGCGTTTTTCCCTGTATGTGCCCGCCCCGCGAAAACGCGAATACAGTATCAAAAGCGCTACGAGCCCCGCGACAGCGCCCGCCGTGGCGCCGAACGTGCCGCCGGCGGCCGCGTATTCCCTGCCGAAACCAATGAGCGCGAACGCGAGAGCCAGCCCGACAGCTACGCGAAAAGCCTGCTCGACCAGCTGCGAAAGCGCCGTCGGCTTCATATTGTGCATCCCCTGAAAATAGCCTCTGAACGCCGCCATGATAGGAACGAATATCAGGGCCGGCGCTATGGCTTTCATGGCGACGACCGCTGCGGATAAATCTGTAAGGCTTGACGTAATAGCCGACGCTCCGAAAAACAGCACGCAAAAGAATCCCGCGCCGATTACTCCCATCAGAACAAGCGCGATACTGAATATGCGGTCCGCGCCAACAGGATCGCCTTCCGTATTGCGCTCCGCGACAAGTCTCGATACCGCGATCGGGATACCTGTCGTCGCGATAACTATTAAAAGTGTGTAAACGGGGTATACCGCGTTGTAGTAACCCATCCCTTCGTCGCCGATAAGATTGCCGAGCGGGATGCGAAAAAAAGCGCCGAGGATCTTAATGATGATCCCGGCGACCGATAATATGGCGGCGCCGTAAATGATAGTGCGCTTATTCGGTAATGTGCGATCGCCGCTCATGATGTTCCTTCCGCGAGGTCTTTCAATATTCTTTTACAGGATCCCCCCGTTTCGCTCACGGCTTTCTCGACGTCGATAGTCGGGTATTCGCCGTTCTCGTAGACCACGCGGCCATCGGCGACGGTCATGAGAATGTCGCGGCTCGAAGCCGAATAAACGAGATTGTTCGCTATTTCGTAAACCGGGTTCATAGACGGCGCCGTGAGGTCGAGCACGATCATGTCCGCGCGAAAACCTTCTTTGATAAACCCGCAGTCCGGCCTTCCCTGAGCCAGAGCGCCGGCCCTTGTCGCCGCGAAAAGCGCCTCGCAGGGCTTTATAAGAGTAGGATCCCCGAACCGGGCTTTCGCCGCCAGCGACAGCGTTTTCATTTCCTCAAAGAAATTAAAGCTGTTGTTGCTGGCCGCCCCGTCTGTGCCGAGCGCGACGTTTACGCCTTTCTCCAATATCAAAGGAACGCGGGCGAACCCGTTCGCGAGTTTCATGTTGCTCACAGGGCAGCTGACGACCGTCACGCCCTTCTCTTTTAAAAGGTCTGTGTCTTCTTCGTCTATCCATACGCAGTGTATAGCGATCCCTCCGTTGTCAAAGACGCCGCCGTCGGAAAACACGCGCGTCGGCGTCCTTCCTTCGTAGCGTTTCTTGCATTCCTCGTGCTCGCTTTGCGTCTCGGAAACGTGTACGTGAACGGGCGCTCCTGTCTCGCGGACCAGGCCGGCTACCGCCTCGATGAGCCCCGGAGTCGCCGTATACTCCGCGTGCAGCGACATCTCTACGCGGATACGTCCTTCCTGCGTGTCGTGATGCTCGAAAAAGAGGTCTTTCGCTTCCCGGTACGGCCGGAATCCCGTCAGATCCAAAATCTCGTCAAAATACGATAGCCCGCGCGATACGTTCAATTTCGCGCCGGATTCCGCGGCCGCTCTTATGATGTCTTCGCAGAAAAAATACATATCCGATGACGATACGACGCCGTGCGAAAAAGACTCGGCTATGGCCAGCATGGAAGCGTTATAGCAGTCCGGTCCCGTTATTTTATCCTCGAAAGGAAATATCTTTTTCTCGAGCCAGTCCATGAGCTTCATGTTTTCCCCATAGCCCCGCATCAGGATCATGGGCAGGTGGGTATGAGCGTTGTAAAAGGCGGGCATGAGGAGCTTTCCTTTTCCGTCTATGACACGCTCGCCGCCTGAGGCGACGGACGTTCCTCCAGGCGCGACAGATACTATATATCCGCCTTCCGACCGGACGTCGGCGTCTTGCGCAAAGGAACAGTCTTCTTTTAGTACCGCTATATTTTTAAAGAGCAAGGTAGTCCTCCAACCGCGCGAAAAAAACGTCCATCTCTTCGGGTTTACCGATACTGATACGCAGGCGGTTGTCTATCTTCGGCCGGTCGAAGTACCGCACATAAACCCCGCCTTCCACGAGATAGGCGTAGATCGCCTGCGCGCGCTCCACGCTCCCGCACCCCGCGAACACAAAATTCCCCGACGGCTCAGGCACGTCAAAGCCATGCTCCCTAAGCCTCTCGGCCGTCTTGCCCCGCGTCTCACGTATCTTGTCGATCACGAATGTGTAATACTCGTCGTCAGTAAGCGCAGCCACGCCGAGCGCCGCGTTTACGGAGTCGACCGGATATGAGTTGAAAGAATCCTTCGCCGCCGTAAGCGCGTCGATGAGGCGCGCGTCGCCGACCGCGTAACCGATCCGCCCGCCTGCCAGCGAATACCCTTTTGATAAGGACCTCGTCACGAGCAGGTTTGGCACGGCGGCCGTCTTGGAGACCGCGCTGAAATCGGAAAAATCGGCGTAAGCCTCGTCTATGATCACGACCGACCTGCCGGCGTTGTAATTCAATATCTCGTCGACGAAAGCTTCGCCTTCCGCGATGCTCGTCGGGGCGTTTGGCTCGCACAGAACGATCCCCCCGTTCGGTCTTTCAAAGTCTTCGCATGCCAGGTGAAAATCCTCGTTTACGGGAACAGTCTCATAAAGGATCTTAAAGAACTTGCACCATACCGGGAAAAAAGTATACGTGACGTCCGGGAAGAGTACCGGGTCGTTTCCGCCGAAACACGCCCGGAACGCCAAAGCGAGCACTTCATCCGACCCGTTACCGACAAAGACGTTACGGGCGGCGACGCCGTGCAGTTCCGCTATCGTTTCGCGAAGCGCTCCGCCGTCCTGCTTCGGATAGAGCCTGAGCGCCCGTCCGTCAAAATCCGCCAGAGCCCTTATTACGGACGGCGCCGGCGGATACGGGTTTTCGTTCGTGTTAAGCTTTACGACGCCGGGCGCCGGTTGTTCGCCGCTCACATAGGGCTCTTCGCTGTAAAGAGCCGACAAATAAGAGTTTTTCAAGTTTTCCCCGTTCCTCTGCATATTGACTAATTTTATCACATAGACAGATGAGCCGCATTCGTTTTCCTTGACTCACCGCCCGCCGAGCACCGCCAGGACCGCCGCGGCTGTATTGAAAAGCTCCTGTCCGGGCGTTCCTTGCGGCATCGTAAGCTTCAGCCGCGGCGCGTCCTTAATATCCGCCTCGAGCGTTCCGCCGTTTTTATGCGCCAGCTCCGAAGCTTCGAATATCTTTTTTACGAACCGGTCGGGCGTTTCCCGGTATACGACGTCCGCCCTTCGACCCGCGAGTTTTACTTCCGACGCTCCGGCGGCTTCGCCAAGGTGTCTGAGCCATGCCGCGTGCACGAGCGTCATCACGCCGGGAGGTACAGATCCGAAGCGGTCTTTGAGCTCGGCGAGCACGGCTTCCTTCGTTTCCTCATCCCGCACCGCGGATATACGCTTGTAAGCCTGCAGTTTTACCACCTCGTCTTCGATATAGCCTGCCGGCATCACGGCCGTCCCCTCGAGCTCGACCCTGCAATCGCTTTCCGCCTCCGGCAGGGAATGATCTATTCCTGCGCCGATCCTCCGCACTGCCTCGTCTAAGAGTTTTACGTACATCTCGTAGCCGACGGACGCCATATGCCCGTGCTGGCTGGTTCCGAGAAGGTTTCCTGCTCCGCGCAGCTCAAGATCTTTCATCGCGATCTTGAACCCGCTGCCAAACTCCGTAAATTCGCGTATCGTCCTGAGCCTCTTCTCCGCCGTTTCTGTCAAAACCTTGTCTTTTCTGAACATCAGATACGCGAAGGCTATCCGGTTTGTCCTTCCGACGCGCCCGCGCAGCTGGTAAAGCTGCGTCAGCCCCAGCCGGTCCGCGTCCAATATCAGGATCGTGTTTACGTTCGGGATGTCGAGCCCCGACTCTATGATCGTCGTCGAAAGGAGCACGTCGAACTCGTTCTCGTAAAAATCCTGCATGATCTCCTCGATCATCCGCTCGTTCATCTTCGCGTGGCAGATCCCGATCCTCGCCTGCGGCGCAAGAGCCCTTAGTTGCTCATAAGCCCTGTCGATCCCCTCGATGCGGTTGAACACGACATATACCTGCCCGCCCCGGTCGAGCTCCCGCCTCAGCGCCTCAGCCATCACGTCCGGCCGCTCCTCCGACACATAGGTCCGAACCGGGTAACGGTCCTCGGGCGGGTCTTCGATGAGCTCCATATCCTTGATGCCGAGCAAAGACATATTCAGCGTCCTGGGTATCGGTGTCGCCGTAAGCGTCAGCACGTCGACCCCCGCCCTGAGTCCGCGGATCGTTTCCTTGTGCCGCACGCCGAACCTTTGCTCCTCGTCTATCACAAGCAGGCCCAGATTTTTGAACGATAACTTTTTCGAGAGAAGCGCGTGCGTCCCGATGACTATGTCGACCTCGCCGTTTTTGATCCCTTCCATCGCGTTGGCCGCCGCCGACGCCGTGATAAACCTTGAAAGCATCTCCAGGCGCACGGGAAATTCGCTGAACCTTTCTGTAAACGTGCGGAAATGCTGTGACGCGAGTATTGTCGTTGGAACGAGTATCGCCGCCTGTTTGCCGTCCTGAACGCACTTGAACACCGCCCGCAGCGCCACCTCCGTCTTTCCGTATCCGACGTCGCCGCATATGAGCCGGTCCATCGGCCAGGGGTTTTCCATGTCGCCGCGCACAGCTTCGAAACAGCGCAATTGGTCGGGCGTCGGCTCGAACGGAAACCTGTCGTCAAAGTCTTTCTGCCATACGGTATCCGGAGAAAAAGCGAAGCCCGGAGAGAGTTTGCGCTCGGCAGCGAGTCTTAAAAGCTCCGTCGCGTATCCTTCGATCTCCGTTCTAACGCGGGACTTTGTCCTTGACCAGTCGTCAGAGCCGAGCTTGCTGAGGCGAGGCCTCCTCTCGCCCCCTCCGACATATTTTTGGACGCGGTCAAGCTGCCAGGCAGGAAGGTAAAGAGAGTCTTTGCCCGCGTACGCGAGCCATAGGTAGTCGCATTTGCTGCCGTAAGTCTCTATCGTCTTTATGCCCCTGTAAACGCCGATGCCGTACTTTTCGTGAACTATGTAGTCGCCTTTTTCGATGTCCGTAAAGGCGTGTATTTTTTCGTGCCCTTTCAGCCTTTGCCGACGGCTCTTCTTGCCGCTCTTGAATATATCGCTGTCTGAAAGCCAGACGGCCTTTTCGCCCGGAAGCTCTATGCCTGACGCGAGCTCGCCGACAGCGAAAACTATCTTGTCCGAAAACCCTTCCTGCTCCGCGAACTGTCTCAGCGAAGCGAGGCGTTCACCGGTCGCGCAGACGATCGTAACAGTGAATTTTTTGCGCAGATACGACTTCAGTTCCGCCGAAAGAAGGTCGAGCTGCCCGTACAGCGCGCTCGTTTGCCTCGCTTCGCAGCGGATAGTCTTTACGCCTTTGAAAGCCTCCCCTTCGGGCAGCGTTCCGTCAGGCGTAAAGAAAAACGCCTGCTTCCGTTCGAGCAAAGCTTCCCAGTCGGACTCTCCGCGGTACGCGTCCCAATCCGCTTCCGCAGCCTCGCCTTCTTCAGCCAGCGCCTCGAAATCGTATAGGGCCTCGCTTTCCCTGAGTTTCAGCGCGCTTGATATGCGCGCGGG
>Ga0123353_10019705_pt1 | contig 10039 bp, 1 predicted proteins | sample TergutLab28metaG_3_FD_92763 | JGI IMG/M metagenome (GOLD analysis project Ga0123353, IMG submission 92763) | Labiotermes labralis P3 segment gut microbial communities from Petit-Saut dam, French Guiana - Lab288 P3 | ecosystem: Host-associated > Arthropoda: Insects > Digestive system > Gut ...
AGGATCACCTTCACGTCGTAATAGAACGGATGCGCTGCGTCGTTTTTATTAAATGTGAATTTATCGTAGCCTTCTTTACCATTGAAACGTTCGAATTCCGGCCAAAGCATCGGTATATCGCCGGTATAGTAGATCTTCCCATCCAGGAGTACCCAGCCCTCATTGACGCCTTCGTCCTCTACGAAATTAAGCCCGGCAGGGATATTGTCCACGATGCTTGCGTAAAAACCTTCCGGTTCGCCTTCGACAGGACCTTCTGATCCTTCTTCGACAAGAGCTTCTGGTTCGCCTTCAACAAAACCTTCTATATACAGGGGCCACGGGCACCGATTGAAGACGCGTATCGTATACTCGATATAATCGCCTATACCCACTCTTACGGCCGGAGAATCAACGCTTCCATTCGCTGTTTCCCTCGAGCCAAGTATCCCGGCTACATCCGTAAGCGGATTCGCGGCGATCAAGGCGGCCTTGGCTTCTTCATAGTCTTCGTCTTCTTCGTCGATAATGCCGACGACTCCGTTCACGTCAGACACCCACTTGCGCAGCGCCGCGTCGTACCACTTCTCGTCCTCGTAGTCGTTATTGAAAATCAGATATTCTTTTAGTTCTATGATCTGTGTTTCATGTTCAGGATCTTCATATGCAATCACCGACAGAGAACCATCTCGGTTATCCTCCACTACCACATATATTAAGATATAGGGCGTCGTCGTGCTCCAGCCGTCAGGCAGCGGACTATCTTCCTTTATTCTGTATATATACTCCCCTACATCGCCGAGACCGTAATAGATCGTTTCGAATTCAATATGATTGCCGGGCGTCCAATAACCTGTCGAAACTACATAGTCGGGACCAAGATCGAGGGCTGCTATCTCTTCTTCCGTCATGTCCTCCAGGCCTTCCACACCGGTAACGTCCAGCATTGTAAAGGTGAATTCAACATCTTCAGCAGAAGGCTCGACTATATTAAATATTTTCGTCCCGGTGATGATCAGGTCACCCTTCGCGTCATATTCTTTCGGTATATTGTTGAATCCGCCGCTGCCGTAAATCGGAACGAGCTGCGGCTGGCATTTTAGAGGATCATGGTCGTGTTCGCAGACCATAAAAATGACGTCGATGATCTTGCTTTGGCCTCTGAAGCTCTTATAGTTTGCTATTACATTCTCAACCTTGGCCTTGGCGTTTGGAACACCCTTTACCGCTGCTGTTCCGGTTTCAACCTCGGACCATTTGATATTGTCAAAATTAGTAGACGGGACATCAATGGCTCCAAGTAAAATCCATGTGACCATCTGCGTGATAGCCCTGTTGTCATCCAGATCGCCGTAGGACGCTTCAATAAAGTTATAGGCTTTTACAAATTCTTCGTAGTTGATTTTTTCCGATTTGTCGGCTATCAGATATCCCGCGCACCCCAAACCGCTTTCGCCGGCGAAATTAGCCGAGCCGGCGTGTGCGCAGTATGACGGGTATACTATACCTGAAGTAGTGTTTTTGACCGCTATCGGGAAAATGTCTCCGTTGTTATTGAGTCCGGGATATCCAAGCGTATACCCTTGTCCGTAACCGTTTACGATCGTGTAGAAAGCGCTGTAATCGAAATCATTGCCGCCGCCGACCTGAATGCCGTTGAATATTTGGATATACTTGACTTCAACCTCTTCGAAGACCAGCTTACCGGCTGGCGTCAGCTTTTCCTCGATCGCATACCAACCGTCATCAAGCTCTTCGAAGTAAAGATAACCGCCAAGGCCGATCCCCCTGTTCTCAATTATTGGCTCCAAGCCGGCAATATCCTCACCGTAATCGCTAACAAGATAGAGGTTAAAGCTTATTAAGTCATCGATGTCATAGTTCAAACCGTTGTCATAGAGCCATGCCATTATGTTGATCCCGTTTACGAGTTTTTCAATAGCTATACCGCCTTTAAAACCTACCGGCGGTTTGCCGGGATGATATCCGCTGATATTGAAATTGACGTTTTTGGTATCATTTGTAACCAAATAGCTGAGGCTCTCGTTGTTATTACCTTTATTTACATAAACGATCTCCCAATCATACGGCGCCATGATCACCCAACCCAGGTTGTTGCTATTGCCGCTTGGGTTGGACGAGAAGCCATCTCCCTTGAACCACTCAAAAACATACGACCAATCCTCAATGTCCGTATTCTTTTTCTTGAAAGTCACCTGCATGTAAGTAACGTCATTCTCTATATCATTGCCCGTGTAAACAAGATGCCATACATTCGGGTCTGTTTCGTTTGTTAAGTCGCCTAAGGTGAAAACATCATTCCATTTTTCGTTGAAACTTCCGCCGGTACCTTTCAAGAAAACATATTGACCGGGGAGTGACAATGATACTAATTCCAGCGGAACATAATCATCACCATCAAGATCTATTTCATTAGGCTCCAAAGTGGCGATAGCGCCGGCCCTCGGTGTAGATCCGTCGATCGTCGCGGCAGTAGCGTCGATTTCCTGGAGATAATTCTGTTCGTCGCCCTCCGTTGCCCACAGAGCGCCGAAGCCGGCTATGCTGATAAAGACGGCCACGCTCAGCGTGAACGCAAGAATTCTCGCTATGGGTCTTCGGATCAGCGGTTTTTGCTTTCCCTTCTTTTCCCCATCGCGATTATTATAATCAAACATAACGTTAGACATTTCCTACCCCCTAAATCCCGTTATTTACTATATTTAGTTTTTTTACATACAGGTTTATTGCCTGCTAGTTACCCATAATGTCAGCCTTCAAACAGGAAACCTCAAAAAAGACTAACTATAAATTATAGATAATAATATCTACTATTATATAACCCCTCTTTTGTTTTAGTAGTTTCCTCAACTAACGTCAGGTATAATCAAGTATATCACAAAGAAAAAATAAAAAACAAGCGGAGCTTTTTTTCAAGCCCCGCTTTTTATTTGTTAAATATCCGTAAAAAACTACGCTACTATCGCTTCATCCTTGAATAAACCTTCAATAAACTGCTTTACTTTATTGTATTGCCGTTTCGTGAACACAAGCAGCACGATCGTGATCCCGCAGAGCACCGCGGCTATCTGCGTAAACATGTTGATCCAGGTCACGCCCAGTGAAAGATCGTCGGTATACAGCCACATCAGGATAGTCATGGCGCCCACGATGATAGTCATGGTCCTTAGGAGAGTGAAGCGTTTTTCGATTATCTTAAGACGCTCGCTGTCCTCGCCGTGCTCCTTGATCTCCTGCTCACGCTTCCGTTTCGCGAATATACCGATGGTGTATATTGCCGCAATTGCAAGGGCCGCGACGGCAAGGATCATCGACAGCAGGCTCCAAGTCCCCGACACGCCGGCATTGCCCAATGGCACGTAACCGTCCGCTATGTCCTGAAGGAGGTTCCCGCTTTGAGAGTTTACAAGCGCCTGATCCTCAGGGGTCAGCCCGCCGGCAAGCGGCACTCCGCCGTCTCCTATAGCAACCACCTCTATCGGCGGCGGCAGCTCGTCGGACTCGTACTCGGCTGTTATTATATAGACGTCCACTTCGCCGAATTCGTCGGTAGCGTATGTGATCTCGACTGCGGTGTAACCGATCACGCTGAATTGTACGAAGCCTCTGTAGACCACGGTGGCGTTGTAGCCTAACGGAAAGCCGTCCGCTGCCTTGATAGCTTCAAACTCTACGCCGGTGACCTCGGGGTTTTTCGTTATAGTTCTGCCCCTTAATACGTCTTCAAGCGGCGGGTCCACCAGCGCTATGTTGCTTATTTCGTTATCAGCGGTCAAGCCTGTTACAAGATCGTTATCCAGTATGTAGTCCCTGACAGTGTCCGGGTCAAAGAACTGAGCTCCCGTAGGAAGATCTAAAACATCGTTTGTATCCTGGCCCGGTATCAGCACTTCCTGATCCATCTCGATCTGAAGATCGATCGGGACAGACGTAGCGGTGATCGTGGCCGTCAATCCCAGCCTCGCCTCTTCTTCTGCCAGCTGAGCGGGCGTAAGCTTGCCGTTGACGCTGTAGGAGAATGTCCTCGCCGCGGGCAGGGTGCTTTCGAGCGCGGGGTCAGACTGAGACACCAGATAGTACCTGAACCCAAAGCGCTCTATCTCCTGCTGGATATTCGGCTCCTGGCCTTCCATGAAACGGTACTCGACTGACAGTGTCCCTCTTGTCGCGCTCGCGGTCGGAGGCGTCGTTGCGAAGACCGCAGCCGGCATCGCCAGCGTCATCGCGATCAGCAGTATGAATAGTCTACTTAAATGCTTTTTCATCACATGCCACCTCCTTTCTCTGTACCGGAAACAATTTCATTTTCTTGCCTCTTCTTTCTGCCGGCCCCCACGATAAACGTTCGGATGAGCAGTACGAAGCAGATAGCCGCGCAGGCCAAGAGCACCATCCAGAGGCTTATCGCAAACATGTCGCCTGTCTGAACGCGCCTGCCATCATTGTCATACCACACACCGTCTACCATATGCATTCCGGCAAAACTTATATTGCTGTCTTCAAAATCAGTGTACTCCAGCTGGCCTTCTCCCAGATCCTGTTTGTACATGAACGGGATGATGAAGCGCGTCAGGACCCTATCCTGGTCGTTGTCGAACAATACGCCGCCTTCGGTCTCTCCCGCGGTCTTGACAAACCCGAGATTTGCGTCGAGTATCCCTCCGGCAAATGTGGCAAACATGATCGGCTCTACGGTGGTGTTCTCGCCGCTATCGCCGCTATCGCCGCTCCCTCCGCCGGTATCGGTGGGCTCTGTTACCGGATGTTTCGCTATGTACGCTATGGCTGAGCTTACGACGACGATATCGCCATTGCCGTCGGTCAGGGATGCGAGATCCAGTCCGTTCTTTGGATCCATCATCTCTTCGGAAGACATCGTCGCGACCACCAGATATGTCGCCGGTTTCAGCAGCCCGCCCGCTTTGGCAGCCAGAAGCTGCTTCTCGTCAGCGCTATTCTTCGGATAGAAGATATAATTCTTCGTCGGGCTCCAGTCGTTTTCAATGCCCTTGGTCGGTACGCCGTCCGGTGTTTCAGGAGACTCCAGGCCGCCGATCGGTTCATCAATAAGATTGTCATAACCGTCAGAACCGTTCGTGTTGCGGATGCCTTCGACGCCGGATATGTTGATCATACGGGCGTTGTCGACCCTGCTCGTGAACCCGACCTTTACGGCTCCGAAGTCAAAGCGCAGGCCAGTTATGTATTCATCTTCTCCAAGAGCAGGCATAGTAAGTTTCTGCCGGCCTATTACGCCAGTCGATCCCCAGCCCGGATCAGTGACCGTCGCCCAGAGTGTCCACACAGATGTGTCGGTCGGATAGAACAATCCGTCAGTAGCGGGTGAACCGGAGTTATTAGTCCTGTAGTAGACTTTGTAGCTGCCGTCTTTGTCGCCCCATACCGCAGGCGTCCAGAAATCGACGATGCGGATCAAGCCATCATTTACAGCCTCGAGCGGATCTTCCACGACGAACTCGTCTACGTCTACGTTGGATGTCGAGCGGAAGTTGATGTCGTAGCGATAGCTTTCCTGCTTTTGAACGTTATCGATGATCCCGCTTGCTTCCGTGGCGACATTAGCTTCTGCGCCGTCAAAGGCCGCGCTCGTCAGCTTGATAGTGTCTTTGTAAACTTCCACGTTGATCGTGCCTTCGACATATATCTGCGCAATGTCATGCTCGTCTCTGTCGCCTGCGCGCCTTCCGTTCTTGTCGCGCTTGCCGTCCTGATCTATTTCATTGTCACTGTCCGTATCGTACCATTCGTCAAGCTCTTCAGGATCGAAATCAGAGTCGATGTCTATGACCGGAGTGTCGTCTTCGTCTGTGATACCTATGATCATAGCGGAGTTCGTGACAGGCTCCCCGGCCGGAATGTTCGGCATCACCTTTAGTACGACGGTGACTTCAGCTGTTGAAAGCCCATCAGCGCTGCCTTCAGGATAGAGTATCAAAGCCTCGTCGAAGATGTAGGTGATCGGCCCGTCCGCCCCTTCCTGCGTCCAGCCTTCATTCAGAGGATTGTTGATGTCGAAGAACAGCCCGTCCGGTACGTTGTCAATGACGCCGGTCACCTTCAGCGGCCATTCGCACTGGTTGAATACGCGTATCGTGTACTCTACATCGTCGCCGATGTAAACCTGCACAGGATCAGACTTGACGCCGTCATCAGCAGTGCTGTTCGAATTCCCGATGCCTTCAGTATCGATGTTGGCAACATTAACCGGGTTCACATCCGATACCCACTTGCGAAGCGCCGCGTCGTAGATCCTGTGGTTCTCGACATCTATAGCATACTCGACAAACTGGGTGTCCGTGTCTTCGTCGGTCTCAATAAGTATGAAATCTTCCGTCTCTTCATCATATACAGACACCGTTACGGTCAGAATGCCGTTCTTATAAGGATCCGTGACTTCTACTTTAATAGTAACCGGCTCCGTGAACGCCATCCAACCAGGCGATGAATCGTCTTCAGAAATCACATATGTATAGGTCATGCCGACATCGGCCAACCCGTATTCGATCGGGTCGAATATGATGTTTCCATTAGTATCGTTGTGCCCGGTTGCAACAGTTTTCTCAAGTTCTTTGACCGAGAATGTGAACTGTCCTTCCGTCATTGTCTGACTTGTCAGCGGATCGAACGCGAACGGCTCCTCATCGCCCGGCGCTGCCGGCACCAGCAGGCCAAGCAGCTTGCTGCCCGTGATCGTAAGGCTGCCTTCGGCGCTGTATGTGTTGGCAAACGACACGCCTGCAGCAGCAAGCGGTATCGTGCACTCTGAGTCGGTGAACGCAGCTGTAGTAAGAGTGCCGCGGCCATTGTCAGTAACCTTCACATAGATATCGATCTCGTTTGTTGATCCTACTGACGTTGTCCACCCATCACCCAGGCCGCCCTCCGTTATGGTGTATTTGAAGATCTTTTCTGTTGAACCGTCCATATCGGCAAGCGTATAAGTGATCTTATCGAACGTGATCGCGCCTGTGTCATCATTTTCGCCAGTCATGACCGGATTATTATTTCCGTCTACTACGGCGAAGGTAAAGACCTTGTCTTCAAGCGAAACATTGGCCGTCTTGGTGCCGGTCAGCGTGAAGTCGCCAGTCGCGTTATAAGTGTTGGCAAACGCAACGCCGGCTGCCGCGAGCCGAGTTGTGCAATCCTCGTCGGTAAACGCCGCAGTAATAAGAGTACCATTGCCGTCGTCAGTTACCATCACATAGATACTTACTTCACCAACTGCGACTGACCAACCGTCTCCAAGGCCGCCTTCGGTGATCGTGTACTCGAACACCTTTGATGTCGCGCCGCCAAGATCGGAAAGCTTGTAGTCGATAGTACCGAACGTGATAGTTTCTGTACCATTATTACTTCCTGTCATGACCGGCTCGCCGTCTTCGTCTACCACATCGAAAGTGAAATTCTTTCCGGTCAATGACACATTCGCTGTCTTCGTGCCGGCAAGCGTGATGCTGCCTGTCGCACCGTATATGTTCTTGAATGTCATATCAGCAGCTGTGACAGGGATAGTGCAAGCCTGATCGCTGTAAGCTGCAACCTCAAGCGTACCGGTTCCGGGATCCGTGACCTTCACATAGATTACCACCGGTCCCGTCTCCGCTGTCCAGCCGCCGCTCGTCTCGTCTTCAGTGATCGTGTATTTGAATACTTTGTCCTTATCCGCAAGCTTGTAATCGATAGATGTGTAAGTGATCGTGCCCGTGCCGTTGTTCGCGCCCGTCGCAACTTCTTTATCATCTTCGTCGGTCACCGCGAACGTAAAGGCTGTGCCTGCAAGGCTCTTGCCCTCTACAGTCTTCGTGCCGGCAAGCTTGATGCTGCCGTTCGCGTCATATGTGTTGCTGAACGTCGTTGAGCCGTTGTCATAAGTGACGTCAGCTGACGCCGTGCCGTCCCCGTTGTCCGTCACAATGATCGTAGCCCAGAATGAATGATCGTCGTATGTCCAGCCTTGAAGATCCCCGGTAGGAATACGCTCATTTATCCTGAAGTAGTATTCTCCAGGAGCAAGGTCTGTGAAGGAGAACTCGAAAGCGCCGGTGCCTGTCGTCGTGTCGGTATCCGTCATGCCGTCTTGCATCGCGGTCGTGCCGTTCTTCGCAGTTACCTGAACCGCGTCAAACGTAAACGTCCTGGATGGTGACCCTTCGGGTACTGCCTTGTCGCCCTCGAGCTTCGCGCTCGCTGTGCCCTGCTTGTAGGTATTGGTGAACGCAACGCCGTTTGTATCGTTGTATGCGATCCACGTATCTGTCGTGCTCGTGCGGACCTCCCTTGTGGCAACAAGCTCGCCATCTACGTCTTCAACGGTCACGCGCACATAGTACACTGTGCTGTCTGCCGTCCAGCCGTTTCCGTCTGTGCTCGTCTCTCTTACCAAATAGTAGCTGGTACCGGTAGCCGAGTAGTTGAGCGTGTTGAACGTCACCGTCGCGGCGCCGTTCCTCGCGGTCTGGTCAGCGCCGATCTGAGTTAGCTGATCGCCGGCTTCGTTCGAGTTGTAAAGCGCCAGATCAAACGACCATTCATCAGGCGCCCCTGTGCCGCTCGTCGATTTAGTAGCCGCAAGCTGCGTTGATGTAGGCGCGGCCTGATATGTATTGTTGAACGCCACTCCGTTTGTATCGTTGTATGCGACCCATGAACCTGTCATACTCGAGCGGACTTCTCTTGTGGCAACAAGCTGTCCATTCACGTCATTAACAGTCACTCGCACATAGTACACTGTGCTGTCTGCCGTCCAGCCGTTTCCGCTCTGGCTCGTCTCTCTTACCAAATAGTAGCTGGTACCGGTAGCCGTGTAGTTGAGCGTGTTGAACGTCACCGTCGCGGCGCCGTTCCTCGCGGTCTGGTCAGTGCCGATCTGAGTTAGCTGATCGCCGGCTTCGTTCGAGTTGTAAAGCGCCAGGTCAAACGACCATTCATCAGGCGTCCCTGTGCCGCTCGTCGACTTAGTAGCCTTAAGCTGCGTAGAAGTCGCTGCGGCCTGGTATGTATTGTTGAATGTAACGCCATTTGTATCATTGTATGTAGCCCACGCATCTGTCGTGCTCGTGCGGATCTCCCTTGTGGCAACAAGCTCACCGTCAACGTCCGCAGCAGTCACGCGCACATAGTACATTGTGCTGTCTTTCGTCCATCCGTTTCCGCCTGCGCTTGTCTCTCTTACCAGATAGTATGTCGTGCCGACGGCTGTAAGCGAGATCGTGCTGAACGTCACCGTCGCGGCGCCGTTCCTCGCGGTCTGGTCTGTGCCGATCTGCGTAAGCTGTTCGCCGGCTTCGTTTGAATTGTAAAGCGCCAGGTCAAACGACCATGCAGCCGGAACTCCAGGACCGCTCGTAGTCTTAGTCGCCCTGAGTTGCGTTGATGTAGCCGTGGCCTGGTAAATATTATTGAACGTCACGCCGTTTTCATCGTTGTATGCGACCCACGTACCTGTCGTGTCGGTGCGGACTTCCCTTGTGGGAACGAGCTGTCCATTCACGTCATTAACAGTCACGCGCACATAGTACACCGTGCTGTCTGCCGTCCAGCCGCTTCCGCCCGCGCTCGTCTCTCTTACCATATAGTAGCTGGTACCGGTAGCCGTGTAGTCGAGCGTGTTGAACGTCACCGTCGCGGCGCCGTTCCTCGCGGCAAGGTCAGTACCGATCTGCTCGAGCTGTTCGCCGGCAGCGTTCGAGTTGTAAAGTGCCAGGTTAAACGACCATGCCGCAGGCGCACCTGTGCCGCTCGTCGACTTTGTAGCCTTAAGCTGCGTTGATGTAGGCGCGGCCTGATATGTATTGTTAAACGTCACTCCGTTTGTATCGTTGTATGCGGCCCACGTACCTGTCGTGCCGGCGCGGACTTCCCTTGTCGCAACGAGCTTCCCGTCAACGTCTTCGACCGTCACGCGCACATGGTACACGGTGTTGTCTGTAGTCCAGCCGTTTCCGCTCTGGCTCGTCTCTCTTACCAAATAGTAGCTGGTACCGGTAGCCGTGTAGTTGAGCGTGTTGAACGTCAC
>Ga0123353_10019711_pt1 | contig 10037 bp, 6 predicted proteins | sample TergutLab28metaG_3_FD_92763 | JGI IMG/M metagenome (GOLD analysis project Ga0123353, IMG submission 92763) | Labiotermes labralis P3 segment gut microbial communities from Petit-Saut dam, French Guiana - Lab288 P3 | ecosystem: Host-associated > Arthropoda: Insects > Digestive system > Gut ...
GCCGATATCTCCGTAACCATTGAACTTTGGATATAGGTGTTTTGGGTTATATCGGTATAGTTTGACCTAAGGAACACTCTCCCGAAGTTAGGTCCTTTCCTCCTGGGACACCCTGTATATGCACCTGGTGGTATATAATTTAACTATTATGATTTAAAGAATTAACCACTAAGAACACAGAGATACATGTACATACCCATTTCTTTAAGGTTAATATCTCATTTTCCATTTTCCCGTACACAAAATATTTGTGTATTTATTCTAATTCTCCTGAATAACACAGAGCAGTTGACCTTCGTCAATGAGGCACAGTGATTTTCCTGTTAGGTACGATTCAAAATTTTAAATACTTCCTTCAAATTTAGTCTCCTAACTGACCCTCTGCGAAAGCCACATTTGGCTGATTCACTGCGAAGTCCAAAAGGCCAATGACGAGAAGAGGCTAATAGGCGCTGTTTTCCTGAACGTGGCCCAATGTTTGGGCATTTTCCTTAAGTCGAAACTTCTGCTTCATAAGCTTTCGCTCCCAAATTTTCCAACTTGTCTGGTGAAGAAACTATCTGCTCATATCTTCAAAAGCGCTCCTTCCTGATTTCGTTCCAATCAGTCAATAGAGGCACAGTGGCGTGCGAACTTCAGCGCTTAATGACTGACTCAGTTTGACGTTCAGGTGACCGTGCATCGTGATAAATTCTTATAGTAAAAACCACCTAGATGCACTAATTTCTCGAAATTATTTTTGGAATAAAACTCTACATGTTTCGGACAGTTCCTATGTCCATTATCAGCAGTTTCTCACTGTAAACACAGCAATGGTATATGTCTTACAGATTTGCTGACAGCTTGCTAGGAGGATCAGGATGGAACGTCCTGATCCTCCTCGCAAGCTGTATGACATGTACCATTGCTGTGTGTAGAGTGAAAAACTCGTGATGATGGACAGAGGAACTGTCCGAAACATGTAGAGCTTTATTTCAAAAATAAATTTGAGAAATTAGTGCATCTCGTTGGTTTTATTATACGGACTGAGCCAGTCTGACCAAGTTTATCATGACATGTTACAACAAGCTACTTGTTGCCCCGCAGCATGTTTGTGGAAAGTGCAGCTATCGTCGCCACGTGGTTCTCAAACGATACTACATTCATGGACACTGACTGAGGACTGACGCACAGTTGTCAACGTGTCGAAGTGTGTGTCTAGAGAAGCGCTCAAAGGCTCAGTTCCGTACATTTCTTGTGCAGCCAGTATAGTGGGTCGATAGGGCACTGATGTAGGAGTGAACTTTGGTACATAGCTCAGCCTGTCAGATCACATTAGCTGGATCAGACGGGGCTCAGAACCTAAGCAGGAGATACTGTCTGTCCATTACACACAACGTAATGAATTGTTACCGGCTCATCCGTCGTTTGATGGCTTATAAAACATAACGTTCAACCTGCAACGTGTCAGGAATTCACCGTGGGAGGTACAGGTACAGGTACAGTTATGTTATGTCCGAACTTCGGCAATAGTTGGAGTGGGGCGGAGGTCGACGCCACGCCCCGGCCACTTTACGTGCGGCAGGAGCCGCGGTAAGTTTTGAAGGAGGCTGAGTGGGCCCCAGTGTCGTTCTTCACAGATCTGGCAAAGAGAAAACAACTTGCTTTCACCGGCGATTGAACCCAGGACCGCCCAGCCGCTTGCGAGTAGCTGTACCGGTTATAAAGGCCCATGCCTGCCCTGTGCAGAGGTCTGCTGCCAGGTGTCACATCCGAAGACCATCCAGTGCTACAACTAAAGTGACTGTATGGAGACTAGCGCCTGACGGTACGGTACAAACAGGTGAATACACGATGATGTCGGTTTTCACATTCCAGATTGGCATTTCGTATTCAGGGAACGGTATTAATGTGGCAAGAGACGTCGAACTGCGTGAACCGATAGTCTCTCCATGTGACTGGCTTGTAGTCATGTTATCAGGTTAGTCATTATGCAGCTGAATGAAGGGCAGTACTTCGTCAGAACAGTCTGCCATTATTTAGCCAAAGAACATATCGCCTTTGCGGATATATATATATATATATATATATATATATGCGTGTGTATGTGTGTGTGTGTGTGTGTATCCGCAAAGATGATAGTTCTTATATATATATATATCGATATCGATTTTTAGGGCGAAAAAATCCTCAGCACGCCTTCCTTCGGAGGGGAAGTAAAGCCGTCGGTCCCATGTCGTAGATTTGCGGCATGTAAAAGATCCCCAAATTTATGTGGAAGTCGGAATTTAGGCAAAATTACTACCGGACATCTTTCTCGCCCATAGTTCCGCCTTTCGATGCTAGGGGTATCTTGCATCGCTGAGGACGCAGAGGCAAGTGGCGGCGAAAGTGGGAAGGTCTAAAGGCGGGGGAAAGCAATGGCAAACTACCGCCAAGAATTTGCCTAGGATGCAGTGTGCCAAGAGCCATATCGGTCCCATGATCGGGCTCTGGTTCCTGCCGGACCGGCCTCTAGGGCTGAATACTAATGAATGAATGACTGAATATATATATTTCATCGTATGATGGGATGCGTGGGGTATTAGTATGTATAGACAGAACAGAAATGAATACAGTGTTCGGTGCGAAGACGTTGAAGAAAGAGACCGCTGAAGATTCGGCGCAGAATAATATTAAAAATTGACCTGAGAGATGGTAGGGCATGGAGTGGACTTGCCTCGAAATAGTTAAGTAACGGGCTGTTGTGAACACGGCGAACAAACTTGGGGTTCCACAAAATGCGCAAAGTTAAACTGGCTAAAGAGTCCTTATCTTATCAAGAAAGGACGAAGTTATTGCACTAGTAATTAGGCAAAGAAATAAATCTCGCGTCGCGATATTTAGCGTCGGGAATTTCTCATAATTTGTGGCGTTGCGATGTGGGATGAGTAGGGAATAATGAAGCAGAAAGGATAGTGAAGGAAGGTGTAGGTGCTTGTGTTGGGACAGTGCCGCATTTACTGTCTACAGTGGCTTAGGGAAAACACACAATTCTGAAGAAAACCGCGGGCCAAAGTACGAGGTAAATCTTGCATCTTTACAGGCAGAGCTGTAAACACCACACACCGCAGATGATTCCAGTTGCTGTGAACAATCCGATCAACAGGAACTGCATTTTCTTTGTAACGGTTCTCTCTGCGTCTTACTAGGGTACCACTTTCCAAGGCCGAACTGCAAACATCCTATTCTGTTGCGTTTCTGTTGTTGATGTGTACTCTAAGCCACTTATTGCTCAGGATAGGGAAAGGTGGCGGGCACTTGTGACTGCGGTAATAAACAATCGGGTTCCATAAAATGCGGGGAATTTCTTTACTAGCTGAAAACCGATTAATTTCTCAAGAACGACCCTACTCCTTGGACTAAGTAAGTAAGTAAGTAGGTAATTAAGTAAGTAAGTAAAGAAGTAAGTAAATGAGTGAGTGAGTTAGTAAGTAAGTAATTATGTAAGTAAGTAAGAACGTAAGTAAGTATGTAAGTAAGTACGTAAGTAAGTAAGTAAGCACGTAAGTGTGTAAGTATGTAAGTATACCACTTATTTTGAACACATTATCGCTGGAAATCTTCTCGCAAATGACAAACAAAACATAATCACCAACATCAATGAATCTACAAAACCAATCGTTCCCTTTGCCATTAGAAGTAACCCTGCCTTGTTTTACCCGTCGCAGCGGAGCGTAGGAGCAGAAAACAACAAACAGATCACTAGAAGTGAAGTGGGAAGGAAGCCGACTCGAAATACGCCCGGAGAAAGTAAATAAATCCTAGCAATTCATCTTTTGAAGAGAGGCTGCACAGAGGAGGAACACGTCTCAGTGACGTCATCTAGCGAGACGAAACTTGATAGCAAAGCAGTATCCAGAGCAATGGCTTGAAGGTAGTGCCTCAGTAGCAGGGAATGTGGGAGTGGCTTTCAGTGGGGACACTGTTGATTGATATGACGCGCGCTCTGTTGTCCAGGTCTTCAATAACAAGTGTCATATCGCTGAGTTCTGGCGCTCAACACGAAATGTCCATCTTCCGTGAGATGCTTAAGGCTGCAAGAGTAGCGTCCTTGGAAATTTGAAAGTCGCTCAGATACGCAACAAATTCCGGCCCTTTATGAAATGTAATGATTCATTAATATCTAACATTCAGAGGACCGTGCATCGTGATATATTCTTATAATGAAAGCAAACGAGATGCACTATTTATCAAATTTATTTGATAAATTACTCTACATGTTTCGTACAGGTACACTGTCCATCATCAGCAGTATCTCGACACTGTATACACGCAGTAGGTATTTGTCATGCTAGTTCTGTTGGCGTCTCTAGCAGAGGCCAACAGAACTAGAACGACAAATACCAATTGCGTGTATACAGTGTCGAGATACTGCTGATGATGGGCAGTGGACCTGTCCGAAACATGTAGAATACTTTATGAAATAAATTTGAGAAATAGTGCATCTCGTTGGCTTTCATTATAAGAATCATGAATATTTTCTTAAGGACCCGTCACTGGGCCACATGCCAAGATACTTGAATCAATCCTACACTCTCACAAGACATCTTTGTAAAGACACTACATACACACTCACCCTCCCACAGACGTACCTTCTTGACTCAACACCTTAAATTAAACGTAATATTTATTATTCATGACGTAAAACAGATTCCATTAAAAATGTCTGATATTTGTATTCAGTATTAATAATCGAAGTTCTTTCAACCTCAGGGCTGTCCGTAGGTCTTAAGGTGGGTCCACACTTGTAACGTTACCGCGTAACGTAACACCGTATCGCGACAGTGTGAACGGGGCTCGTGACCGCGTAACGTATCAAAAGTTGGTTACGCGGTCACGTTACGGTCTTGTTCGGTGCGCTGTCGGTACTTGGCCGTCAAATCAAAGGGATGATACGGTTACGGCCGGAGCAGGTGTGGACGTGGAGTGTCACGCTGCACGTCCACACTGTCACGATACGGTGTAACGTTACGCGGTAACGGTACAAGTGTGGACCCAACTTACTGTGACGAAATCTGCGAGTTATGGAGAATCAGACAATTAGATTATAACAGTTGTACAACTGTTGGCTGCAGATGTGTAGCTGAGCATATGAAATGCTCTACCTGGCAGCGAGGAGAAAAACCCAAGGAAAGTTAAGTAAAAGTTAGTAAAGTGAATATAATGGAACATGTAAATAGCTTCTGATACTTGGGACGTAGACTACCATTATACAGGGTGATTAAGGAGGAAAGGTAAATAGTTTGGGAGGTGATAGTATCGGTGTACAGACGCAATTCCGTTAGATTTTTGTTTGTGGGTTTAGAAGAAGAGCGAAGTTTACGCAAGATGGCGGACACACGTGACGTAATTACTCGCTTGCATTTTGGGTGCCACTGCCCGCATAAGTAAACGCGAAGATCAACTCTGAACATCAACACGTGGTCTTCGCACAAGAATTCGTAACGCATCTGTGCTCGCTATTTTTTGTACACGTGGGCGAAATACTGTATTTTGTTAATCTTCTTCTTCTTCTTCTTCTTCTTCAGGCGCTGAACCTCTTTCAATTGGAGGTTTTGGCCTTCTCAACCACATCCTTCCACTTTGCTCCATCCTGGACACAGGTTATCCAATTTTTGATCTTCATTTGACCAAGGTCCTGTGTGATGTTGTCCTCCCATCTATGCTTGTGTCTTCCTGTTGGTCTCGTGTTTAAGGGATTCCATTTAAACATCTTCTTAGCTGCCCTGGTTTCAGGCATTCTTTGTATATGGCCGAACCAGCACAGTCTTTGGGTTTTAATGTGGTTGACTATATTTCCGTGCTTTATCAGTTTGTCCAATTCTTCATTGTTTTTAATCCTCCATGCTTGATTTTCTTTCGTAGGCCCAAATATTCCTCTTAAGATTTTCCTCTCAAAGACTAGCAGTTTCTCTATTATATTTTCTTTCAGCACCCATGTTTCTGATGCATATGTCACTATTGGTCGTATAACCGTTCTATATTATTTTAATTTCGATAGTATTTTGTTAAACATGGCCGACAAACGTCGATGTTAATTTCATTTCCTTCCCCACTCTGTGTTAACTGAGGAAAGCTGTCGTTTCGTTCAGTCACACATCACTTGCAAAAAAAAAAGCCGCTACGAGGCGTGAAGGTGTAACTCCGTGCATTCATAACCTTGGCACTAGCTGGAGGCGATACTTCAGCTTCGCGCACATCTATTCGTCACAGCCTGAGCGGATTCCAGAGTCTGTTTGGACGTTAAAGTAAACTGTAACCACCATCAACTAACCCCATTGCTTGAGTTGAAAAGATGGCCGCCTAAACTCTGCACTCTTTGTTGCATGTAATGTTGTTTGACGCTCTCACTAGATGTCAGCAGCAGTACGTTTCGAAACAAAGCGGACATGCTTTCTGTATTCGAAATGCTTGATTTAATCAGCCTAATATTGCGGCCCATAAAGGTATGATTAGAGCGATATCATACTTTGTCATCATTCCTACCAATAACATGCCATTAAACTCATTTACCTTTCATGTACAAATAAATATGTGCTTACATCAACAAGGCTGGGTTCCAGATAGAGCTTAATGAATGGAAATGTTAGGGTCTGCATTAAATGTATATCCGAATCACGTCAATGTATCACGGGGCTTGTCAGTTCACAAGCTAATTCCTTCGCTCAGTTAGCCAGCCGACTCACGCAAACCATTATAGCAGCTTATAATGGGCAGACACAACGCTCCGGCTATCGGATATCAGGAACCTCATACAAAACTCTCAAACAGTCTGCAAGTCTGCTTATCACTATGCACCCAACATCTTCAGTATCCCCCCCCCCCCCCCCCCTCCATTGCAATACATATCCGTCCCGTTCCCTCTACATCCCATTCCCTTCTCTCTTTGTCTCTTCCTGCCCTTACGAACCCACACCATAAATTCCCTCTCATTTATTTTCTTTCTCCCAATCAACTGCCTTACAAATTCAAACAAAGAAGTAAAGTAACCAATTTTGCCAGATCCTTTTCAGTGACGTCAGTAACGCTGTGTCCACAGGCGGCAGAATTGGCGTCATTATGTCTGCAAAAGATGGGGTGAAGCTATCCTTGCGCTCGCCATGAGGGCGAACAGGGGCAAGGGAGGTATAACTCCACTCATTCTTAATCTCGGCATTAGGTGGAGTGATTTGGGAGTGTGCGAATATATAACACGTGAGATAAATTGCAGGCTTCAGAGTAATGCAATGCTGTGTTTTTCTGCTAGGTCCAAAATTCCATGGAAGCTAGAATAGTATTTTTGTTCTGTTCGGATAACTGCAAGAAAACGCAAATTTCAATTTTGTGCCTTATGAAAGTGCACAAGTCCAGTTGTCATTAACAACCGAATGTGATAGGTGTAGACGCTGGCGTTCAGCAACCAACCACACAGCTACGAGGCAATTGCAGGGTCCAAATCAAGCCAGTACTCTGACTGCCATACTGTAGCGGTTAGCGTCTCTGCTTCCTACTGGCGGCGCGCCAGGGTCTAGTATGGACATGGGAACCGGTTGTCGTGTAAATAAATTCGTGTTTTCCTTCAGGCATCCCACGTAAATACAGGAATTGTATAAGAAATACAACCAACAAGAGCGTATACAGAAATGAGAATTTGTAGCATTATAAACAGAGTGGCCTGCTACATGTTTCGGCCATTATTGTGACCATAGAAAGTCAAAATAATATAAAAATATAAAATGTTAAGTTCCAAATAAAAAGGTTCAAAATATATGTTAAAATATTGATAAAATTATTTGTGCTGAATTGTGTGAATGTGCGCTGTGTGTGAGTGGTGACACGTCCACGGATACACAAAACATGTGTGTGTGTGTGTGTGTAGGAGGTATTTAATAGATATCGACGAACAAATAATTCCTTCAAGAACACCTCCGTAAAGATGGCCAAACAAGGTGGCCGAAACATGCAGCAGCCCACGCTGTTTATAATACGACAAATTTACACTTCTGTATATGTAAGAGTTGGTTATACAGGGTCATCGAAAAAGATGGAGGGGATTTGAAACCGCTATAACTTAAAAAGTACTAGACGGATTTATACGTTCCCACACATTCAAATATTCGAATAAGAAATTTTAAGTAGGGTTATTTTTATGCAAGACGGAGCTCCTACCCATTTCAGTTGTTTTGTGACTGACGTTTTAAATGAGAGATTTCCTGATGCCTGGATTGGAAGGGGTGGACCAATACCCTGGCCACCCCGAAGCCCAGGTCTCTCTCCACTTGACTTTTTCCTGTGGGGTTACATTAAGAACATTGTGTATGCTGAGAAGATAAGGAATATCCAGCACCTGCAAGAAAGGATGTCAACAGCCATTGAAACTGTAACACGAGACATGATTCAGAAAACGCGGAAGGAGATAGAATTTCGTTTGGACGTCCCCAGAGCTACAAACGTTATACATATTGAAATGTACTAAGGTAAGTCCAACACTTTAAACTTTCCTGAACATTTTAAGACGCAAACGTGAAAATCCGCCTAGTACTTTTTAAGTTATAGCGGTTTCAAATTCCGTCCATCTTTTTCGATGACCCTATATTTCTCATAATGAATCACCAGTGCATGATCATGAATCATTTAAAACAGGAACGGTACTGTAACATTGTCAGTGAACATAAACATTTCCTTCCATACCCTTTCCAATTCATTATTGACTGACGATGCACTAACTATGCAGCCTCGCCACTGTTAAAGACCTCTAAACAAGCCAAAAATTAAGACTATTGTCTCTAATAAGGCTATGGAAATGATTCCTACGAATGATAGACATTAAAGCGCAGCGCAATGTCTTTCTTCTGTCAGCTCACCCATTCTTTGTACCGTTCGATTCAGTCTGGCCTATGTCAACCAGCTCAATTCCATAGCCCTTAGCGTACTTTATCACTATCAACAACAATATAAACCGAATCTCTAGGTGACTCGAGGGGAAATTTTGACATCCCTTGTCAGACACTGAGAGGCCCAAACACTGGGCTTATTTCCGTGATATCGATACAGTTAACATACCGTCTGGTATGGCAAAATGTAACAGTCAAATACAGCTCGAAAATTTGTGAAGACAATTAGATTTGACGTTGAAAAAAAAAGAATAAACACTACAGAAATATTAACCCTTACCCTGCTAACGTGGAGAATATGGTGAACTCCTAATAATGCCAGCAAATGGCAGATGGCATTCAACTCGAAATTTAAAGGGTTAAAAATATAAATGTCAATAATCAGATGTATCGTGCTGCAAACAGCATTTCCCCGCATAACTTGGTGTGTACAGTCACAGTCAATATGTAGACACACACGAGACAATAGCGCAGTCATATATGCATTTATGACAACAGACATTACTTACTTGTACGGAGGGTACTGGGTTACACAGTAGAAGTTCACTTACCTGAAACAAAGAGAAACAGTTTCTTAAGTCCCACTAATTTAACTACAAACTTCACATTCTCTGAACCGTGCATCGTGATACACAAACGTGACAGACTCCTCTTACGAAGTTATGTACAGAATTTTAACACATTACAAGACGCTATTGTATTTTCTGAGATACTTCTAATGTAATATATATATATATATATATATACATATATATATTTTAAAATGTAACACTTTACAACCCTACATCACGATCCAAAAACTTGTGTACTTTTAATGACATTATATGAACTGAATCTATAGCTAGACATTTTTATTTTCATTGTTACACCGTGCATGTTGTCGAGTCACTCAATTATTATGCCAACCAATGCACTTATATAAAATTTACATATTAAAACACTGGGACCGCGATAGCACAGCACCTTAACCACTGTGCTATGGTATTGTGGCAGCATGCTGCCACAATACCCTACTAGTAAAACGAAGTTAATTTATGACTGGTTTTAATGTGGCTTTTAATGTGACTTTAGCAAGGCAAAGAAATACAGCTACCTGATGATGGTCTTAGGACCGAAACATGTCGGAGCAGTTTTAGTGTTTTA
>Ga0123353_10019713_pt1 | contig 10037 bp, 8 predicted proteins | sample TergutLab28metaG_3_FD_92763 | JGI IMG/M metagenome (GOLD analysis project Ga0123353, IMG submission 92763) | Labiotermes labralis P3 segment gut microbial communities from Petit-Saut dam, French Guiana - Lab288 P3 | ecosystem: Host-associated > Arthropoda: Insects > Digestive system > Gut ...
GCCCCTGGGGGGGGGGGGGGAAGCATGGATATATAAATTGACTGTTAATTTATATATCCACACATTTTAATACCAAGGCCTGTTGTACCTTGTCTTATATATTGTGTATGACTAATTTGAGAAAGTATACCCACAATTTTTTTTCTCTTCTCCATTATTTCCCTTTTCATTCTCTAGTTTACCATTCTTTCTTACACCTCTCTCTGCCTTCTTCAGGCTTCAAAGTGATAATATACCTATGTCAAGAGCTGGAGCAGCCCATCCATACAGGCTACAGCAGCCAGGCTCCACCAATGGACATAAAATAGTCTGCTATTTGGTAATTTGTTTGCATTTAGTATTGCATAAAAAGCAGCGTGATGGATTTGTCATCAGAATGGCAAAAAAGGTTTTAAAAATCTGCACAGGTGATGCTCAGGTTGCAAGAAGAGTGTAAGGGCCTGGCCTCACCAGCTACTTCCATTTGCGTATTGCACTCAGCAGTGTTAATGCCTTCCTGCCACAATTCTTCATTCTGCTGCAGCTCATCCTGACCTTTCACAGGACTGCACAAGTATTTGTGCCTCCTTCTTCACCCACGCATCTGATACTCCTCCCCGTACCATTTTGGCTTCACAGCAATGGAAATGCATGTGTTATCAATTTTTCTGTTGTAATTTGCATTTATGTGCAACTAAATACATGTCACTTACTGTGATCAGTGTGTGTTTTTGTTTATGGTTATTTCAAGTGACAAGCCTGTAATAGGAACATGATTGAAAGTTTATCAGATATAATATTCTCTCTTCATGCTTTTGAGTTGAAAGATATACGAGCAACCAAAGAAGATCTCAAAAAAATCAAGAATCAGTGTGACTTATAAAATATATGGTTAACTCTGTGTGTGTGTGTGTGTGTGTGACAAATGAGAATTGTTGTTTTACCATCACTGTGAACCAGGAAAGGCTATATAGGTTTACCACACTAAGTAAAACAAAAAGTATTAATGTTCGAAAACACACATTTACGTTGCTGCAAAATTTAGAACATTTGGCTCCATTTTGTATTTATATTTTAACAGACAGGTAAGCTATTCAGTTTCACTGTCATGTGGTCATAAATAAGAAAACAATTATACACTTTATCTACATGTTCCATTTATAAGATACTGGAGGTCATTAACAGATACAAGAAAATGAGTCAATTAAGATGTGTCCAATCCATTTTAAAGATAATGTTGAAGCAACTCCAAGTCACACAAATCTTTTCTATCTACAATTATCAAATAACACAAATGAAAGATTTTAGCATTTTAGTTAGTTTCTTCCAATTTGTGATTGAAAGAATGCATTTTAGGCACCTACATTGAAGCAATTTTTAGCAGTTGTTTATCTGTCTGCCTGTACAGATCTGTATGTGGCAGAGATGTCCGAAGTCTCTCCCGAAACATAAGGGAGACTATTGGCAGCGAGATGATTGTTTGGACAGAGACCATGTGGGTTTGCAGCCCTTTCCTTTAGAATGTTCTTCAAAGTAACCTGTTATGTAACATAACAGGTTGTTCTGAATGTCTTATAAACACAATGGGATGACTTCCATGAAATTAGAAAGTTCTTCTGAACACAAAATGTACCTAAAGTTGCTAAATGAAAATGGGTGCTATGTAACACAACTGTGGAACCTTAAAATATAAACATTTAAATAGGAACAAAAATTTTCTCCCATCCCATTAACTATAGACATTGAGGGGAGACTGGGCCCACATGTTCAGCCAGCCATGAGCTGCCACTAAGGACATCCTGTAATTCTTCCAGCAGTCTTATGATTTCTATAATTCAGAGAGCCTATAATAAAAACACACTCAATGCTGCACATCTCCCATTGATTCTCCATCATTCATTCATTCCATTGGCATGTGCAGAATGTGATGATTCCTTGCTGTTCTCAGGAGCTTCTTCGATTCCTTCCTGTTATATGTTCTCTATCATTCCCATGAAGTAATACAGAAGTGCATTAAAAAAAAAAAGGAACATGAATAAATGGTAAATTTCACCCTAGGACAGGCCACGAAGGCCCAGAGGGGGAGCAGAGGTATAGCTCTACTCTTTCCTTAACCTTGGTACTAGATGGGGGTGGGTGGTCAACGCCATGCCCCGGTCACTTTACCTGCGGGAAAGACCCGGTACCCATTGTATAGGAGGGTGGGTGGGCCCCAGGGATGGTTTGGACAGGTGCAGAAACCCTCGTCCCCACTGGGATTCGATCCCTGGACTGTCCAGCCCTTAGCAAATCGCTATACTGACTACGCTATCTCCGTGCACCCTTAAAATAAAAAAGGCTGGAGGGGAAAAGGGGGGAAAAAAAAGAAAAAGGTAAACAAAATAAAAACTACATTTAATTTTATCTATCCGTTCAACATGAAGACACTGTATAATCAAAACTACAAAATGCCTAGAATGCCTCTAAAGTGGTTCCCACATTCCATTCTTGCAGGGAACAGGGGAGTGTTTTATGCAGTGGTACAGATAACCAGTTGCCACCCACATCCCCTCCCCCACAACTTGATAAATGTGGCCCCCTCTTTCGTAGTTGTTCCCAGATCTCTGCCATCTGTCGGAAGAACGAAATTCAGTTCAAAAGAACCCCCCAACAAATTGTAGTATTCCATACAACTGGGGGTCCCTGCACTGCGGGGACCTTATCACACACAGCAATACTGAACAGCCTATTTGAACACTGTCAATTGAGACTTTACAATATTTTCTACTGACAGCAGTACTAAGTAGGCATTATTTATATAATGTTAGTATTGCACTGTATTGACACTTTACGACTCACAGCTTCCACTCTTGACCTAAGATGGTTTAGTAAATCTTGTGCAAGTGCATCCACTGTAGTATAATGACACTTCTGAAAACTGAAGATATCAAGCAAAAATCCCATCACTTGATCCTGCAAAATAAAGCAACATGTCACAAAGTATCCTGATTATCCATGTGCAGATAGTACATGCCAAACATTCTTTTACACAAATACTGGGATGTGTGACTTAGGCTTTAGCTTTTCACTTGTAGAATTTTCAAGCACAAGGCTACAAATGAGTCACTTCTACAGCAACAGGAATGGCAGACTGTCGATGTAACAACACAAATACCTTCTCCTTGCCGCCACACATACAGAGTGGGCACAACCACCAGCACTGTTAGGTTCTTCACTAGCCAAGGACTACAAGATGTGGGCCCATAGCTTTCGCTTTCAGTGCTTCACAGTCAGTATCAGTCTTTGGGCCGGGGGGGTGGGGTAGCTCCAATGGTCACTGCATATGCTATGGGTGATTTGTCTTTTTTAAATTTTAGTGTCTTGCAGGTAATTTGACAATGCTGTAGTGTGGGTCAGTGAAGTGAAAGTGACAGCTAACACTAGTGAATCAGCTGAAAAGCATAACAGAAATGTACTCACACTGAAACAGGAGCTTGATTTAATTGAAAACTTGAGAATGAGGAACTGGTAACAAGATCCAAGTTTTGTGTGTCTCTTGCCCAGAAACAAAGCACTGCATCCCAGGAAAGTCTTCAGCAACTCTGCTGTGAGATCCTCAACCTTGCTGATTGTGATAACATTCACCAAAGTTTATGGGAAAAGAATGCAAACTGTACATAGTATAAAGAACACAATGAAGTAACTGAACTTGGGAGGAACTGTGACAGTGTGCTGGACCTTTGAACTGGAACACTATAAAAAAAAAAGTTCACACAAAATGTGGATGCTGCCCTTCTTCATTTCAAACACAATCATGCAAAAGAAATATCAGTCTCCGGTCCCTCATGTGCACACTGAAAGTTTCACCATAAACCTTCGGGTTTGGAAAGTGAGTTCAATGCTTCCTTTGGATGCTGACCAGATACAAGCAGTGATAAAGTATGCATGAAAATAACGTACAGGGAGACAGCCTCAGTATGAGCTATTGCAGTTGATACACTCTGCATAGCAGGTCAGAAATATGTACTGAAAGACACTTGAAACTGGACCAAATATACAACAGTCCAGATTATATTGGAAAGGTTTAACACCAAGACAACTTACATTTCAAACAAAAAATGTGCTCCCAGGCATAAAATGTCTAAAGAATGCATTAAAGGGATATGTTGTGTAAATTGGTACCACAAACATTTTGTTCCACAGGTGTGGGCTTTTTCGTAGAAGGCAGTTTTGCCATATAAAGCAGTACTGCTGCTAGACTGTGTTTCTTATCATCTAGAAGAAAGTGTATTGACTTCTGACAATGGCTGCACAGTTGAAAAGGTTCTTATTTCCCACTGGCACAACTGTTATACAGCTCAGAGACCAAGCAGTGATTGTATCCATGAAATGACACTGCTGATCTGACCTTCTCAGAACCCTTTCTGTTGATGCTATGTAAAGTGTACCTGGGGAATGATGGTGAGTCAACCATGCAGATGTATTCCAGATCTATAAGGTGATTTGCAAGTACAACCCACAAAAACCAAAATTCTCGGTATGGCATGTGCAATGCAAAATTATGAAAATGTCAGCAAGGTAAATGTTAAAGAATGGCTGCAAAGTGATATCTGTGGGTTGGGTGTCCCTCGTGTTATAAATACAAACTGTCAGCTAATAAAAACCAGAAAGGTTATAATGAGAACAGGGAGGACAAGACTGAAGGAGGAGGAGATGGCAGTGAGCACATAAGTGTGTTGAAAACTTGCTTGATTACGTGAATTGGACTGACATTATAGCCAGTGTTGAAGCAGTACACAAAAACAAGTAACCATTACAAACTATTTCTCAAAATAAATGCCAGCTCTGTAAAAAAAAATGTGTAAAGGAAAGTGTGATGATCTGTGAAACCACCAAACAAAATATAATTTGTCTTCTCCAAGTACCAGCCCAAATAATTTGGATTCTACTGTATTTAAAAGTAGCACACAGTGGTGCAGTTGGTTGAGGCACTGGGTGCGACCCCCCAGTGGTGCCATTGGAATGTTTCACTGATGTGATCCTTTCCGCCACACTATGACCCTGGAGTCGACTCAGCCCCTAACAGAAATGAGTACCAGGGACATTATCTGGGGATAAAGGTGGCCAGTGCATAGGGCTGACAACCTTACCACCTACATGTGTTGACTGTCTTGAAATCTGGAAGCCTCAGCCTCCTGTCCAGGTCTGTACAGAGATTGCTTTACTTTTATCTTACTTTATTTATAAAGTAGGTAACAATGTTGATGAACCTATTGTAACCTATTACCAGTCTTTACTCACAGACCCAGTGAAATGTCGAACATCTGCCCCACACCCCAAGCAGTCAATTAAGTATGTCACTGCTATCAGATGCACATGACGAGACACCAAGATATGCAAATTATTTACTGTACTCACACCAGAAAGGGGGTACAAGTAATTCAGCCCCATATAGCTTTCAGCAGATTACAGCAAATTATGCAATGAAAATGTACATACTCCATACATGTTGAAAAGAACAGTTCTATGACCCATAATTACAATGATGATCCACATAAAGTATGCAGTTTGCTTGGCAACAGCTACTACAGACTTTAGCAGAGAGGCAACCTTTCACAGTGTCTGACAAACCCCATTCTTGACTTGAAAGCAATTAATCTTCTTCAGACTGTTAAAACCCTGAGGCACAGTAATGCCTTAAAGCTTTAACATATAATGTAAATGCATTTCTGCATTCAGAACTACATCTTCAGAGTTTCATACATACTTTGAAAAGCTGACAGACTTCCTTCAAATTCAGATCAGGTCCGAGGAGGCCCCATGCCAACAAAGGTGACATTTGTTCAGAGATGGCATAAAAATGTGACATGAAACCATGTGGAAACTTCAGCATCCGTCGCTTCGCTTTCAGTACTGACCACACTGCTGTTGTCAGAGCCTAAAATTAATTAACAGTTACAATGAGTAAACTGATGAGCAACAGAAGATAAAATTCTTTTATACAGATCTTTGGAATTTATGTGTTAGATACAATGGATATGTAGCCAGGTTGCGACAAATTAAAAAAGTATACAGAAGTTTAGGTGAAGAAACCGCTTGTAAAATGGTGAAAAGGATGAGTGACCTGAAAATGGAAATGATATCAACAAGATGAGACTTAGGAAAATGGGTTGCAAGGTAAAAATGAATCAGTATCATAAACAAAGACCAGTTTTGGAATGCTAAAATTTCAAGTTCGGTAAGTATAAATTTAGTCAGTCATTAAATGATATCTTTATGAGACAATGTGTCTTGCCCAAGATGCAACACAAGAACAAATTAGTGTATAACTAGGGTGGTGGTGGTGGTGGCACTCCCAGCAGCAGTAGCAGTAAAGTTCCAGTGACACTTATTTGTAAGTAAAAGCATAAATACTGAAAAACATGGACAGTGTAAGAAGTTTAAAAAAAATGAAGGTAATGTTAACCATTCTCCAATTTTATTAACATGCTCTCTGCCAATGCACTTCTCTATTTCTGCCACTTGCCATAATACTGTGACCTATGAAGAGTGCCAATGAGAGTTGCAATAACTGTAAGTCACAATACTGGCCAACACATGGTGGTAATGTGCAAACACACACAAGCATCAAAGTGGACACTTGGCAGCAGTTGACACCTGTAAGGCAGACACTAGTGTCCACTGTCACTGTCAACATGGAAACTGCACATGCACTTTCTAAATTCCTTCACTAATTTAGCTGCATGCAAGCGGAACATTATCTGTGCCCCATGTGCACTATAAATATCCAGATGTACACACCGTTTCCTTAAATCCATTGGACAGCCAGCGATTCTGAACAACAGCTGTCACAGAGGAAGGAGGGGATTCAAGGTCTTCAAATGCATCCATCAGAATATAATCTAGAACTACATCGTAGAATGTCATTGCCTTTACTCCTTTCAGACTCAGCTCCTGCTCCATGCTAACCCAATTGCGTTCATCTTGCAGGAAATCCAGCATATCCTCATAGGCTATCAGGAAGTCTTTTGGGTCCTGAAATCCACCACAGAGCAGTTCAAATATGCATAATAAGCATGGTTAGATGAATGGGCATCTGCTGTGCGTGAGCAAGACAAAGACTGAATGCAACATTCTGATTGGAACACCAAAGCGGTCACACAAAAGAACAAAATTTTAGGTTCTCACAGTGGTGTTGCTGAAGATTCACTTTTTGCAGGATGTGATGCTGTGTCATTGAGTGTGTATCTACCAACATTCTGACGGCAATATGATATTTAAAGTGTTGGGAACCACACACCCCATGACACAGCAAGCATCTTCCCTCCATAATTTCTTTTATGTGAAACACTGCAGAAGTGCCCATGACTAAAGCACAACCAGCGAACTCTCTACACACCCACTAAAATGTTTAAGAGATACAGATAAAGATGACATTTTATACTGTGAGTCATTATTCAAATTTAAACCTTTCTTGTATTCTGAAATCACAGGACCATTCAGTGTGAAGATATATTATGTACCTGGTCTTGATAAAGTATTTGGCATGTTCCAACTGACACATGCAGCACGGGCGTAATAAGCAGCAGTATGACAGAAGGCAGACGAAGAAGTGGAAGACCCCACTGCTGACAAATGATAACTATGCCCCACATGACATACGGCCATGGAGTGCTTGGACAAATATGAGTATAGTCATTTTGTGCATGGCACCTCTAATAGCCCAGAGGACATTCTTAAATGGCGTAGGATTTACAGATGTACACTAACAGTCTTTCTGAAAAAACTGCCCAACAAATAACTTTGGAAAAATATGTATTTAAAAAATTATACATGTTTAACGAATCTTAATTTCATAAATATTGTGACATAACACCTATGAATACGTGTATAATGTACCTATGGCAGTAAGGTGATAAACAATTTTTTGTGCAAGTAAGTTGCAAAATCATTGAAAAAGGGAAGACAAAGAATTTTGTTTGTGAAAATCATTTAATGCACTTTTATGAGGAATAATATTCTTGTAAACTGAATGTTAGTTGCAATAGAAAATTAAGAAATAACAGAGCATTCCCTGACTTACCCATTGTAGAAGTTTTTCCACTTAATAAGCCTGGTATGTTAAAATTTTTCTATACTTATATTAGCGGGTTTTAACTTTATTTACAATGAATGAAAAAACTAACACACAGAAATAATTAACTAACTCCATGTAACAGAATCCTTCTTGAGAACCTAACAGTTTCTCAGCAAGTCAAGATATTCCCCTCAATTTTATACAATTCAAAACTTCACTACTGTGTTAACAAGAGCCCACTACTTATCCCAACCCTCAGCCAGACAAATCCAGTCCAAGTCTTACCATTCTAATTCTTTTAGATCCATTTTATCATTAACCTCCCATCTGCGCCTTGCCATTCCAAGCGGTCTCCTTCCTTCAGGTTTTCCCATCAAACCCTGTATGCATTTCTCTGCTTGCCCATGCATGCTACACACCCCAAAACTGAACAGAAATTACAGCTTCAGTTAATTTCCCATATCAACATAACGCCATCACCAATACAGAAAGTGTATAATGAACCATATTCTAAAGCCCATCTGCTGATTGTCACTACGAAAGCCCACCCAGTATATACCAGACAGTTTGTACCAATCATAATTTTTGGATGTAGTCATGTTGAGTTTGACTGTCATGCATACGCACACTTATAAGTAAACTGCTGTGAATCCTTTTCAAGGTCCAGGAGTTCAAAATGTTCCCCAACACTATTAAAGCTTAGAAAACATATGATATGTGTGTCTCTGTATGCCCAGAGATACACTGCAGTCTGTCAAGTTACACATGTCACATCTTCTCAGGTGTGTATGTCATACCTTCTCAGCATAGATGAGGAGATCAGCCAGCAACTGACGCCCAGTATCAGCAAACCACACCCATGTCGCACTGTCTCTAAAGAGATACTGGAATGCAAGACGGACACAGTGCAGTTTACCTAGGAACTCCACATCAGAGCTGCAGCGCACCATCTGGGTACGCAGACTCCTGTTGTGCAGAAAACAACAGAATTTCAGCTTAGGAACTGGGTCACACATCTCTGCTACTGTGTGCTCTGCACAGACTAGAATCTTAAAACTTCAGAATAAATCAGTCAAAAACAAACACTGAATAAGAAGATGGGAAACAAAACCACATAAAGCTGATTTCCCAATCACAATTATTCATTTATACCATATCAGAAACAACAGGTACAATCTGTTACATGGGTGGCACTGGCGGCTGCCACGTCTTACAGTACAGTGTTTCAATCTGCAGCAATTGTCACTCTTTAGGTATTTTATTTCACAACAGTGTCATTTGCTAAGATTACATAGCACTGACAGTAGAAGAATGAAATATTAATATGGGCACTTGGCGCCATTATACTGAAACAGGAAAACTAACATACTCAGAGACAAACTTGAGTGACACTTTGTGAATCACAAATCCCATATGGACTGCCCTGAGATCTAACATGCCTCTGCAGTGGGAGGCTTGTAGCCAACCATCTGGGCCAAGGCACACATTCAAAATAAATAAAGACATAAATTCATAATTAAGCTGCATTAAATTATGGTACTACTGAGCACCACAACAATGCTGCCTACATCAGCCAAATTGTGCCAACAGTAGTCTCTCTGCTGACAGTTGCCATTATTTTCATGAAAAATGGTTAATTATAACAGCACCTGAATGTTTGAAGAACACTGTTACACATGAATAGACTGTAACTGAACTACGTCGGAACGTTGTGATTCTGTGTACTTCCTACACTGCATTAAGAAGTGCAGCATATCATGTTAAAGGGTAAGTAACTTGTCTGTACTCAGAATCTCAAAGTTCATGATTAATTGGGACTGATAAAACCATCATGAGCACTAGAATACAGTTTTCAATGTAAAAGGTCTATTTGGTTCCAATAACTTGAGGAATACCTGCAATAAAAATATGCAATAACCCCAACAGGCAAAGAGCATGAAGGAGTGTTTTGAACGTAGTACAATCACTCTTTGGAAGCACAAAATACATAAAATGATTGAAC
>Ga0123353_10019714_pt1 | contig 10036 bp, 7 predicted proteins | sample TergutLab28metaG_3_FD_92763 | JGI IMG/M metagenome (GOLD analysis project Ga0123353, IMG submission 92763) | Labiotermes labralis P3 segment gut microbial communities from Petit-Saut dam, French Guiana - Lab288 P3 | ecosystem: Host-associated > Arthropoda: Insects > Digestive system > Gut ...
CCCAAAAACAGCATCGCCAATACAAAGATATATTGCGAAATATTGTCGTCGTTGCGTTTAAAAAACCATCTGCATATTATCGGAAAAAGGAAGACGACCACCAGCCCATATATAAGGATAGAAGCCGACAGCGTGATCCAAAAAGCATTATCCACCGCGCCTCTGGTCATTTTTACGATGACCGCTAAAACCAACAGTGCCAACGTGTCGGTAATCACCGTACCGCCGATGGCAACATTGACGGCGCGGTTTTTGGTAACGCCGAATTTACTGAGAATCGGATAGACAATCAACGTGTGGGAGGCAAAAATACTCGCCAACAAAATGGATGTCATCAGCGAAAACTCCAACACATAATACCCGCCCAAAAAGCCTAATCCCATAGGAATGGTAAAGGTATAAAATCCGAACACCGCACTTCGCCAACTGTTTTTCTTGAACTCGTGCATATCAATCTCTAAACCGGCAAGAAACATGATGTAGAGCAGTCCCACCGTTCCAAGTCCTTCTTTTCCAAAGAGAAGAATACTGCTGTCTTGTGAAATCAGATTGAAGCCGTTAGGACCGATGATGGCACCTGCAATAATCAACCCTATCAAATGTGGTATCTTTATCCGGTTCAACAAGATAGGCGCAAAAAGAATGATACCAAAAATTACCGCAAAAACAAGTACGGGATTTTGTAATGGCAGTGAGAATGAGACGTTTAGCAGAGGCATAGCGATGATGTTATTTTAAATTTCTACTTCAACCCCCTACCTTTAAAATACGGCTCTTTCGATGGATCTTTTCCACGAAATTTGCGATATTGATCCATTCCTTCGCCTTCGCCGCACTCGGTCAGTACGTGTTTACGGAATTTGGCGGCGAGGTCTTGATTGAAGATGTCGCCCGATTGTTTAAAAGCATCGAAAGCGTCGGCGTCCAATATTTCTGCCCACGAATAGACGTAATAGCCTGAGGCATAACTTTCGCTGGTGAAGATATGGTTGAAATAGGTTGAACGGTAGCGCGGGATGATTTGGGGGATGAGGCGAATTTTATTCATTTCTGCCTGTTCAAAGGCATCAATATCAAACTGTTGCGATTTTTCGATGGTGTGCCAACTCATGTCGAGGAGGGAGGCTGCCATATATTCTGTTGTTCCGAATCCCATGTTGAAGGTGGCGGCTTTTTCCATTTTTTGAATGAGCGCATCGGGAATGGATTCGCGGGTCTGATAGTGTTTGGCATAGATTTTCAACACTTCGGGTTCTGCCGCCCAGCGTTCGAGTATTTGCGAAGGCAGTTCAACCATGTCGCGTGGTATGTTGCCGGCAGTACGACGAAAGCGTCCGTCGGAGAAGAGTACGTGTAAACCGTGTCCAAACTCGTGGAACAGCGTGGTGTTATCGTCCCATGAAAGCAATGCGGGGGCATCGCCAACGGGGTTATTGTAGTTGCATACAAGGGAAACGATAGGATGAATGCGGTTGCCTTGCTCATCGTAAGTGCCTCTACGGAAACTTGTACACCATGCGCCGCCTCTTTTTCCGGCACGGACATAATAATCCATATACAAGATGCCGATGAGCGTGCCGTCTTTTTCTTTTACCTCGTAGGTTTCTACGCCCGGATAATAGACCGGAAGGTCGGTGCGCAGTTCAAAACTGATACCATAGAGTTTATCCGCCACATAAAAAACGCCTTTCATGGCATCTTCGATAGAGAAATAGGGCTTTATCTCATTTTCGTCGAGGTCGTATTGTTCTTTGCGGATTTTTTCGGCATAATACCACCAATCCCACGATGCCATCTCAAAAGGATTTTCTTCTCTGTTAATCATCTTTTGCATCTCATCGCGCTCTTTTATCGCTGCCGGAAGCGCGGCTGCCCACACCTCATTCAGGAACGACATCACATTTTGAGGCGTTTTTGCCATGTTAATATCCAAACGATATTCGGAAAAGTTTTTAAAACCGAGCAGTTGCGATTTTTGCAGACGAAGGTTTACAATGCTGTCGATGATGGCTTTGGTATCGTTGGCGTTGTTGTTGTCGCCGCGCATAAACCAGCCGCTGTAGAGTTGTTCGCGGAGGTCGCGATTTTCGGCATATTGAAGAAATGGTATCCATGAAGGCTTGTCGGTGGTGAAGAGCCATTTTCCGGCTTCGCCTGCTTTGGCGGCGGCATCGGCGGCTGCTGCTTTGATGTCATCGGGAAGACCTTGCAGGTCGTTTTCATTGTCAATAAAGAGTTTAAAATCTTTTGAATCGGCAAGGACATTTTTTCCAAAACGCAACGAAAGGTCGGACAACATGACGTTGAGGTTTTTGAGTTCTTCCTTTTTGTCGTCGGGAAGGTTCGCGCCGTTGCGTACAAAATCGTTGTAATATTTCTCTGTAACGCGCAATTGGTCGGGGTCGAGATTCAACTCATGGCGTTTTTCGTACACCGCTTTGATTTTTTCAAAAAGTTGCGCATTCAACATGATGTTGTTGTCGTGTGCGGTGGTCATGGCGGTTATCTCTCCCGAAATGGCGTTCATTTCGTCGCTGGTTTCGGCTTGGTTGAGATTGAAAAACACAAGAGCAACGCGGTTCAACAACGCTCCGGAGCGGTCGAAAGCCCAAATCACATTCTCGAAATCCGGTTCTTCTACCTGTGTAATAAGTTCAATTTCAGCCTCATGCTCCTTTATCGCCTGTTGAAACGCCGGAACATAATCCGCTACTATAATTTGATCAAATGGAGGAACGCCAAAAGGGGTGTTCCACGCTTGTAACAACGGGTTTTCACGCTGTTGTTTGGTACTCTCTCCGCATCCGACAGACACGGCTAATGCAATAATTGCTGACATAAATAAACTAATACTTTTATTCATTGTTTTTATTTTTTAATATGGGTTAATAATCTACTCCGTAAATTTTTGCAAAGGTACATTTTTTTTGTTTACAAAAAATAGTTACAAGTTACGAGTTACGAGTTACAAGTTACGAATGCACGTTGCAAAAAAAAAATATTTTTTTTCATTTCCCCTTGCATATTAAAAAAATGTGTATCTTTGCCGCGTTTTTTAGAATGAAACAATTTAATTTAATTATTTAATAACTTAAAATTTTTTTTTATTATGGTAAAATTTATCACAAGAACAGTTTGTGTAGCGCTCGTAGCAGCGGTATGCATAGGGGTTAGTGCACAAAACACCCCAGATGAAATGAGAAGAGCTAAATATGAACAGCTCAAGGAAATTAAACAAGCGGTGATGCAGCAAGGAACACCCGTTGTGTCTGCATCTGCTAAAACTTCGCGTGAACCGGTGAGAGGTCTTTTTTTCGAGGACGTAGAAAGCCATACGAATTTCACCATCAATTCCACCGTTAACGGATGGAGTCATATTGATGTTGATGGGAGTATTACATGGGGCATTCAAGGTTGTACTTTTCCAGGTGCCTATGAACCAATGGTTTGTATAGTATTTAATCCTTCTGCGACAACCCCACCATTGGCCAATGCCGATCCTCATTCGGGTAGTAAGTATTTTGCGTTTTTTGATGCGTGTTTGCCTATAGACGGCGGAACCGGTCCTAATAACGATTGGTTAATTAGTCCTCTATTGTCAGAACCCACAAAACTTTCGTTTTGGGCAAAATCGTACACAGAAACATACGGTTTGGAAAGAATGCAAGTAGGTTATTCCAAAACAGGAACTGCGCAAAGCGATTTTACTTTTTTTACGACAGGTTATGTAGAAGTCCCTGCAACCGCATGGACAGAATATGAATATGATATACCGGAAGGAACAAAATATATTGTTATTAGATGTGTTTCATCAGATTCATTTTTCCTTATGGTTGATGACATTAAAATAGAACAAGAAGGCACTCCACCTCCCACTTGCGATCCCGCCTCAAACTTAGCAGTTAAATTCAATGCTGCTTGCGATGAGGCAGAACTAACGTGGTATGCGCCTTCAAAAGGCAGAGGTCAAGTTTTGTGGGATAACACAGCCATTAATTCCGGTACCGGCGGATTAATTTCAAGCTATTGGACAGGTAATGCTAAAGGAGTTTTTACTGCAGATGACTTTGATGCTAATTCAGAGTGGACAATTGAAAAAATTTACGCAGAAGGCTTCTCCAATGCTCCTTCCGAACTGCCGACGAAAATGTCAGTCGCTATTTATAGCAATAATAGCGGTAAACCCGGCACCCAAATTTATAGGGAGGATAATATAAGCGTTACAGACGGAGCAAAGCCGGAAATGGTACTTCCCACTCCGTTTACGTTGCCCGGACCTGGAAAATATTGGATTTCTATTGCCGGAACATATGATATCAATATAACCGATCCAAATAGCCAACTTGATTCGTATCGTTGGAATATATATCACGGTACTGTTCAAAAAGGACTTAATTTCCAATTGAAAGATGAAACAGGTTGGTTTGGCATAGGATCTAACTGGGTAGATGCAAACACATTGGTTACCACTGCATACTCTATGTTCTTTAGAATCGAAGGAACCCAAGGCGACGTTCCTCCGCCGACTGAAAAATTCAATGTTTACAGAGACGATGTTAAAATCGCGTCCAATTTGAATGCTTTGTCTTACACTGACAAAACGTTTGATCAATACTTAAAACACACATGGAAAGTTACCGTAGTTTGCGAAGATGATGAATCAGCTCCAGTAAGCATTACTAAAGATCCTTGTAATACTCCACCTACTTGTAGCAAAGTAACCGGTGCAACAGCAACAATAGCAGATTGTAACACAGCAACCATCACTTGGAATGCCGTACCGGAAGCTGTAGCATACAAAGTTTACAGAGGCGTTACCCTCATAGAAGAGGTTACCGGTACTACTGCTACTGAAGAAGCTGACTTTGCTGCAGGTGAATCTTACGTTTGGCACATCAAAACCGTTTGTGCATACACCGAGTCAGAACCTGAGGCAACACCGGCGGCAACTTGTAGTGTAGGTATTGAGGAATTTGGCAACACCGTTGCTATCTTCCCGAACCCCGCCAACAGCACTGTAACCATCAACGCTCCGGGCTTCGCAAAAGTTGAAGTATATAACACCGTTGGTCAATTAGTAGAAACCAGAACCATCAACAGCGTTGACGTTTCTACCTACAACACCGGAATTTATTTCTTCAAAGTCTATGACAACAACAATAACAGCGTTACAAAACGCGTTATGGTAACGAAATAATCATTAGAGTTTTTAGATTTTTTTAGATTTTTTCATAATCATTTTTTTAAAAATTAAAGTGAAACCGCCCGCCCACCACGGGCGGTTTTTTTTTGGAGGGGGGATGCAATGTAGAGACGCAAGGCTTTGCGTCTCCATCAGGCTGAAAGCCTGAAATTATGGAACGACGTAGCGAGGACGCTACGCCGAACGGGGGGATGCAATGTAGAGACGCAAGGCTTTGCGTCTCCATCAGGCTGAAAGCCTGAAATTATGGAACGGCGTAGCGAGGACGCTACGCCGAACGGGGAGGGGGTGAATGTAGAGAGACGCAAGGCTTTGCAAGGCGGTTACGGTCTCTTTCGCGCTTTCTATCTCCCCAACATTCGCAACTTGATTCGCTCGCCCGCTTTCACCGCTGCCAATACCTTTTCGCGGCTGGCAGCCATGACGGTTTCTATTTCGGAAACGGTTTTGGGGACGGGTTTTCCCAATACGCGACAGCCTTTGTCGGTTATCAAAATATCATCTTCTATGCGAATGCCGCCGAAGTTTTTCATCTTTTCCACGGCGTCGTAGTTGATGAACTCCGTGTGCAAATTCTCTGCCCGCCATTTGTCAATCAGCGCGGGAATGAAATAACATCCGGGTTCGTTGGAGATGACCATTCCCGTTTTCAACTCTTTGCCAAAGCGCAACGAGCGATGCCCCGGCACCGTACTGCGGCGTGTCTTTTCGCCGTAGCCGACGTAGTTTTCTCCGAAATTTTCCATGTCGTGAACATCTAAACCCATCGCGTGTCCCAACCCGTGCGGCATAAAAAGAGCCTGTGCGCCAACTTCCAAAGCGGCGTCGGTGTTTCCTTTCATCAGTCCGACGGCTTTCAAACCTTCTATCAGGGTGCGGGTAGCTAAGAAATGTTGTTCTTGATAGGTGCGTCCCGGACAAGAGTTTTCGATGACCCGCATATTTGCCGCCAATACAATATTATATATGTCTTTTTGCAACGGCGAGAATTTGCCGCCTACGGGAACAGTACGGGTGATGTCGCCGGCATAGTGCATGGTTGTTTCGGCGCCGCAATCTGTTACCATCAAACGTCCTTCTTCCAATATTTGGTGGTGTTTGTGGTTGTGCAACGTTTCACCGTTCATGCTCAAAATCACGGGGAAAGAGGGCGGGTTGCCCAGTGCTAACGAAATTCCCTCGATGATGCCTGCTATCTCTTGCTCTTTGACGCCCGGATGTGCTAACTGCATGGACGTCAGGTGCATCTCGTATGTGATGTCAATTGCTTTTTCAATTTCCGCTATCTCGATAACTTCTTTGATTTCGCGCAAACTGACCGCCGCCTCAATCAATGCAACGGAAACATAGTTTTTCACCACATCGGGACGTATTCCCAACAATCTGTCAAAAGCCAAATAATGCTCAGGGCGATAGGGCGGTAAAATGTGTATTTTTCTACCTTTCGCGATGGCATTGGTCAAAAATGTTTGAGCCATATTCAACTGGTCGGTGTGTGCAACGCCCACCTGCCGTCCCAACTCTTCCATAGAAGGTTGCGGTCCCATCCAGATAATATCGTCAATATCAACGTCGTTGCCAAAAATCCAATCTTGCTGATTATCAATGTCCATAATTCCGATGAGCGACGGCAGTTGCAATCCGAAAAAATACAAAAACGTGCTGTCTTGACGGAAATGGTATTGATTGTTCAAATAGTTGTAAGGCGTTTCTTCGTTGCCCAAAAACAGAGCCACACCACCGCCCAACTTCTTCCTTAAAGCGTCGCGACGACTGCTATATACTTCTTTATTAAACATTTGCGATAATTTTTATGGGTTAATACTAATTCGTTTTAAACGGCATCTCGATCTTGGAAAAATCTTCGTTGGCTTTGACGATTTTGTCTTTCAGGTTGCTTTTAAATGCTACGTAGCGTTTAAAGATTTTACGATCGCCAACCGACAGCATCTGCACGGCGAGCAGCGCGGCATTTTGCGCTCCGTTGATGGCTACTGTGGCAACGGGGATTCCGGGAGGCATCTGCAATATTGACAACATGGCGTCCCAGCCGTCCAAAGATGCTTTGATGGGAACTCCAATCACCGGCAACGGCGTCATTGATGCAAAAACGCCCGGCAAATGAGCCGCCATTCCCGCTGCTGCTATAATCACTTTGACGCCCCGTTTGTGCGCCTTTTTAGCAAAAACAGCCACCTCATCAGGCGTCCGATGCGCCGAAAGTGCGTTCACCTCGAAAGGTATTTCAAACTCGTTCAATGTTTTAGCACATTGCTCCATCACCGACCAATCGTTGATGCTTCCCATAAAAATACTTACAAGTGGTTTCATATATTTTTAGTATTAAAAATTTGGTAGCAAAGATACGAAAAAAAAGGGTTGCTGTGATGAAGTAAAATGGAAAAATTATCGTACCTTCGCATCATTAATGTAACACCATTTTTTAATGACATTTGAGCAGATTATCAAGGAGTTGAAAGCGGGAAAATATCATCCTGTTTATTTTTTGCAGGGCGAGGAGCCTTATTTTATTGATTGCATATCCGATTTTATTGAGGCGAATGCGTTGGACGAAGCGGAGAAGACCTTCGACCAAATGGTCGTTTATGGGCGCGACGTCAGCAAGGAGGCGGTTGTCGGGCTTGCAAAGGGATTTCCGATGATTGCCAAACGGCGGGTTGTCATTGTGAAAGAGGCGCAGAGTATCAACAACTTAACAGGTTCGAAGTCGAAAAGTCAGAAGGCGCAACAGGAAAATTTATTGGAGAAATATCTCGAAAATCCCACACCTTCCACAATTTTGGTTTTTTGCCATAAATATAAGACGCTCGACAAACGGACAGCATTGTATAAAGCGTTTGAGAAGACGAGCGTCGTGTTTGAGAGCAAGAAGTTGCAGGATTACAAGGTGGCGGCATGGATTGACGACTATGTGAAAAGTCATGATTACAAGATCGGTCAGTCTTCGGCAACGCTTTTATCAGAATATCTGGGCAATGATCTGTCAAAAATCACCAATGAAGTACAAAAATTATTCATCGGCTTGCCGAAGGGAAGCACCATCAACAATGATATTATTGAGCAACATATCGGCATCAGTAAAGATTACAATGTTTTTGAACTGCAAGACGCCATTGGGAGACGGAACTTGTTGAAAATCAACAAAATAATCAACTATTGCGAAGCGAATCCGAAAGACAATCCCATTCAAATGGTCATTCCGATACTGTTTAAATATTTTGCCAAGATATTGATTTACCACCGTTTGAAAGATAAATCACAGGCGGCTTCGACACTGGGCGTCCCTCTTTTTGTTCTCAACAACTATGTCAGTGCGGCGAAAAACTATCCGCAAGGCAAACTTTTGGAAAATATTCATGTCCTGCGGGACTATGATATGCGCTCCAAAGGCTATGGTGCAACAAACAACCTGTCGAATGGGGACTTGTATAAAGAACTGATTTTCAAGTTGATATATTAGCGATCATCAACCACCCTGCACAATTCCTCATAAACCCGTTGCACGGGAAATCCCATCACATTAAAAAAAGAACCGTCAACACGTGTAACGCCAACATAACCAATCCATTCCTGTACGCCATAAGCACCGGCTTTATCAAGTGGACTGTAGTTTTTGACATAGTAGGTGATTTCTTGTTCGGACAAACTTTTGAAATAGACGTCCGTTTTTACGGAGAAAACCGTCTGGGCGTCGGCGGTTGTGATGACCACTCCGGTGATGACTTCGTGTTTTTTGCCGGAGAGTTTGCGAAGCATCGCCATGGCGTCGGATTCGTCGTTGGGTTTTCCCAAGATTTCGTTGTCCAGCAATACGATGGTGTCGGCGGTAATCAGGATAAAGCGTTCGGGGAGTTCGTCTTTTGGGATGGCGTGGGCTTTTTGCAGGGCGATATATTCCGCCACTTTGTCGTGGCTCAATTCGGCGGGATAGGTCTCGTCGGCGGGCGACGGTTTCACCTCAAAATCAATACCTAAACCCTGTAAAAGCATCTTCCGTCGCGGACTTTGCGAGGCTAAAATGATATGGTAATCACTCAGTTTTTCTGTCATCATTTTGTTTTTTTTTATATCCGATAATAAGCAAAACAGCCATTGCCATGCTAAATAGACAAATCAAAAAAACAAACAAATAGCCGAAAGAAGCCTTCCCGTTTATAACATCACTCAATAACGCAAGCATCATATAACAAGAACCCAACCAGAAAACACTTCCCAAAATTCGACTAAAAATTATGTTTTGTAAAAATAAATTTATGAATATCGGTAAAATAATGCCACCTGCAATCAAACATCTGCTCAATGTTGGAAAATCAAATATATACGTAATAGCGATTACAATGAAGAACAATGAAGGTAAAACAAGTCTCCATATTTTGCTTAAGTATATTGCTTTCATATCTGAAAATTTTATTATCAACCATAAAACGCATTGCAGGAACATAAATTGCCTGATAAATTAATTTCTCTGTGCAACACCGTGTTCTCTGTGTCTCTGTGTTGAAAAAAAAGGTTATCTTTGCCGAAAATGTAACGACATCATAATTTGGAAAAATCGCTTATTTTAGAGAGTCATAAAGCGTTGGATATCTTTGGAGTACAGGAACAAAACCTCCATTTAATAAAAACACATTTTCCGAAGTTGTCTCTTGTGGCACGCGGAGAGTTGCTGAAAATTATCGGCGATGCGGAAGAAATTGCCCGTTTTGAGGAGAAATTTCAGACAATAGAGTGGCATTACGACCAGTTTGGCAAAATCGAACTCAAAGACATTCAAAATATTATGGACGTCGCGAGTGCGGGACAATATCTTGC